>Ga0208694_1002660_pt1 | contig 18380 bp, 6 predicted proteins | sample AD_UKC078_MetaG_FD_184442 | JGI IMG/M metagenome (GOLD analysis project Ga0208694, IMG submission 184442) | Active sludge microbial communities of municipal wastewater-treating anaerobic digesters from USA - AD_UKC078_MetaG (SPAdes) (version 2) | ecosystem: Engineered > Bioreactor > Anaerobic >...
CAAATAGACCCACACAAATTATAAGCGAACTTAATTCACAGCCATCAATTTATTTTAATGGTACAAATAACTATTTTGACGGGGGAGATATTTTAAATATTGGATATGCTTCTCAAACTATGTTTATAATAGCAAAAACTGAAAAGAACAGAGGTTCTATTTTTTCAAAAACATTAACGGGAGCAGCAATAAATCGTTATGGATTACTTTTTTCAGATAATATTTCTTTTTTCTTTTGGGACAATTCTGAGCGTAGAATAGCAACTGATTTAATTATAAATAAATTTTTATATTTAAACACTATAGTCAATAAACAAATCAATAAAAACATTTTTAATGTTAATAACGAGTTTGTTGGTGAAAAAGCAATTGTTGCAAACCACGATATGACTTCTACATATAATTTTCTTGTAGGAGCATCTGCAAATAACACAGGAGGTTTGCCACCTTATAATGCATCGTATTTTCAAGGAGAAATTTCTGAAATCTTAATTTTTGATACAGTTTTATCTCCTATAGACTTTAATTTAGTTGAAAATTATTTGTTGGATAAATATACAGAAAAATTAAATATTGGCGAGGACATACATATTAGTTATGGTTTTTGTGATACAAGTTTAACAGTAAGTGATTATTTTACAGATGTTTTATGGTCAACAGGAGATACTTCAAAAACAATACAAGTTAATAAATCAGGTTATTATTATGTCTCAGCTAAAGATGCTTTTGGAAGAACCCAATATGATACTGTTTTAGTAAAATTTCCTTCTCCAATTATTTCTTCTAATTCAACTATTTGTTTAGGAGATTCTGTTTTATACTCTCCTAATTTAACAGGAATTTATTCTTATTTATGGTCTGATTTAAGCTCAGAGCCTGAAAAATATTATTCAGAACAAGGAGATTATTGGCTTAGAATAGAAGATGAGAACTCTTGCTTTGATACCGTGTTTTTTTCTGTAAATGTAGATTATTTTGAAGATAGTATTTCCTTGGGTCCAGATTCTTTATCTTTATGTACAGGAAATGCAATACAGTTAATGAATGGCGAACACTTATGTTCATCTTTTTTATGGTCGCCTTCGGGTAATACTAATCCTACAGAAACAGTAAGCGAAACAGGTTGGTATAAATTAGAAGTTTATAATGAAAATTCTTGTTATGTTAGAGATTCCGTTTTTATAAATATTATGGGAACAGCTCCAACTATTGATTATTTTGTAGAAAATCTTTGCTTTGGTGATACTACAGTTTTTTATGATAATTCTTCGCCTTTATCCGATATCTTAAATTGGAAGTGGATAATAAATGAAAATGATACCATTATTTCTCAAAATGCAGAATTTGTTTTTTCTGATATAGGTCAGCAAAATATTCAACTTTTTTTAGAAACTCATTCTGGTTGTGATAATAATTTAGATTTTAGCATAAATATAAAACCAATAGCTCAGATAAGTTTCACGGCATTACCTTCTTGTTTTAGTGTAGAAAATCAATTTATATCTTCTGTAAACATTCCAAATTCCACAAATGTTTCTTCTTATTCATGGCAAATTAATAATGTTGAAGTTGGTACAGAAGCAAATCTTTCTTATTTATTCCCTACAATTGGAGATTATAATTTGAGTTTTGAGTTAACACTTGATAATGGTTGTATTTCAAATTATGATTCTGTAGTAAATGTGGAGGATTCTTATCCTTTGCCAGAATATTTTTCTTCGGTATATCCTCAAAATAATTATTTATTAAGCTCAGACTCTCAAGATATTGATTTTACATGGAATTTTCCTCCTGATGCAAAATTTTTTAAACTTCAGTTTTCAGATAGTCAAGATTTTTCTAATATACTTTATGAAACTGAAAATATTTTTAATAATACGTATTCTTATGACTTAAGTTTATTGCCATTAGACTCAATATTTTGGCGTATTCATGCTTATAATTTTTGTGAAGATTTTGCAATTTCAAATGCTTATTTAATTTATAAATTTTCTGCTACAGATTTATCAAATCTTGCTTTATGGCTTAGAGCAGATTCTGTGGAAATTATTAATGATAAAGTTGCAAAATGGTATGATTTAAGTCCAAATTCTTATTTAATACAACAAGAAGATGAAAATTTTCGCCCAATTAAAAAAATAAGTGAGATCCAGTTACAACCTTCAATTTATTTTAATGGCACAAATAATTATTTTGACGGAGGAGATATTTTAAATATTGGATATGCTTCTCAAACTATGTTTATAATAGCAAAAACTGAAAAGAACAGAGGTTCTATTTTTTCAAAAACATTAACGGGAGCAGCAATAAATCGTTATGGATTACTTTTTTCAGATAATATTTCTTTTTTCTTTTGGGACAATTCTGAGCGTAGAATAGCAACTGATTTAATTATAAATAAATTTTTATATTTAAACACTATAGTCAATAAACAAATCAATAAAAACATTTTTAATGTTAATAACGAGTTTGTTGGTGAAAAAGCAATTGTTGCAAACCACGATATGACTTCTACATATAATTTTCTTGTAGGAGCATCTGCAAATAACACAGGAGGTTTGCCACCTTATAATGCATCGTATTTTCAAGGAGAAATTTCTGAAATCTTAATTTTTGATACAATCTTATCTCCAGAAAACACTAATCTATTAGAAACATACTTAAGAAACAAATACTCCCCCCCTCTCTCCCTCGGTTATGACATCCGTGTTCCTTATGGTTTTTGTGATACTGCAATTTCGGCATATAAACCTTGGTTTACTTCTTATTTGTGGAGTACTGGGGAAACAGATTCTGTAATTCATGTAAATAAACCAGGTGTTTATTCTTGTACTGTAACAGATATTTTTGGTTTTGAATCAAGTGATGATATTAGAGTGTTTTATCCACAAGTGAATAATTTTGCAGATACAATTATATGTTATGGAAATTCTGTAATTTGGGACGCAGAACTTACAGGAGATTATTCCTATGAATGGCTTGGCTCGCCAGAAACTACTCAATCAATCGAAATTTTTTATGAGGGCGATTATGCTTTGATTATTACCGATAGTTTGGGCTGTAAATATTATAGCGATACAATAAACTTTAGTTTTGATAAATATGAATTAACAGCTTCTATAGGTCCTGCAGATACTTTGCTTTGTGCTGGAAATAGATTGAGTTTGGCAACAAATTCTGACGAAACTGTAAGCTATCTTTGGAGTACTGGAGCTGAAACACCTGAAATTACCCTTTCTGAGTCGGGAACTTATTCTGTAACTTGCACAAATTGGCGTGCTTGCTCGGCTAAAGATGAAATTGCAGTAACAATTATGGGAACTGTGCCAAATCCTGATTTTTCTGTGCAAGGACATTGTGCAAAAAATCTAATTTCGTTTAACGATCAATCTACAAGCCCAGAAGGAAATATAAACTTTTGGCAGTGGTTTGTAAATGGTGAAGTGTTTGCAAGTTCTCAAAATAGCGAAATTACTCTTGACGAACCTGGTAATTACAATATTCGCTTACAAATAAAAACAGATTTAGATTGCGGCGATTATTTAGATGAAACTATTGAAGTTTTCCCACTTCCAGAACCAAAGTTTTTCCCAGATTATTATTGTCAATGGGCAGAAATAGATTTTATTTCTAAAACAACAATTTTAAGTGGAAATATTTTAAATAATTATTGGCAATTTAATGATTTTGATCTTTTTGGAGACACTGTATCTTATGTTTTTGAAAATTCTGGTATTAATACTGTAAAGTTAATAAGCGAGTCAGAGCAAGCATGTAGGGATTCTATTATTAAAGAAATTTTTGTAAAACAAGCAGTAAAACCAGATTTTCTTTCCCAAAACGCCTGTGTTAACAGCGAATCGTCATTTATAAATATTACAGAGCAAAGTTCTTATAATTTACCTGTTTCGTGGAATTGGAATTTTGGTGATGGAAATTTTGGTGAAAATTCAGACCCATCACATGTTTACGAAAATTCTGGTATTTATGATGTGAGTTTATCTGTTGTTTGGCAAAACACTTGTGAAACTTCAATCACTAAGCAAATTGAAATTTATGATAATCCAGAATTAGAATTATTGGTTGAAAACTCATGCGTAAACAGTGAATTTACTGTAGCGAAAAATATTGAATCACAATCAGGTGAAATTGTGGAATATATATGGAATTTTAATGGAAATGAAATTATTTCAAATACAGATGCTTCGCCAACTTTTGTTTGCGATACGATAGGAGAATATCCAATTAGTTTAGAAATAAAATCAGAATATGGTTGTGAGGCTTTTGCTCAAGATACTATAAAAGTTTATCCATTACCACAAGTTGATTTTGCAATGTCAAGAGATTGGGGCGGATTTCCTTTTACTGTTGATTTTACAAATTTAAGTCAAGGAGCAAGCCAATATTTATGGTCTTTTGGAGATTCTGAAAGTTCAATAGAAGAAAACCCAACGCATATTTATATTTCTGAAGGAGAGTTTTTTGTAAACTTAACAGCTGTGTCAGAATATGGTTGCTCAGATTATATAGAGAAAAAAATAATATCAGTAAACCCAATAATGGACTTGATTTTATATGATTTACGTACAAAATTAAATGGAAATTATTTAGAAATTTCGGTTTATATAATCAATAATGGAACTTTACCAGTAAGCAAACCTGAACTAGTTTTAAATTTGGGTGAGGGAAAAATTTACAGAGAAAGTTTAGACTCAATTCCAGTTAGTCAAGTAATTGATTATACATTGAAAACAGAAATTTGGCGAGCAGAAAAAACTCTTCCAGAAATTATTTGTTTAGAAATTTTTGCTAATCCTTATGAAGGACATTACGAAACCAATACTGAAGATAATTTAATTTGTTCTGCAAATGTGAAAAACTTATTATTATTTCAACCATATCCTAACCCAACAAATCAAAGCTTAAATATTGAATATATTCTTGCAAAACCAGCTGAATGTTTAATTACGCTTACAAACAGCATGGGAGAACAAGTTTACGTTAATAAATTTAAAAATCAAACACATTATAATAAACTTGAAATTGATGTTTCAGAATTTGCAGTAGGAGTATATTATTTACAGGTACAGTCGGGTGTTGAAAAAGAAAGTAGAAAAATTATGGTGTATTAGATTTTGTTTTTACAAAGAAAAATACACTTTATAAGTAACCATAGGAGTAAATCCAGGAAGAAGCATTTCAACATATTTATGTTTTTGCAAATCATAAGATAAGCCCATGATATTCCTTCTGTTAGTTAGGTTTTGTAAATCAATAGCCAATTCACTTGAAAAACGTTTGTAATTTTTACGATAACCAAAACGAATGTCAACTCTAAAATAATCTTTTAGTTTTAAAGAATTGATATTATCAGTATCAAATACAATTGCGCCAATTGCTTCAGATTCTTCTACTAGTATAGGTGTATAGCGAGTTCCGCCTGCCCATGAGCTTTTTAAATCGGCAAAAATTGTCCAGTTGTTCTTTAAATTAAATTCGTATCCGCTAGCCAGGTTCATAAGGTATCTTCCGTCAAAAATTGTACGCCAACGTTTGTTGTTAAATCCATTGGTGTAAGATGAATTGTAAAAAGTGGAATTAAATAATATGTAATAATTTTTACTAAAAAACTTTTCTAAGGTAAATTCTACCCCGTAATTTCTTCCAGTTCCTTTGCTAACCAAATTATCTTCTCTTTGTATATAATTGTCTCCAGCTCCACCAGCTTGTAGCATTGTCCAATATGAATCAGGATCATTTTTCACAGGGATACTATACAAGTGTTGATAATATAGTTCAATTTTTGTATGCCAATTAGGAGCGAAAGCCCAGTCGTAAAATATATCTAATTGAGCACTTCGAGAAAAGTCTAAATTTTTGTTTGAGTATTCAAATCCCTTAGCTGTAGGTGTTCTAACAAAATAGAATGAGCGAGGTTGCATTTGACTGTACAATCCTCCAGAAAGTGCAAATGTATGATTTTTTGCAGGAGTATATTTTATTCCTCCTCGTGGCTCAACACTGTATTTGTCGTTAAGAGTTTTGTACATACTAAAAACTCCTCCTGTAAGAGAAAATTTTGAAGATAAATTATGCACATATTGAGCATAAGCACGGAAAAGATTAAATTTTCCTTTTTCATCTGTTATGATTCCATCGTGATAATAGTTACCGCTTGTTTTTTCAAGATAATTAAAATCATACAAATCATATTTTACTCCACCAATAATACGTGATTTATATGAAAATCTGTGAGTTAGCTCCGAATATGCAGAATATTTATTTTCAGTAGCACTTTCGTGCCAGAATAATGTCCATTTAGCATTTGGATCTACCTTGTTCATCGTATCTACAGGCATACGAGTGTCGCTTCTGACAAATGAAACTGTACTCTTTAGTTCTGTTTTGGGCGAAAATTTTACTTTATGAGTTGCACCAAGAATATTAGCAATAGAGTTTACTTCTATTCTTTGATAAAAAGTTGAATTTTCATCGTCCACTAAAAAAGCTTCAGCCATTTCTTTATCAAAGGTAAAATTAATATTGCTTATACCCCAAATTCCTAATATTGATAGTGTATTTTTCTTATTTAGTTCAAAGTCAGTTTTTAAAGTTAAATCTTGATATTTTGGAACAAAAGGAACTTTCATACCCATTTTTCTCATTAAATCAGGAATTGAATATCTGTAAGATAATAAATAGCTAGAATTGCTTTTTTTAGAAAAATATCCTTCTGCACCTGCTTCTACGCCATTATAACCGGCTTGTAGCCAAAATTCTCGTTTTTTGTTATTTCCATTTCTAACGTTTAAGTCGAAAATTCCAGACAAAGCATTTCCGTAAGGTGCGGGCCAAGCACTTAGATGAAAGTCTGAATTTGAAAGAAGATTTGTGTTTAACAATGTTACTTGACCGCCAGTCATGCCAACACCAGTATTAAAGTGGTTGGGATTAGCTATTTCAATGCCGTCAATAATCCATTGTACGCCTATGGGTGAATTTCCACGAATGATAATGTCGTTTCGGGAATCATTAACAGGTGTAACACCAGCAAAACTGCGAACCATTCTTGCAGGATCGCCCAAAGAGCTTGCAAAACGATATGTTTCTTCAACACTAAAACTTCTTGCTCCTGCATAACTTAAACTGTTAATAGGCTTACTCTTGTCGTATTGAGCAACAACTTCTACATCGCCCAATTGAATAGATGAGGTATGCAAAGCCGCATCTATAATTACTTCACGACCCGAAGTAACAAGTACATCAAACTGTTTGGTTTCAAAACCTATGCAACTGATTTCAATCACTTGTCGTCCTGTTGGGACTTGAAACGAAAATTCATTGTTTTGATCTGTTGTTGTTCCAATTAGAGGATCACTGCCTACTACAAAAATGGAAGCGTTAAAAATTTCACTTTCAGGGTCTATAGAAGTAACGCTTCCTCTAACGGTTTGTGTAAGTTGATCTTGTGCAATGATGTTCAATGCTATAGAGCATGTAAATATAAGGGCAAAAACTTTTTTCATACTTAAAAAAACAATTTAATATTAGTGTTATGTTAATTAAAACTCAAATGTTTATTACAAAAAATATACTACACAGCACAAAATTTTTTGTACAATTTGGTGTTGTTTTTGTGTAATAATGTTTGGAGCTAAAGAAAAAATTTTTCATATTAATAAATAATTTTGCAAAAATATTGGTAGCTTATTACAATATTTCACATGTTTGATTAAGATTTTGTTACAGTTTGTTTTAATAAACCATTTCTTATGAAATAATAAACCTCTATATCAGAAGTGATAAATACCTTAACGTAAGTTTCAATTTGAAATATTTTTTAATAAATTTATTGTGTTGCCATTGCGGGCAAGCTACATCCGAACGAGCAGGATTGTGCATAAAAATCTAGAGTGAGGTTGTGGGAGGAATTTGAGAGAGCAGAGTGAGCGAAGCGAACTCAGCGAAGCCAAACCCAAGCGAGCAAAGGAAATAATTCTTAATTCTTAATTATTCAATTATTAATTGATAAGTTTCATTTCAAATTCTCCTTCACCAACTTTTTTAAAACCTATTTTGTTCAAGTATTTTATGTGTGCTTTGTTTTGGGATTGTGTTTTGACTGTAGTGCAAGATTTGATTAAAAGTTTTTCTTTAATCTGTGAATAAATATATTTTCCATTTTTAAAATCGCGATACTCAGGTCTTACATAGTCCAAATCAACATTATAAGTTTTGTCGTCTATTTTTTTTGCCATAAAAACTCCAGTAACATTCATGTCTCGTAAAATCAAAAACTGTAAGTTTTGCGTATCTGGTTTATATTCAAAATTTGGAAAAAATTCTTTTATGTCGTTTTTATAAAACTCAATAAACTGTTTTAAATAATGGTCGTCTTCACTTAATTCTAATGTTTGGAAAACTTCGTTTTTTGTGTATGCTTTATATAAATAATAAATATCTAAAATTACAATCAAAGCATTGACAATCGCCACAGGGATTGCAGAGATTATTATAGAATAAATTGTTAATCCAAGTGCCCCAAATAAATTTATCCATCTAAATTTAATAATAGAGCTTACTGCCATCGACCAAGCAATAAGAATTGAGGCTATGTATCCAAAAATTTCAAGTGCTGTTAATTCCATAAAACAAATTTTTAATTATTTTTTTAATTATTTTCTAATTCTGCTTCTGCTCTGAAGCAAACTTTATCATCAGATTTTAAACTTTCCCAATATATGTAATTATTTTCTTTTTTTGTAAAAATAGAAACTTTATCTCCCAATTTCAACTCGTTAGAAAACTGAATTTTAAAACGTTTAATTTTATTTGGAAAAATATTTCCCATAATGTTTTCTATCCAATTCACATAAACTGCATTGTTTACATGATAATGCATATCAATATCGGTGTAACGTGCTGTTTCTTCAGTTACAAATTTCAAATCTTTATGTATAGGGATTTTTTTCAATAAATTTTCTGTTGCTTTTTCTTTTAAAAGTTCATCTAAGTAAGAAAATTCTGGTGGTAAAATTGGGCGTAAAGTGTTTTTATCAATTATTACCCAAGACGAAGATGCAGCAATTAATACATTTTGTTTATCATCATAAAATTGAAATTCGCGAGTATATTGTATGCCTGAAATTCCGCTGGGCCAAGTTTCTAAAATAAGCTGGTCTTGCCATTTTGGAAGTTTGTTGATTTCAACATTTACAGAATTTAAAACCCAAAATTTATCAATATTATTTAATTCTTCAAAACCTATACCTAATATTTTTGCATGTTCCCAAGCTATTTCGCTGAACCACTGGAAAATAACATTTAGTTTTAATTCAAGATTTTCATCAATGTCATATGACCTTACTTGTTGTTGTCGTCTATATATTTTAGTTTTTATTTCCATTTTCTTCTTTTGCTAAACTTAAATAATTTATAAAAAACAATTTTGCTGTACCAGTCTCTTCTTCGTATTCTATAATTCTAATAAGATTTCCGTATTCGTCATATTCAAAAGAAGTGTCGCTAATATGTATTCCAGCTGAGTTAGTAACTATTGTTCTAACTAAAGCTCCGTCATTGTTATAAAAAAAATTTTTCTGAGTTCCTAAATCTTTGTCATCATAAACTATTTTGCTTCTTAACGCATATATTTCATCATAATCGAACAAGTTTTTTTCAATAATATTGTGGCTTGAATCAATTTTATACATTGATTTTAATAGTGATTGTCCATTTTTATTTTCAAAAATTAAGGCATTTCCATATATAAACTCAGCACTGTTATTAAAAACTGACATAAATATTGTATCTTGTTTTCTTAAATATTGTTGAATAGCAGTTATAGCACCACTTTCATTATAATGAACTTGCTTGTTCAAAAGTCCGTTTTTATCATATTCAAACAAAATACCACCTATTAAACTAGAGTCTGCCGCAAATTTTATTTCTTCAAAAGGTAAATTTTTAGAATTATATTTTACTCTTGTACTAGATGTAATCTTCTGATTTTCATCGTATTGTACCACTAACTCAGGCAAGCCTTGTTTTGAATAAAAAACTTCAGAGAGTAAAATTTTATTTGAAGAGATCACATTGTTTTTAACCATATATAGCCAAGTTTGAGACAAGTCAATTTTCATTGCCATAATTGCCTGACGCTCACGATTATATTGTTCCATTTCTTTTTCGTTAATAGGAACAGTTACTTGTGAAAACAAAAAATTATGTGTAAGTAAAAACAAAGACAAACTAAAAACTGTTTTTATAAAAGTTTGCATAAAATATATTTTTTAAAACTTATTAATATAAAAAAACTTGTTAAACAAAAAACTTGAGTTATTTTTGTTCAAAAATATAATAAATACTTAAAACAATGAAAAGAATTTTAGCAATTTTATTAGGTTTTACTATCATTTTTAACCTAAACTTACGAGCAGATGAGGGAATGTGGTTGTTGCCGCTAATAGGTAAAAACTATGACGACATGAAAAAACAAGGCTTCAGACTTACTCCGGAAGACATTTACAATGTTAATAACTCTAGCATAAAAGATGCTATTATCGGATTAGGTAAAGATGGCAGTCCGTTTTGGCATTTTTGTACTGGCGAAATTGTGTCTGACCAAGGTTTGTTTTTTACAAATCATCATTGCGGTTATGGAATGATTCAATCTCATTCAACAGTTGAACACGATTATTTGAAAGATGGTTTTTGGGCATATTCGCAAGATCAAGAATTAGCAAATCCAGGAACCACAGCTTCTATTTTAGTTCGTATCGAAGATGTAAGCGAACAAATTTTGTCAAAACTCAACGATGAAATGAGTGAAAAAGAAAGACAAGAAATAATTGATAAAGAAGGCGAAACTCTTGCGACAAAAGCTGTAGAAGGCACTCCTTACAAAGCTTATGTAACAGACATGTTTAACAATAATCAGTTTTTTCTATTTGTTTATGTAATTTATCAAGATGTGCGTTTAGTTGGTGCTCCTCCATCTTCTATTGGAAAATTTGGTGGCGACACCGACAACTGGATGTGGCCCCGCCATACAGGCGACTTCTCTATGTTTAGAGTTTATACTGGTCCTGATGGCAATCCAGCACCATATTCTGAAGAAAATATTCCTCTTAAACCTAAACATTTTTTACCTGTAAGCAACAAAGGCGTTAAAGACGGCGATTTCGCGATGATTATAGGTTTCCCAGGAACAACAAACAGATATATCACATCTTTTGGCTTGGAAGAAACTATGAATGTTACAAATAAACTTAGATTTGAAATTAGAGATGTGAAAGTTAAAGTTTTAAGAGCAGAAATGAGAGCAAGCCAAAAAACAAAAATTCAATATGCTTCAAAATATGCTTCTACATCAAACTATTGGAAATACAGCGAACAACAAAATAAGGCTTTGAAACATTTGAACACTATGCAAATAAAAAAAGAAATAGAAGCAGAATATTTAAAAGTTAATACTGACCCAAAATATAAAGAAGCTTTAAATTTGCTTGAAAAAGGCTATAAAGACAGATACGATTATGCAGTAGCAAGAATGTATTTACGTGAAGGATTGGTTTCGGGACCAGAACTACCATTTTTTGCTTATCAATGTTCAGGACTAATTAGTGTTTTAGAATCTAAAGACGAAGAAAAAATTAATAAATTAGTTGAAGCAATTAAACAAGAAGCAGAATCTTTCTATAAAGACTATAATCCAGATACAGAAAAGAAAATCGAAATAGCTTTATTTAACTATGTTTACAACAATTTAGACAAACAATACCATCCAGATTTCTTTACCACTATTGAGAAAAAATACAAACTTAATTTTGATAAATATGTAAACGACATGTTTAACAAATCAGTGTTTGCAACTAAAGAAAAACTATTTGCGTTTTTAGAAAATCCAAATTTAAAAACCTTACAAAAAGATTTAGTACTTAGCACAGGAATAAGCATATTGAGTAAATATCGTGAGGTTAACACATTATATTGGAAAAATTCCGATGATATAAATAGAGGTTCAAGAATTTTTACTGAAGGAATTTTAAATATGAATAAGGGCAAACTTATGGCTCCTGATGCAAACTCAAGCATTCGTTTAACTTATGGACAAGTGAGAAAATATGATCCTCGCGATGGTGTTACTTATAATTATTATACAACTATTGAAGGAGTTATGCAAAAAGAAGATCCAGAAAGTACAGAGTTTGAAGTACCAGCAAGACTTAAAGAACTATATAAAGCAAAAGATTTTGGTCCTTATGTAAACGAAAAAGGTGAACTTTCAGTTTGTTTTATCAGCAATAACGACATTACTGGTGGAAATTCTGGTTCTCCTGTTATTAACGGCGATGGACACTTAATAGGATTAGCTTTTGACGGAAATAGCGAAGCAATGTCAGGGGATATTGATTTTGAAGAAAATTTACAAAGATGTATAAACCTTGATGTAAGATATGCTTTGTTTATTATTGATAAATATGCAGGAGCAAAGAATCTTATTAAAGAGATGAAAATTGTGAATTGAAAATAAACGGTGTCTTATAAATATCCAACTGCTGCGTTGCATTCGATATTCGGACTCAGTCACGTACCTCTTGTACGCTCCTTCGTCCTCAATCTCAGCGCCTTGCATTTGAATATTTCTAAGACACCTTAAATTATATTTTTACTTTGAACTTTGTTTTATAATCTTATGAGCAATAAATTTTTACAGTCAAAAAAAAAGGATAAAATTATTCTTTTAGCGATATTAGTTTTTACTAGTATTGTGTTTTGGGGTGTAAAAAATTTTAATTTTGTTAATTGGGATGATGATGAAAATATTGGTACAGATTCAAGTTTTACAGAATTAAGTGTAGAAAATTTTACTAAACATTATCAAAAAGATAGATATAAAGCTTTAGCGATATGGTCTTTTATGCTTGAATATCAAGTTTTTGGTCATAATCCAAAATATTATCATTTAGATAATTTAATATTACATTTATTAAATGTTGTTCTTGTTTTTATTTTAATAAAAAGGCTTGTCCCCAAAAACAGATTTGCTCCTTTAATTGTCAGTGTCTTTTTTGCTGTTCATCCTGCATTTGTTGAGCCAATAGCATGGGTTACAGGTCGAAAAGATTTGCTTTTTGTGTTGTTTAGTTTGCTTTCAATTCTTAGCTATTTAAAATTTTTAAAAATCGAAAAACAACATTTAAAGTACTTAATGTTTGGACTCACAGGTTTTTTGGTTTATTTAGCTAGCTTATCAAAAATACAGGCAGTTGCTCTACCTTTTATTCTTTTCCTGATTGATTGGTTAGAGTGTAGAAAATTTAGTTTTTCAAGTTTATTAGAAAAATTAATCATCTTTTTATTGATAGTTGATTTATTTAAAACATTATTATTTATATTACTTTTTGTCTGTGTGTTAAAATTTTATAGACCACTTTTTATGATTATGTCTAAAAATCTTTGGACAAAAATTATATCTAGCGTAGTACTTTTTTTAATAATCTTTTTTTCAAAGTTTTATGTCAGAGAAGCTCTTCGTTATTATATGTCTTACAAGTCAGCACTTGTCTTATCGGAGGTGTTTCTTTGGTTAGGTTATTTTTTAATTTTGTTTTTAATGTTTTTTCAAGAAATTTCTAAAAAAATAAAATTGTTTTTTGCTAAGTTATTCCCGAATAGAAAATATAATATTTTAATTGTCGCTTTGATTGCAGTTGCGTTTGTTGCTGTTTTTCAATATGAATATATATTAATTTGGTTTCCACGATTATGGACTATAGATGCAGGACATCCTTCTTATTATACTTTTTTTGAACGTTTTTTACTTCTTGGTTCAAGTTTAGTGTATTATTTAAGCAGATTTTTTCTATTAAAATCTCAAGACCCAATGATTCCTTATCCAAGTCGTTTGGCAGATGGTTCTTTACCAAATTATATGATTTTTGATTTGCTCATAATTTTGCTAATTATTGGACTTTCTCTTTATGTTTTAATAAAATATTTTAGAAAAAATCGAATAGTTTGGTTTGGAGTTTTATTCTTTTTAATAAATATTGGAGTTGTACTTCATATAATTCCTATTGAAGGTAGAGTTTTGGCTGCAGATCGCTATACATATTTGGCTTATATCGGCTTGTTTTTAATAATAGCTTTAATTGCAGACTATTTTATAGAAAAGAAAAGAGGAAAAATTATTTTTGGAATTATTGGCTTGTCAGTTATATTTATGTCATACACAACTTATCAAGATAAAAATACTTGGAAAAATTCTTTTACTCTTTGGAAAAAGGCATTAAAAGTAAATCCCAAAAACCATTTTGCTATGTATAGTTTGGCTTTAGCAAATTTTTCAGAAGCTAATAATATTAATGCTGCCGAACAACTATTAGATCAAGCAATAAATCTGCAAGAGGATTTTATGTATTATAATAATAGGGGAAGAGTTCATTATGCAAAAGGAAAATACACCTTGGCACTAGATGATTTTGACAAGTCAATTTTACTTGATTCTACAAATTTTGCAGCGTATAATAATAGAGGAGCAGTTCGTCAGCAATTTTGTGATTTTACAGGTGCTTTAAATGACTATAAAAAAGCAGTTGACTTAAATCCAAATTATCAAGATGCATTGGATAATATTAAACGGGTTGAAAATTTGCTATGCATTGATAGTGTTTTGTTTGAAAAGTTTGAGAATAAAACCATAAGCGAAGTGGACATATTAAATTTTGTCTTATATATTTCTGAAAAAATGTTAAACACGGGTCAAAAGCCAAAAGCAATTTTATATTTAGAACAAGCAATAAAAATTATTCCAAACAATTATGAAATTTATGAAAGACTTGCATTAATTTATCATTTAAATGGAGAGTTTTCGGAAGCAAAAGATGTTTACAATCAAGGCTTAGATAAACTTGGCAAGAACGAAAGTTTACTTTTAGGACGAGGTTTATTAAACATTCAGATTGGCGATACCATAAGTGCATGCAAAGATTTTAAGCAATCAGCTGAACTTGGAAATGATAAGGCTAAGTTATTAAAACAAGAATTTTGTGGAAACAGCCTATAAACAATAGAGGCGTTGCACACAACGCCTCTATTGCTATATTAATTTTTATAAACTTTTTATTCTTTTTCCACTTTCTTCACAATCACTCCACTAGAAGTTTTGATTCTAAGCATATACATCGCTGGGTGTAAGTCACTTAGATTTACTTCGTGAACAAAGTTTGGTAAAGTATTCTTTAAATTCCATTTTTGTATAGTGCGACTAGTGATATCTAAAAGTTCTATTTCAGCGTAATTCAAATCCCAATTTTCAAATTCAATATTTAATGTAGAATTAAATGGGTTTGGATAAACCGAAACTATTGGTTGTTCCATACGATTTCCGCAATTAATTGAAATTATATCAGAGAATTTTGCTGTTCCATCATAATCAACTTGGCGTAATCGATAATATGTATTTGCGTTTGGATTTTCTTTGTCTAAATAATCGTAATTTAGTGTAGTATTTGAAAATCCAGCACCTTGAATGTTTGCAATTACTTCCCAAGCTAAGTCATCTGTTGAGCGTTGAATTTCAAAATAATCATTATTTATTTCGCTAGCAGTTTCCCAGTACAGTTGAACATTGTTATTATTATCACATTCTGCAACGAAAGAAGCAAGCTCTACAGGTAAAGGATTTGTTGCGCTTGTGGTACCAATTGTAATTGGACTATAACTTGTAAACGGAATAGAATTAGTTAAATTTCCAGAGTTTACAGTTCCTGTCATATTTGCAACACCTTTATTTTCCCAACAATTAGTAGAAGAATTATAGTGAGATATAACCAAATCATTAGGTTCAACCACACCACTATTTGCATTCCAATATAAAGTTACATTAGGTGTAGATGCATCTGATGATAGATTCCAATGTTCAACTCCGCTAGTGTGGTGCATTCCCGAACCAGAACACATATAAGCAGCTGTCCAATTTAAAGGACCTGCACTATGAACATATTGTGCGCTAATTGTTGAATTTGATGCTGGTGCTGCTATTGCACAAGGACCCCAATTTTCGCCTTCACCTGTTGCAAAAATAAATGCAGAAGTTCCAGTTTTTGAAATTATACCATTTACATAGCTGTTGGCGTTACCGATATTAGATGTCGCTGAATTTCCAAAAGTTAACGAACCAATACCAGTATAATATACCACACCATTGGTAAATATACATGCCCCGTTAATTGTCATTGGTTCGGCAATATTAATATCTGTTATACCTGCCGTTGAGTTGCTGAATGTAACGTTGTTGAATGTGTCGCCGCCTGATTTAATGGTTTGTGTTGATGTACCATTGAATACTACCGATCCGTCACCTGCTGTAAATGTACCATTGTTCGTCCAGTTTCCGCTGACATTCAGCACCTTACTGTTCGACATCACTACAACACTACCGCTTTCGATGGTAATATTATTACATGTACCTGAAGCTGATGAAATATGCGGATCGTTTGATATACAGGACGTACCAAAATCTCTGAACAGCACATTGTTGGTAGAAGTAGGAACAGTATTAGCAACTTTAAAACCTGTTCCGTCATATTCTAGCCAGTTGTCTTTATTGTTCCATTCAGTTCCTGTATTACCTGTCCATAAGTAATCGTTAGTAACTAATCCACTAATGCTTGGATTGTCAACGGTTATAGTTATAGTATTTGATGTTCCTGTTGTACAACCAGCTCCATCTGTTGAATATTGACATCTAAAATCGGTTGTTGCAGTTAAAATATCAGTAGTATAAGATGAACTATTACCACCTATATTAACCCAGCTTCCTCCGTTCCAATATTGCCATTGGTATGTAGGAGAGCCTGTCCCATTGGAACCAGATGCACTAAGATTGGCTGTATGCCCACTACAGATTGTGGTTGCGCCAGAAGCAGTTACAGAAGGGTTATTATTGAAAGATATCGATATATCATCGGTTGAGGCTGTACATGGACTGTTAGTGATTGTCCAGCGTAAGGTATATGTCGATCCTGCAACACCTGTAAAGGTAGATGTTGGACTTGATGGATTAGTTACAGAACCTCCTGAGCCGGATACAATACTCCATACTCCTGTACCTACAGATGGAGTATTTGCTGCTAGTGTTGTACTAGTTCCACACAAGCTTTGATCGCTACCTGCGTTTGCAACAGTTGGGTTCTGGTTGAATTTAATTAAAACATTATCCGATGTAGATGGACATGGACTATTGCTTGTTGTCCATTTCAGTTCGTATTGTGTGTCAGCATTACCACTAAAAGAAGAAGTTGGGCTTGATGTGTTACCGAAAGAACCTCCAATGCCACTTACTACAGTCCATGCTCCGGTACCTACTACTGGATTGTTTGCTGACAGTGTTGTACTAGTTACTCCACACAGGTTAGTTTGATCGCTACCTGCATTTGCAACAGTTGGTGTTTGCACATAATTTACTGTTATATCTGCAGTACTTTCTGGGCATGCACCATTTGCTGGGAAAGTCCATCTAAGTACGTATGTTCCGTATGTGCTGACAGTTGCTGTTGAAGAACCACTATTGGTATTACTGAAAGTAACAGTTCCTGGTCCGCTAACTTTCGACCATGAAGCAGTTCCTACTGCAATAGCATTTCCACCCAATGCATTACTAGTTAGTCCACAAATACTTTGGTTTGAACCAACAGTTGCTGTTCCTGGTGATTGGAAATAATTCACTGTTATATCTGCAGTACTTCCCGGGCATGTACCATTTGCTGGGAAAGTCCATCGGAATACATATGTTCCGTATGTGCTGACAGTTGCTGTTGAAGAACCACTATTGGTATTATTGAAAGTAACAGTTCCTGGTCCGCTAACTTTCGACCATGAAGCAGTTCCTACTGCAATAGCATTTCCACCCAATGCGTTACTAGTTAATCCGCAAATATTTTGGTCTGACCCGACTGTTGCTGTTCCTGGTGATTGGTGATAAACTACTGTTATATCTGCAGTACTTCCCGGGCATGTACCATTTGCTGGGAAAGTCCATCTAAGTACGTATGTTCCGTATGTGCTGACAGTTGCTGTTGAAGCACCATTATTTGGTTGACTGAAAGTAACAGTTCCTGGTCCGCTAACTTTTGACCATGAAGCAGTTCCCGCTGCAATAGCATTTCCACCTAATGCGTTACTAGTTAATCCACAAATGCTTTGGTTTGTCCCAACAGTTGCTGTTCCTGGTGATTGGAAATAATTCACTGTTATATCTGCAGTACTTTCTGGGCATGCACCATTTGCTGGGAAAGTCCATCTAAGTACGTATGTTCCGTATGTGCTGACAGTTGCTGTTGAAGAACCACTATTGGTATTACTGAAAGTAACAG
>Ga0208694_1002664_pt1 | contig 18360 bp, 19 predicted proteins | sample AD_UKC078_MetaG_FD_184442 | JGI IMG/M metagenome (GOLD analysis project Ga0208694, IMG submission 184442) | Active sludge microbial communities of municipal wastewater-treating anaerobic digesters from USA - AD_UKC078_MetaG (SPAdes) (version 2) | ecosystem: Engineered > Bioreactor > Anaerobic >...
CCGAAAATCCGGGCTCTTTTTGATTCTTAAGAGCCAATCCAACTCGGACGATGCCGACATCTCTTGTTCTTGTCTTCATCTTCGAAATTGACTGGAAGCCTTTACACTTCCACGCCTCCGGCCAACGACCTTTCGGTTATCGCCGTGAAGCTTATCTTCTCTTCCCTTCGCTTATATCTTTGTCAAAAAACCGCACCCACTGCTGAGGGCGCTCGGTTAACATACAAAATCCTTGCCCCGGTGTCAAGCTTTTTTGCTAAAGAATCTCATCGTAACGATAAAAGGCGGTCAACACCTTCGTGAAAGCCGGCTCCTCCACTTTTTTTGGTGATAAAGGCGGGTAAATGATCGATGAGATGACGATAATCGGCAATACTCGCCACTCCGACGCTCAACGGGAAATATGCAAACATCGGCTCATCATTCGGCGAGTCGCCGAAAAAGATGACGGTCGCCGGATCATCATATCCGAAGCGGGCAGCGAGAAAGTGCCCGCTCATCTCGAGTTTGGAGTAGACTCCCATCCACGTGTTGACGTGAATGGAGCTCACTTTTGCGATCGCTCCCTCTTCGATGCAGATCTCCTTGATCCTCTCCGCCACGTCTAAAGAGAGTTTCGGCTCCTCCTCGGCAAAGTCGATCGCCAGATCGAAGAGGCGGGCAAACTGGTCTTGGGCGACGCGCGCCTCAGGAACCTCGGAAAGAACCCGATCCTTGATCTTTGAGAGGATCGGATGCGTGTTCTTCACGGCATTGGGATGGTAGAACCGTTTGAGGACGCCCTTCTCTTCCCAATACGCCAACGCCCCGTTTTCTCCGACGACTCCGTCAACCGGCCATTGGCGGGCGATGAGATCGCACCAGCCGGCGGGCCGGCCGGTGATAGGAACCACCTTGAGGCCGGCATCGCTGAGATCCCAGATGCTTTGATACGCATCGGCGGTTAGTTTTCCTTCAGTGGTGATCGTGTCATCGATATCAAACAACACGTACCGGATACGAGAAGCATCCTTGGCCGAGAGTTCGCCGATCGGTCTCATCGGCTCATCTCGCTGAGAGCTCCGCTTGCGATGATCGCCCGGACATAGGTGAGGAAAGAGGCCACGGAGCTGATCGCGGCCAGGGCGAAAACCACCTGCATCACTGGATAGCCCCACTCGAGAATCGGACTTTCTTGGGCCCAATTGGTCAGAGCGACGTAGAGAAGCCCCATCCCGCCGCTGATCGCATAGAGAACCGCCTTCGCTTTTCCAAAGATATTCGCCGCCACCGCTTTGCCTTTGCCCATCATCAACATCCGGACGAAGAGAATGGAAAGCTCGCGCCAGACGATCAGGGCGAGCACCCACAGCGGCATGATGCCGCTTCCGGTGAAGCAGAGAAAGTAGGTAACCCGTGAAAGCGTATCGGCGAAGGGATCCATCACCTTGCCCAGATCGGTTACCAGATTACGCTTTCGCGCGATGATTCCGTCAAGCAGATCGCTCAGTTCGATCAATACCCACATCACGATCGTCAAGATCGATGAAAGCAAGGCAAGACTCGGGTCGATCCAAGAGCCGAGATGATAGGCGATGAAGAACAACGGCGTAAGAACAAGCCTGGAAACGGTAAGCTTATTGGGAAGATTCATTTCAACCTCTCTTTTTCCTTAGGAAAGTTGCGCCTTCGCGGCAACCGTCGCTTGAACCTGCTTGATGAACGATCCGAGGGTGATCGAGTTTTCCTGCCTGCCGGTTCGATAGCGGACAGAAACCTCGTTGTTCTCCTTCTCACGTTCACCCAGGATGACCATATACGGAATCTTGAGGTTTTGAGCGGTGCGGATCTTGGCGTTCATCCGGTTGTCGGAATAGTCGCCACTTGCCCTCAAGCCTGCTTTCTTCAATTCGGAAACGACGCTCCTAGCGTATTCATCATATGCGTCGCTGACCGGAATGACCTTGATCTGCTCAGGCGCCAGCCATGGCGGGAACGCGCCGGCATAGTGTTCGATCAGAACGCCGAAGAAGCGCTCCAGCGATCCAAGCAAAGCCCGGTGAATCATGTATGGCCGCTTTTCGGTTCCGTCCCGGTCGACGAAGGTCATGTCGAAGCGCTCCGGCTCATTGAAATCGAACTGAACCGTTGACAGCTGCCATTCCCGTCCGATAGCGTCTTTGATCTTCAAGTCGATCTTCGGCCCGTAGAACGCTCCGCCGCCTTCATCGACTTCATAGCTGAGGCCTTCTTTTTCAATCGCCTGCCTCAACGCTTCGGTCGCATCGTCCCAGCGCTTCGGGTCCCCCACCGCTTTTTCGGGGCGGGTCGAGAGATATGCCGCGATATCGCTGAAGCCGAAGCTCTTGAGCATATAGAGCGAGAAGCGCAGAACTTCCGCAATCTCCTCTTCCATCTGATCGGGAGTCACGAAGAGGTGGGCATCGTCCTGAGTGAAACCGCGGACTCTGAGCAGACCGTGCATCGTGCCCGCTTTTTCGTACCGATAGACCGTTCCAAGCTCCGCCCAGCGGAACGGAAGGTCGCGGTAGGAACGCTTGGAGTTGTTGTAGATCATGATGTGGAAGGGGCAGTTCATCGGCTTGATGTAATAGTCGGCGTTATCCATCTCCATCGAGGGATACATTCCTTCTTTGTAGAAACCGAGGTGTCCGCTGGTTTCCCACAGCCAGGACTTTCCGATATGAGGGGTGTACACCATCTCATAGCCGTTGGCGTAGTGTTCGGCTCGCCAGAAGTTTTCAATCTCCTGGCGGATCCGCGCCCCGTTGGGATGCCAATATACCAGGCCGGGGCCGGCTTCTTCATGAAGACTGAAAAGATCCAGGTCGCGACCGAGCTTGCGGTGGTCGCGTTTTTCCACATCTTCAAGATGCTGCATATACAGGCGCAGTTCCTTCGCATTGGACCATGCGGTGCCGTAAATCCGGGTCAGCATCGGGTTGGTCTCCTTTCCTCGCCAATACGCCCCGGCGATGTTCATCAGCTTGAACGCATCGCTTCTGAGCTCCTTCGTCGATTCGACGTGAGGACCGCGACACAAGTCGGTAAACTCGCCCAATGAGTAGATGGATACTTCTTCATCTTCTTCAATCGCATCAAGCAGTTCAAGTTTATACACCTGATCTTTGAAGAGTTCTCTTGCCTCGGATCGGGTGATGACTTTTTTTTCGAAGGCGAGATTCCGGGCGATGATCGCCTTCATCTTCTCGGTGATCGTCTCGAGATCCTCATTGACCAAAGGCCGGGGAAGATCGAAATCATAGTAAAAGCCGTTCTCGATCGCCGGCCCGATCGCGATCTGGGTTCCGGGAAACAGCTCCAGGACAGCTTCGGCCATCACGTGCGCCATTGAGTGGCGGAGGGTGTCCAATCGGTCATGTTCATGCATAATCCGCATCTCCTATCAAAAGAAAAATCCCCACGCCTTCGTCTTTGCCTGGCATGGGCCGATGAGGCAAGGACGAAGATCTGGGGACTCTCCGCGGTTCCACCTTGCTTCCCTCCTTACAGGGGGCGCTTCATTACCCTGTTTCGTCAGGGGCGACGGCGTGGCCTACTTGCGTACGTGTTCGACCCGCGGCTCAAAAGGGGTTTTCACCGAACGCTTACTGATGATCTCTCAACCGGGGATCATCTCTCTGTAGCTGCGCTCTCGGCTACTCGTCTTTCTCACTGCCTTGGTAAAAGAATGCAAACAAGTGTGATTTTAGTCAAGACCACAGTGCCAGCGAAATGCTTTTTGCATATCGCTGAAAACGCTCCCGGTCTTCCTCCGTGAATCGACCTTTCATCGGACTGTCGATATCCAGCACCCCGACCACTTCTCCTTTCGAATCGATGAGGGGAACGACGAGTTCGCTCATCGAGGCGCTGTCACATACGATGTGGCCGTCGAAGGCGTGAACATCCGGAACGAGGATCGCTTTCTTCAGCTTGGCGGCACTGCCGCATACACCGCTGCCGATCGGAATCTCGGTACATGCCGCCTTCCCTTGGAAGGGACCGAGGATGAGCTTGTTCGCCTCTTCGTCGATGAGGTAAAACCCCAACCAGCTGATCGCCTCGGTTTCTTCCCAGAGCAAGGCCGCGACGTTGGCAAGGTGGGCATACCGCCATTGAAGCGAACCATCCCATTCGCCGATCAATGCTTGCAACCGCTTTTCTACCACAAATCATCCTCTTCTTCATTGAACTCGCGGTGCTCCATCACCCGTTTCACCTTGGCGGAAAGAACGGCGAAGGAGGTTGCCAAGTCGGTGCGCTGCAGAACGACCCGGGAAGGCACCTTTATATCTTTGGGAGCGAAGTTCCAAATCGCCATGATGCCGAGGGCGACCAGCCGGTCGGCGACGTGTTGAGCTTCATTCGCCGGAACGGTGAGCATGGCGATATTGACGTGATTTTCTTCGATGTATCGATGAAGCTGATTGAACGGATAGATCGGAACATCCCCTATGCTGGTTCCCCACTTCTCTTCTGCAGCATCGATCAGCTTATCAACATCAAAGCCTACTTTCGGCTTGCCTTCGAGACCGGTGAAGGAGATGTCTTTGCGGACTTGAATCGGTTTGAGATTAAGCTCTTCGGCAAGCATCGTCGGAATTGGAATTCCTCGCTTGTTTTCCATTATCCCTTACTCCTTTTGCAGAGTCCTCACCACATCCTCGATAACGCTTGAAGGAGTGGAGGCGCCAGCCAGTATTCCAAGTGTGTCATGTGAGAATGCTTCGGCGGGAATTTCCGTGCTGTCCTCGATATGATACGCTTTTTTCCCTTCATTGGATATCAATTCGGCAAGTGCCCTGGTATTTGCACTTTGCCTTCCCCCGATCACCAGAACGGCATCGCATTGTCCGGCAAGATCGAGCGCCGCTTTCCGGCGATTGATCGAAGATGGACAGATCTCATTGACATATACGATCCGATCAAACTCCTTCAGAGAAGTGCGAATCTCCTCCAGCAGCACCTGGTCAAACGTGGTCTGAACGAACACCGCATATGGTTGATTGCTTAATGCCGACACCTCTTCCCTCTTCGTGATCAGGAAGCTTTCTATCGGTTTCCCGTCGACCAGGACCCCTTGTATCGCCAGTACTTCCGGATGTCCCTGATGACCGATGATAATGATCGGGTGGATTTTTGCCCAATGGGCGATATTCGAGAGGTTATGGCGCACTACCGGACACGTCGCATCGAAAAGAAGAAAACCCGCATCAATGAATCTATTGTGCAGGGTATCGCTGATTCCATGGGCACGAACGACCAGCACCCCGGGCTCATGTCCCTCGGGATCTTCGATCACGCTCATTCCGCGCTTCGCCAACGAAGCGATGACTTGAGGATTGTGGATCAACGGTCCCAACGAATAGACAGGAAGGGCGCGCTCAATCGCATAGGCGATCGCTTCTTCGGCAAGATCCAGAGCCCGGCTCACCCCGCCACAGTACCCCATCGTCTTTGCAGGTACGATCTTCATACATTGAGTATGTCAAAAAAAAAGCCGCTCGATAAGGGGAGCGGCCAGTCAAATCAAAAAGCTCGTTACTCGGCTTTGTCCTCGATCTGAACAGTCTTCTGCGCTTTGCTGATCCAATACAGCAAGGAAGGAGCGAGGAGGTTGGACGAGTACACGCCGGAAACCAGCCCTATACCCATTTTGATGGCGAAGAGCTGAATATCTCCGCTGGCGAAGATCGCCAAAGGAAGAATCGCGAGCAACGTCGTCAGCGAACTCATGAGTGTTCGGCTCAATGACTGCCTCACCGAGCGGTCGATATTGGATCTGAGACCCATGCTCGCGTTCAAGCTCGTGTTTTCTCGGATTCGGTCAAAAATAACGATTGCGTTGTTCAAGGAGTATCCGATGATCGTGAGCAGAGCCGCGATCGTGGTGGAAGAGAACTCCAGCCTCAACAGACTAATGAAGGTCAGCATCATCAACACGTCGTGAATGAGCGCCACGATCGCGGAGACCGCATAGGCGAACCGGAAACGGATCCACACATACACCAAGATGAGCGCCAACGCAACGGCAATCGCCAAGATCGAGGAGGAAATCAACGTCGCGCTGAACTTCGGTCCGATGTAGTCGCTTTGCAGGATGACAAATCCATCTTTTCCAAAAGCGTTTCCGAGCGAACTGGCAACCTCCGCCTCCAATGAAGCCTGACTTGACCCTTCTTTGATGCCAAGGCGGATCTGGAATGTCTGGCTGTCGCTGCCGCCGACGGTCTGAACCCGAACGTTTCCAAGATCGGAGAGAGCGCTTCGGAGCTCTTCAATCGAAGTGGAACCGGAGGAACGGAAGTTGAGACCGACCGCTTTGCCGCCTAAAGTTGCGGGGAAGCCATAGCCGGAGATAAGATCATCGGATTTCAAAGATCCATCGATCACGCGAGCGGATACCCCTTCAATTCCATCCAAAGCGGTCGCCAGATCGTCGCTCGTCGGATACTCGCTGAAACGAAGCGTCTTTGTCGCGACCCCGCCCTCGCCCCGTTGTTCGACGGAGACGGCGTTTGCCGAAATTGAAAGCACCGTATCGAGATCGCCGTCATAGGTTACCTCGAGCCCGGTCGGCGCGATCTGGATTCGTTGGCTCAATCCGCTTTCAAAGTCGACTCCCAGATTGAAGCCACCGAAGAGAACAATGGAGATTGCTCCCGCTGCAAGGAGGATAATCGCCAGACCCCATGTGATCCAGCGGAGTTTGACGACAGGAATAGTATCATTCTTCAACATTATTTCTTCCTCCAACTGATGGAGAGTTTCTTCCCCTCACGGTCACCCACCGCTGCATCAAAGATGAGGTGAGAGACAAAGAGCGCGGTGAACACCGAGCTGACGATACCGATCGCCAAGGTGTTGGCGAATCCCTTCACTGCCGAAGAGCCGAGTTGCGAGAGAACCAACGCAGCGATGATCGTCGTGATGTTCGCGTCCATAACCGTCCAGAACGCTTTATGATACCCGGCGGCGATTGCAGCGCTGTCGCTCTTGCCCATGCGGAGCTCTTCCTTGATACGCTCGTAGATGATGACGTTCGTATCAACCGCCATTCCGAGGGTGAGGACCAAACCCGCGATGCTGGTCATCGTTACGGTGAAATTGAACGCCGAAAGGAAACTGACCATGATGAACATATTCAAAAGCAACGCCAGATCCGCAACCAAGCCGCTGAGGCCGTAGTAAGCGAACATCAAAATCACCACCAGCGCGAAACCGAGCGCGATCGCTTTCAAGCCGACGGCGATCGCGTCTTCACCGAGGGTCGCTCCGACCGCCTGCTGGCTGGAGACGATCAGCTCGATGGGGAGAGCGGCGGTTCGCAGGACGATCGCCAGATCGGCCGCCTCTTCAGCGGTAAATCCGGAGATTTGGACGCTGGAGCGAATCCCTTCGTTGATCGTCGCCATCGCCTTGACCTTCCCGTCCATGACGACCGCCAGGGTCTTGCCGACATTGGTGGATGTAAGCTTATAGAAGATATCTCCGCCGAGGTTGTCGAGTTTGAAGTTCACGACCGGTCGACCGGTGATCGGGTCGGTAGCGGTCGTCGCGCTTTCAAGATGGATTCCGTCAAGACCGATCTCTTCCTCGATGACGACGAAGCGGGCAAGCTCATCGATGCCATAATCATCGCTGACGTAGTACCCGGCGGCGATTTTGCCGGCGGGGAGGAACTCCGGCTGCTTCAATGCCCCGGTTTCCGTATACACTTCACTGGGGTTGGCGAGATAGTATTGCTCCAGTTGGGCGGAGAGTTCGTTGTCGACCATCTTGAAGAGGAGCGAGCCCTTTCCGCGGAGGAAGGAGTTCACCCGCTCCGGATCGGCGGCGCCGGGTATTTCGATGAGAATCTGGTCGCTGCCCTGGAGCCGGATCATCGGCTCGCTCACGCCGAACTGGTCGATTCGTTTTTCCAGGATCTCCAGATCCTGGCGGACAGCCTGAGCGATCTCGCTTGCAGAAGCGGGAGCGCCTTTCTTGGCGACATACGAATCCACATCCGCTTCCAGGAGAATACTCATTCCTCCGCGCAGATCCAAGCCGAGTTGAAGGGCCTTGTTTCCGAGAGCCTTGAGTTCAAGAAGCTGATTGCGGTGATACGATTCGATCGCATCGAACATGTTCTGCTCGTTATAGAAGCCGGCGAACAGCGCGGTCACCGTCCATTTCTTCGGAACGGGTTTGCGCATCGCTTTATAGTTCTCTTTCGCTGCGCTCTTCAGGAAGGAGTATTCGCTTGGCAGGGGTGCATTTCCATCCTTAGCGACCAGATCCTTCAGCGCACGAAGTTCGCGGGTCGCTTGACCGCGGGAGTATTCCTTGATCTGCACGTTCGAGCCGGTTGCAAGTTCTTTGACCTCTTGTGGAACAAAGCCGTACCACTTGATTGTCGGAAATATGAAATATGCCGACAAGGCGACGACCACGAGGACGATCGCCAAACGATTCCGTTTTTTCATGATTATCTCCAGGGACCGTTACTTTTCCGATTTCTCTTCGACTTCTTCAGCTTCGACGGCAACGACTTCTTCAGCTTCGACAACGGCAACCTCTTCCGTTTTCTTCGCCTTTTTCCGAGCAGTCGGTGCATCGCTCTTTCGATCGACGATCGAGCTGATCGCGTTGCGGGAGAACTCGATTCGGGTGTTGTCATCCACTTTGATGACCACAGTGGTCTCTTTGACGATCATCACCGTTCCGTGGATTCCGCCGATCGAAACGACTTTGTCCCCTTTCTTGATCGAGGCGAGCATCTCCTTCGTCTCCTTTTCCCGCTTTTTCTGCGGGCGGATGATCAGGAAATAGAAAATCGCAATAATGAGTCCGAACGTAATGAACGTGGTCATCATCGAGCCACCACCGGCGGCAGATGCCTCGGGAGCTGGCATGGCAGTTAACAATGAAAGCATGGGTATTCCTCACTTTGCAATGAAATCGGGTGCCGTGGGCACCCAATTTTTCACGTACCGCCTAACGTATCATGTTCACTTGTTGATAGTCAAGTTTTACTACTCTTCGTGTGTTACTACTCTTCGCTTTTACCGAGGACACGAACGCAATCCGGCGGGAACTCGATGGAGACTTCATCCCCTTCCTTTCGGATCGTTCGGATGTTTGGGTCATCCACTTGAACAAGAACAATCCCTGAGGGAGAGAACAGAAAAAATTAAAAATCTGCCCGGAGCCAAGAGGCTCTGAGCAGACTTTTTCTATCGGCGGAAGCTTACATCATTCCATCCATTCCGCCACCTTGGGGCATCGGAGCCGGTGGCTCGGGGATGTCCGTCACGGCGGCTTCCGTGGTCAGAATCAAGGCGGCGATCGAAGCTGCGTTCTGCAGTGCGGAGCGGGTGACCTTCACCGGATCGATGATTCCCTTCTCGAACATATCGACCCATACGAAGTTTTCCGCGTCAAATCCGCGACCCGCCTTCTCGTTCTTGCACTTGTCGGCGATCAGCGAGCCGTCGAGGCCGGCGTTTTCGGCGATCTGGCGAATCGGCTCTTCAAGGGCGCGTCGGACGATGTTGTATCCGGCCCGCTCGTCTTCCGGCAGTTTGGAAAGATCGACTTTTTCAAGAATCTTGGCCGCCTGGATCAACGCGGCCCCGCCTCCGGGGATGACTCCCTCTTCAATCGCGGCCCGCGTTGCCGACAAGGCATCCTCGACACGGTGCTTCTTCTCTTTCAGTTCGACTTCCGTCGCGGCTCCGACGTTCAACACGGCGACGCCGCCGGCGAGTTTCGCGAGCCGTTCGTGGAGCTTTTCCCGGTCATAGTCGCTGGTGGTGTCCTCGATCTGCACTTTGATCTGCGCGATCCGATCCTTGATGTCGCTCGCCTTTCCGGCACCGTTGATGATCGTGGTGTTCTCTTTCTCGACCTTGATCGACTTGGCTCGACCGAGCTGGCTCAGATCGGCGTTCTCAAGCTTGAGTCCAAGCTCTTCACTGATCACTTCTCCTCCGGTGAGAATCGCGATATCTTCCAGCATCGCTTTTCGTCGATCGCCGAAACCGGGGGCCTTCACCGCGACGACGCTGAGAATTCCCCGGACACTGTTCACGACCAGGGTCGCGAGCGCCTCGCCATCGACATCTTCGGCGATAATCAGAAGAGGCTTGCCCGACTGGGCGACTTTTTCAAGGATGGGAAGAAGTTCCTTCATGTTGGAGATCTTCTTGTCGTAGATCAGGATGAAGGGATCTTCCAACAGGGCGGTCATCGTATCCCGGTTGTTCGCGAAGTATGCGGACAGGTATCCTCGATCGAACTGCATTCCTTCAACGAAGTCGGTGGTCGTCTCGATCGTCTTGGATTCTTCAACGGTGATCACCCCGTCAAGACCGACTTTTTCCATCGCGTTGGCGATCTCATCCCCGATCGTCCGATCGTTGTTGGCGGAGATGGAAGCGACCTGAGCGATCTCTTCCTTGTCCTTGATCATCTTCGCTTGCTTCTTGATCTCGGCTACCGCATCTTTGACCGCTTTGTCGATTCCGCGGCGGACACCCATCGGGTTGATGCCGGCGGCGACACTCTTCATTCCTTCTTTGGTAATAGCCCAAGCAAGGACCGTGGCGGTGGTCGTTCCGTCTCCGGCGACATCGTTCGTCTTCGTGGCGACTTCCTTCAGCAATTGGGCGCCCATGTTTTCGAAGGGGTCCTCAAGCTCGATCTCCCGGGCGACGGTGACTCCGTCTTTCGTCACGTTGGGGGCGCCGAACTTTTTGTCCAATACGACCAAGCGACCCTTGGGACCCAACGTAGCCATTACGGCTTTGGAAATCTTCTCCACCCCGTTCAACAGCGAACGACGGGCTTCTTCACTGAATTGCAACTGTTTTGCCATGCTGAATATCCTCTCTTAAGAAATATCATTCTGTATATCATCGGCAGGGATAGCATCCCCCACCGCTCTGTAACATACAAATAAATTATCCAAGAAGCAAGTGCTCAAAAAAAAGATGTCAGCGCAAGTGCCAACAAAGCGGAGCTGATATTGGAGATGAGGTTCACCATATCGTTGTCAATCCACCGAACTCCCCGCTCCAACGGCAAGGCTCGTCCGTTTATCATCGGTTTCTCAGTGATCCGCTTTGCAACATCATCCCAATAATGCGCTTGGAGGGTGATTCCGAGCACGCTGTCCAACAAGCAGCCGAAGAGGGATGTCACGGTGATGATCGATGCCGCCTGAACCGCCCGGGCTCCCACTTCGAAGTAACTGGAACTCACGACGATGGCGACGAGAAGCGCTCCCATCAACGCGGCGACCAGCCCGAGGGCGCTGATCGCCCCGCTGAGGCCCCGGTCCATCGGTCGGCCGGTGAGAATCGAAACGGGCCGGTGCTTTGAAAGGATTCCCACCTCGCTGGCGAAGCTGTCGCTTGCCGCCTCGCCCACCGCCGCTCCGAACATGATGATATACGCGGGGTTCTGACGAACGGTGAACAAAAGCGCTGCCAGAAGGGCCATCAGCCCGTTGGCGAAGACCTGGACCACATCGCGGCTCCCCGTTTTTTGATGGATCTTCTCCACATCGACTTTTCGAAGACGCTTTGAGATCTTTCCCAGAATCGCCGTGGCGATGAAGAAGAACAGAAGGGAAAAGAGAGCCCCGAAGCCTAGAATCCACGTCGGAAAGAATCCGACCAGGAAGGCGCCCACCGCCCCGCCGAACGTCAACTGTCGCGCAACAAAAGCGGCGATGACGACAACTCCCATAATTCCGACAAGAATCCACAGCGCTCCGTCAAGGGCGAAAAACCATCGATCAAAGAGCGATGTGAGCGATGAAGTCGGCTGAACCAAGAGAGCCCAATCACTCATAGGAATAACCTCAACACAAGCAATACCGCAAAAGGAACCGTGATATTATCCAACCCCCACGGGGTGAGCGCTTCTACGACCATCGCCACCGTTCCGACAAAGAAGGAAGAAAGGAGAATCATGCCGGCGGAAAGAGAAGAGCTTGCCGCGAGAGGCAACGCAGCAGCGATGAAGCTTACGATACCCATCGTCACACATCCCAGATATGTCTTGTCCAGCCTCTTGATCTTCTTTTTTCCCCACTTCGTTCCGACCATCGCGGCGAGTCCATCGCCCCATCCCATCACCATGACGGCGATCGTAGTGGCAAGGGGGGTGAAAATGCCCCGATACATCCCGATCACCAATACCAGGAGCGTAACAGGGAAATATACCAGCCCCCAGTTCCGTCTGCGGTCATCCAGGCCTACATGTTTTCCCCAGTCGCTGAGCGTAAAAAGGGAGTTCACGATGATGAAGCAGATCGGTCCGATGAGCGCCCAGGCGATTGAAGTGAAGTAATGCAGGTTCAAAAACCACCAGTTGGAAACTCCGATATGGACCACTTTCCTCATCGACTCGCTTGAGATGTCGAATCGACTTTTGAGAAATAGGCCGAAGGCTATCACTACCCCGAGAAACGCATAGGAAAGGATGAGCCCGAGAATGTTGCTATTCATAAGGATAATCATGCGCATCCTCTTCAACAATTGCAAGGGGCGCAAAGTCGAAACCCGATCTTTCACCCCAAGATGCCGGCATTCGGGCAACCTTTCTTTTATCAATCATTGATTTTAATAATATTAATTATTATTTATCTTTTTATTAATTTTTTTAACATTACCTCTTGTCTTTATTGATTTATCTGTGTATGGTAGGGATACGGAGGAACATATGGAACACAGTTGGCAACGACTTCTTTCGATGACGGGGGGGAAAAGATTCCTGGTTACGGAAATACATATCCCCGAAGACGAGATCACGATCGAGGGATCCTTTGAACTGCCCCCGCTCGCGCAGGTATCGATCGACGATCAGATCTTCATCGCCATGTTCATCAAAACGAACGGATCGATCAAACAGATGGAGTCGGTCTTCAATATCAGCTATCCAACGGTGAAGAGCCGCCTTAATCGGATCGCCAAACAATTGGATATCGGTGATATCGAGATCCGGACCCCCTCCCTGATGGACGATCTCCTCACTCGATTGGAGGCGGGTACAATCAGCGTCGCCGATGCGCTCAAGGAGATTGAATGATGCTCCCGATGCTCTTTCGCCTCAGACTCAACCAACCGGAGAGAAGGCCGATCAACCTCTACATCCCCTTGCTTCCGGTATACATTCTCCTCCTGCCGTTCATCCTTCTTGCACTGGTGAGTCTGCCGTTTTTGGCGGTTTCAAAAGAAACGCGCCAATACCTGCCCCTTTTCAAAGCGTTGCCGTCTTTGCTGGCCGCCGCCAGAGGAACCGGAATCTCCGTCGAATCGGAAGATCATACGATTTATTTACATATCAAATAGGAGAACCACGATGAGTGAAGAACGAATGAGAATTTTAAACCTTCTTGCCGAGGGAAAGATTTCCGCCGAGGAAGCGGAGAAGCTCCTCAGCGCAAGCGAGAAAACGGTCAAAGCGCCGAAAGCCGGGAACACAAAAGGAAAATACCTCTACGTCCAAGTCGACCCCAAAGAGGGAAAATCCTCTGAAAAGGTGATGGTGAAAGTTCCGATGGCTCTCATCAAAGCGGGAATCAACGTCTCGAAACTGATTCCTTCCGAAGCGCAGGATACGATTCGGGAATCGATGTACTCAAAAGGCATCGACTTCGATTTCGCCTCCCTCGACAGTGAAAACATAGAGGAATTTCTGGAAGCCCTCAGGGAAACGAGCATCGACGTGGAGACTGAAGAGACAAAAGTCAAGGTGTTTTGCGACTAGCAATCGATATCTTTGCAGGATTAAGAATTGACTATCCAATACCCTCGTGATACCGTTCAAATGCTTTTAATTTTGTGCTGCAGCTCGTTTCATTTTCCCTAGTTGTCCGATCGGCGTTGCTGAATCACTCCCATTGGTAGGTAAGAGTCACAACTGCGCCACATTAAGCAATATTGATTATACAGGCACAGCCTGTGAAGGATGCTTTAGTACATGGCAAAGAAAATCTATGTTGGTAACATGAGTTACAACACTTCCGAAGCGGAACTTCGGGAACTGTTCGCCCAGTTCGGCACTGTCCTCAGTGCGAACATTATCATTGACCGAGAAACGCACCGCCCCAAGGGCTTCGGGTTTGTCGAGATGGAAGACGATGAAGCTGCGGAAGCCGCGATCTCCCAACTCGATGGCAAGGAGTTTGCCGGCCGCAACCTACGGGTCAACGAAGCGATCGCCAAAAGCCGCCCGGCTTACGGATCGCATCGCAAATAAATAACCAATAATGATTCAGCAACGAAGACGGAGCTCAGGCTCCGTTTTTTGTTACCAGGCTCCCCCGCCACCGCCGCCGAATCCGCCTCCGCTGAAACCGCCGCCGCCGAAAGACGGAGTGATCGGCCCGCGGCCGGAACCGGAAGCTTGGGTGTAAAGCGGCTTTGTGATAGCACTGGAGGTGAGGCTGTTGGCCAAAGAAGCGTAGAAGAACGGATGGTGGACGCCTCCCGTTCCGATGTACCAGGAAGCTTGAGCCATGTCGATCGAGTCGAACTTCTTCGCCCATGTGTTCTCCAGACCAAGCACGACCGCATACCCGAGCACATGATAAAAGAGTTCCGGATCGCTTTCGATCATCACCTTCAGCTTATCTACCTCAACCTTCTCGATAAATTCGCGATAGCCGACGATCTCCTCAAAAATCGTTTGGGCGTAGCTGCTGCGCTTGGCGGTAATCGCTCCGAGGAACGCGAATACGATTGGAACGCCGAGTCCGCTCAAGCTGAAGAGGAGCGAAAGCGCGGGAGAAAGAAGAACTTCCTCACGGTACACGATGAACATGATTCCGAACGAAACGAGATACACCAGCAAAAAAGCGAGGCTCTTTATCACCGCTTTTCGTTTGCGGGCGAACATCCATGAATCAAAGATTCTCGGGATCGCGACCGCGGTGAGAACCAGCAAGCCGATTCCGAAAGTCAGCGGAACCGTGAAAATCACTCCGCCCGGATCGCTGTACGATGTCGCCCATGCGTGGAAGACGACCAGCAAGACTCCATACAAGAACGGGATGATGCGCTTGCGCTCGGCGTTCTGGTCTTTGAGTTCCCGCTCCTTGGTGAAGTATGAGCGAGTCAGACTCTTCGTCTTTTCGATGTTTTTGGCGAAGGTGGTCGACTTGGAGAGCTGCTTCAAATCAACGCTTGTTCCGTCCCCGTGCCTGAAAAATGCATCGAAGAGCTTTTGTTCATGCGCCTTCGGAGAGACAAGGCTCTTGAGCTTGGTGATGCGATACTCTTTTTTCTTCAGCTCTTCGATCCGGATATACCCCAAGTCCGCCCAGTAAAAAAGCATGCTGGAAAGATCTTTCGAGTCCACCATCCCGTCAAAAAGATAACCGACTTCCAGCGGTGACAGGTCGGTTGGAGGTTCAAAGCGGACCACCGGGATGAAGGGCTCATCCTGGCCGTAGCGCTTCCAAAGCGTAAAGGAATGAAACACAAAAAGGATGAAGAGAACGATTGCCGCAAGGTAGAGAGGAATCGTCAGGTCGACAAACTTCTTCACCTCGCTGAAGTACCCCTCTTCCAGATCGACGTAGAGGGTCAACGCCTCCCCCGGCTTCACATTCTGAGCTCTTCCGGTAACTGTCATCCGGTCGGAGGAGATATTGTATTCCCCCTGTTGAAGGGTCGATCCATATCTGCCGCCGGTCAAGGAAACGTTCTGAGGATCGATCGGCTTCGGAAACTGCACCGTAAAGGTGAGGAGAGCGATCTCTTCCTGCCATCCGGGTCCGAGAATATTGTAGTAGAAGAAGTCGGCGTCGCGATTGCGATCGTCTCCGATTTCCAACGTGTATGTGATCACATACTCTTTGACGCCCTTTATGGTGACGTCGGCATCACCGAGACGGAAGGTAGCCCAACCGGAGGATACATCGTCCTTGATGATCGGGTCGCTTGCCTGAAGATTCTTCAATGCGATCCTCTGATTCCCGTACCGAATCGGAATCTCCCGATAGATTCCATGCTTGGGAACGAAGAAATCCGCCACGATCCGTTCGGAAACATCATAGGAGTTGTCCAAACCCACCTTCACGCCCATATCGATCTGCTTGAACGTATAATCGCCGGAAGCGAGCGGCAGAAGGACAAGAAGGATGACAACGACAAGAAAAGCTCTTCGCTTCATCAGAATTTCACGTCAACGCGGGCGCGCGCTTCGTCTTCAATCTGCAGATATGGCTTCTTGGTGAAGCGAGCGATGGAAGCGACGATGGAAGAAGGAAACACTTCGCAGATCGTATTGAGCTGCTTGATGATCGCATTGTAGTACTTTCGGGCGGAAAGCAGCTGGGTTTCGATCTTCGCAAGCTGAGCTTGAAGGTCCAGGAACCCCTGGTTCGCTTTCAAGTCAGGATACGCTTCACTCAAGGCGAAAAGAGTCTTGAGCGTAGCGGAGAACGATGCATTGAGCTGGTCTTTCTCTTCCAACGTTCCCGCGTTCATCGCCTTGTTTCGGGCTTCGATGACTTTGGTAAGGGTCTGTTCTTCATGCTTGGCGTACCCTTTCACCGTTTCGACCAGATTGGGAACCAGGTCATATCGTTGCTTCAGATGCGCATCAATCGCGCTTTCCGCTTCCTCTGCCTGGTTTCGGAGGCGAACATAGCGGTTATATACGGAAACTCCCCAAATCAAGAGAAGAACGACGAGCGCCAACAACACATATACGATAAGCATAGGAACCCTCCAATCAAGAATGTTCAACTTTAGCTTGCGCCGATGATATAGAACGTGTCAAGACGTGTGACCGCCTTGATTGTCAAACAGGATTGCTGTATCTTTATTCGTGTCCGCTGTATAAATATTCTGACCGAAAGGAGCGCCTAGAAGATGAAATCTCGTCATAACCGCTTAGCTGTCGTAAAGGAACTCATTCGAAATAACCGTATTGATAACCAAGAGACTCTCCTTTCCATGTTGAAAGTGGAAGGATTCACCGTCACGCAGGCAACCCTCTCCCGCGACTTGAAGATGCTGAAGGTCGGAAAGATCAGTGACGGCTGGTCGGGCTACTACTACAGCTTGCCTGAAAACGATTTGGTCAGCGAGTCGGAAAAAAGTTACATTCAGGATGTCCGCCGAGGAATCATCTCCATCGAATTCAGCGGGAACTTCGGCGTGGTGAAGACCCGCCCCGGTCACGCCAACAGCGTCGGAATCGCATTGGACATCTTGGCTATCCCCGAGATTCTCGGAACCTTGGCCGGCGATGATACGATTTTCGTCATTCTGCGCGAAGGAATGACGAAAGAAGACTTGTTGGAGTCTTTCAAGACCCGCATCCCCGATATAGAGGAATAATCAATGAAGTACATCAACCTCACCGAAGCAAGCGCGTTCAAAGCGCTTGAAAGTTCTCCACAGATCGGCAGCAAGGATCTGCTCACGAAAGAACGGATTCAAACATGCTCCGTCCCATCCGCCCGAGGCGTCACCTACAACTACGCCGCGATGCCGGTAACCGAAGAGATCCTCAAACACTTCCAAGCGCTGAGCGATGAGCTCCAGCTTACCGAGAAGTACCAGATTCTTCTCGACGGGGCGGTGATGAACACCGGCGAAAAGCGCCTGGTTCTCCACCACCTTACCCGGGGGCAAATCGGAAAGAACGTCGTGGTAGATGGAGAAAACAAAGGAGAGTTCTACAAGAAGGAGCTTTCCAAAGTCCGAACGTTCAGCAAAGAGGTTCGCTCCAAGACCTTCCTTCTTTCCACCGGGAAGCCCGTTGCCCACGTCGTGCAAATCGGAATCGGCGGCAGCGACCTCGGTCCGCGAGCGCTCTATCTCGCCTTGAAGGATTGGGCTGAGACGGAGGGAAAAGAACATATTCCCGCATCCTTCATCTCAAACGTCGACCCGGATGACCCGAGCGGCATTCTTTCCGCCCTCGATGCGGAAGAAACGCTCTTCATCCTCGTTTCCAAAAGCGGAACCACGCTGGAGACGCTGACCAATCAGCGGTTTGTCGAAGCTTGGCTGAAAAAACGGAATCCCTCGATCGATCCCTCCAAGCATGTCGTGGCGGTTACCAGCAAAAGCAGCCCCTTGGCCAAGAGCTCCGAGGTCTCCAAATCCTTCTTCATCGATGATTATGTCGGAGGCAGATACTCCTCCACAAGCGCGGTCGGCGGGGTCATCCTCTCGATCGCCTTCGGCTTCGAGGTCTTTGAAGGGCTGCTCAAAGGGGCGCACGAAGCGGACAAGGCCGCTCTGCATCCCCATGTGAAGGAGAACGCCGCGCTCCTGGACGCCCTGATCGGAGTGTACCTGAGAAACGTCCTCCACTATCCGACGACGGCGATTCTCCCCTATA
>Ga0208694_1002665_pt1 | contig 18359 bp, 20 predicted proteins | sample AD_UKC078_MetaG_FD_184442 | JGI IMG/M metagenome (GOLD analysis project Ga0208694, IMG submission 184442) | Active sludge microbial communities of municipal wastewater-treating anaerobic digesters from USA - AD_UKC078_MetaG (SPAdes) (version 2) | ecosystem: Engineered > Bioreactor > Anaerobic >...
GGATTACCAGTTCTCATATCTATATATGTATAATAACTTGTATAAGCTGAAAATAGCAGAAAGCAACGGAGCAGTAATAATCCGGTCTGATATGGCTCCTGCCTGTTTTTATATGCCTTTGGGGGATACGGCACAGGGGATAGAAGCAGTTATCAAGTACTGTAATAAAATGGGCACAAGCCCTGTTTTCTCTAAAATACCTCAAGAATACACAGGAGTTTTTAAGAATTTTGGGTTTGTTTTGGAAGAGGACAGGGATTCTTTTGACTATATATTTAGAAAATCGGATTTCATAGAGTATGAAGGCAAAATGTTCAGGAATCAGAGGAACAACCTCTCCAGCTATGTAAGGGCTGTAATGCCTGAATTTGATGAAAGAATTGAGCTGTACATAGATAAATGCAAGGCATTTACATTAAAATACCACAATACGGAAGACAAACTGGAACCGACATATAAGATGCTGGACAGCATCGCCCAATTCAATTTGAAGGGCGGAGTAGTCCTGGAAAATGATGAAGTGGCGGCATTTTGCCTGTATGAGAAAGTATCCGGCGACATGGCCCAATCCCATGTTGAGCTTACCAACAATTCCCACAGAGGTGTCCATACATATCTTGTAAGCGAGCTGGCGAAGAGGATGGATGAGGAATATATAAATAAAGAGGATGACATGGGGCTTCCCGGCCTCAGACGATTCAAAGAAAAATACAATCCCTGCACTATGCTGAAGAAGTATAAGGCAATCATGGTTTAGGGTGCTGCTGTATGAAAATCTCTCTCCATTGCCTTATCATTTTTGTTCCCCATTTTATTTCAATATTTTCCAAGGGCATATCATAAGCAAGTCTAAGAGCAGCTTCCAGCATATTTATCCCTGCCCCGTAGTTTGCAACTAAAGAACCGGATACTCTGGGGTTGATTTCAATGAGCTTCGGTTTTCCTTCGCTTGAATACTTGAATTGTATATTAATGTTATATGAAAGGCTGAGGGAGGATATTATCTCCTTTGAATATGAAATTAATTCCTCATTTTTCTCAATCAAGGATACACTGGATACTCCCATTGCAGTTTCTATTCTCTGTCTGGGTATGCAAATATACGTTGTTCCGTTTTTGCATACACAATCAACACTGTATTCTTTTCCCGGAAGATACTCGGTAACCAAAAGCTCAGGAATGCTGTCCGAAATTTTTATACTTTCCAAATATGCTTCAAGGCTAAGCTTCGGAGAATTAACGGGCTCCTTGAATATATCGATTTTTTCATCGGTTATGATTCTGAATCCTTTTCCCCCCTCCCCTTGTACCGGCTTTATACATACAGGCACAGAAGGGTATCCCAGTTCGTATACGGCTTTTTTTATTGAATCGATATCAGAAGCCAATGTGTATTCCGGTACGAAGCTTTTTTGCCTGAAATATTTGTATAGTTCACTCTTGCTGTTTGCGATTCTAAGCTTATCGGCGTCTTCAGTAACCAGTACCTTTATGCCTAAATCATTGAACTGCTTTGTATTCTCAGACATCAGCAAAAGTTCGTCAGTGTATTGGGGTATAACGGTAGTGACCTTTTCGATCCTGCATATGTCCAGTATGGCATTTAAATATTTAAAGTCCTTTACTTCAGGAACCACGAATTTTTTACCCGTTATTACAAAGCCTGCAGCATCTTTGCCTTTTGTACCTGCAGTAACCACATCTATATCGAAAGGCTTGGCATTTTTAAGCATTTCCAAATCAGAGGCGGTTCCCATGCCCTCTGCCATTGTCCATAATACTTTAAGCTTCAATTATATACCTCCCTTCCAATTCAGGAAATCCTGTATATTTTTGATGATATCTTACAAGCTATATATAGTCAAGGGAGCATATATTAGTGAGCTGATAAGATATTTTTCTTGTGCCTCCTTCAATGATTTGATATACTTTTTAATCATAACATCGGAACTTCAACTGTGAAATTAGTATAAGAAAGGAACGAACTTGCTTATGAAGATTGTTTATACAGGGAAAACCAAAAACGTATATGCTTTGGAAGATGGAAATTACCTGCTGAAATTCAAGGATGATGTCACCGGAACAGATGGTGTGTTCGACCCCGGCTCCAACACCGTTGGCCTTACTATTGAGGGGGCAGGCAGGGCCGGCCTCAGGCTGACCAAATACTTCTATGAGAAGCTGAACAGCCTGGGAATTCCGACACACTACATAGACGCAGATATTGAGGCAGGTACTATGACTGTAAAAAAGGCTTCGGTATTCGGAAAAGGTTTGGAGTTTGTATGCCGTTTTAAAGCGGTGGGAAGCTTTTTGAGGCGTTATGGGAAGTATGCTGAGGAAGGACAGGACCTGGATGCCTTTGTGGAGGTTACCCTAAAGGATGATGAGAGGGAGGACCCGCCGATAACAGAAGATGCGTTGGAAATGCTGGGGATTTTATCCAAGGATGAATATAAGGTATTAAAGGACCTGACCCAAAAAATTGCGGGAATAATCAAGGATGAGCTGGCTAAAAAGGGATTGGAGCTATATGATATCAAATTCGAATTCGGAAGAACCGGGGAGGATAAGCAAATCACCCTCATTGATGAAATATCGGGAGGGAATATGAGAGCATACAAAAACGGTTCTCCTGTTGCGCCCTTGGAGATAGAAAGGCTTATGCTGGACGCAGATTAAGGAAAACAAAATGACATTCTCATAAAATGCACAGAATATCCAAATTGAATAATTGAAAGGGGAAATGTCTATATGTCCGGGGAAATAGACCTTAGCAAGACTGTCTATGAGCTTTCACGGGAATATCCGGAAATAGTGGACATCATGAAGGAACTGGGTTTTGAGAGCATCACCAATGAGGGCATGCTGAATACCGCAGGCCGTTTTATGACTATTCCCAAAGGTGCTGCAATGAAGGGCATAAGTATGGAAAAAATAAGTCAAGCTTTTGAGAGTAAGGGATATTCAATAAAAGGATAGGGGGCATTAAAAATGAGTGAAATTATAAACAACAGGGAATACAGGCAGAAGGTTCTGAAGGAACTTATTATGGAACTCCATGCAGGAAAGACGGTGGAAGAGGTAAAATCAAGGTTTGAAGAGTTGATAAAGGGCGTATCGGCTTCAGAGATATCGGAGATGGAGCAGGCGCTGATTATGGAAGGCATGCCTGTGGAAGAGATACAAAGGCTTTGTGATGTGCATGCGGCAGTCTTCAAAGGCTCCATTGAGGATATCCACAAGGTGCGGAAACCGGATGAAACACCGGGACATCCGGTGCATACCTTCAAGCTTGAAAACAGAGAACTGGAAAAGCTCATAAATGAGAGGCTTAAGCCCCATTTGGCGGGATTCAGGGCTTCCGACAACAGTGAAAACATATACAAGCTGCTGGAGGATATCAACCTGCTTCTTGATATCGATAAGCATTACAGCAGGAAGGAGAATCTGCTGTTCCCCTATATGGAGAAGTACGGCATAACGGCTCCCCCCAAAGTAATGTGGGGTGTGGATGATGAGATCAGGGCAGCAATAAAAGAAATTAAGGGAATGCTGCAAGATTATAAGGGAGAGAAGGAGCAGGTATACACAAAAGCGGATGAGGCAGCGGGCAGAGTGATAGAAATGATATTCAAGGAAGAGAATATACTTTTCCCGATGGTATTGGAGACCTTAACGGAGGACGAGTGGATGACCATTGAGAGTGAAAGTGATGAGATAGGCTACTGCCTGACAGAACCCCGGGGCAAGTGGAAGCCCGAGAGGACAGATGTGGAAGAAAAGCAGAAAGAAACGGGACAGACAGCTGCCGACGGTTATTTAAAATTTGAAACAGGCCTTTTGACAGCTAAGGAAATCAGTCTTATGTTCAATAGCCTTCCCATTGATATAACCTTTGTAGATAAGGACGGAGCGGTTAAATACTTCTCTCAGGGAAAAGAAAGGATATTCCCCAGGACTAAGGCAATCATAGGGAGGCAGGTGCATAACTGCCATCCTCCGGCAAGTGTCCATATTGTTGAAAAGCTGGTGGAGGACTTCAAGACGGGTAAAAAAGACAGCGAAAGCTTCTGGATTAAGATGGGCGGCAGGTACGTATACATAAGGTATTTCGCGATAAGGGATGATAATGGGGATTATGCCGGCACTATGGAGGTGACCCAGGACATACAACCGATTCAGGAAATATCCGGCGAAAAGAGATTGGTATCGGATTAAACTGCAACATAAACATCAGGGAGATGGAGTCCATAGAGCAAGACTGATGAACTTCAAAGATTATGCAGATTTTGAACCTTTGAATTGAAATGGGAGCATTTTCGGATGCTTCCAGTTTTCTCTGTTTATTAAGTATTTATACGGATTAATATACTGAATATGTCACAATAGTTCGCTATACTCACAAACATGATATTAATACAGTTGAAAGGTGTATACAAATGGAAGAAATTAATGAAGTGCTGATGAAAATCGAGGAGCTTAGAAAAAAGATGAATGATATGATATACGAAAGTGATGACCTGTTGGATAGTAAGATAATCGAACTCAGCAGGCTCTTGGATGAACAACTGACTGAATACTACAGGTTGCTGAAGAAAAAGAATGAATAGCAGTGTTACCGGTCATGGAATTATTGTATTCAAGGTGAAGACACATTGATTTTTTACACGGACAGGTTTATAATTTAAGTAACAGGAAATGTACCTGAAATGTTCGTTGGTTTAGTAATCTTAAGCCTCAATTTACAATGGGGAGCCCGGGTATTAAAGTGGAAATCGGGCTGGCACAGACCAGAGGATTGAAGCAGGAATCAGGGCACCCACCTGCTGATGGCAGGTTTTAAGATTATGGCTGACGGCATTTCGGGGACTATATGGAAATGCCCGTAGGTTATTATTTCCCATTTGCAGGAATATAATAATTTATGGGCATTAATATTCAATGGGCTGATTTGGGGGGATTCAATGATTGACAGCGGAATAAGCATTGATGCAAGAACTGCAAACAGCTTTTACGACAGGGAAAGGGCAAAGGCTTATATAGATGCATACTGGAAAAACTATAATCCTGCATATCCATCCTTTTCCCACGGAGGGGGAGACTGTACAAATTTTGTTTCACAGGTGTTGTATGCAGGAGGGATGCCCTGGGCGGATGATAAAAACCCTGCAAATCATAAGAAAAGTATCAACTGGTACTGCAAGCCCGGTGCGACTGCTAAAGACAGCGAGAACCGGATAACCTTCTCATGGAAGATAGCTGCAGTTTTTAAGGCTCACTGGATCAGCCGGGCTGCAAGGCATAGAATACTCAGCTATACAGAAGCGATGCAAAGCATAAATTGGCTGTCCGACTCGGTATTTCCTGGGGATGTGGTGCAATTCTGCTATTCCGGGGGTGCTCCGTATCATACCTTGGCCGTAACAGGATATAACAGGGATCCCGAGTACAATATAAGGGATATAGTGCTGGCCTCTCATGATATGGATTCGAATACCCGCTCATTATACAGGACCATGCTGAAATACCCTTCGGATTATAAGCTGAGGGTGTATAATATTAAGCTGGGGAATTAGTGTTTTGAAAGTGAATCTTGTAAAGCAGGACAGTATATGCTAAACTAAGTTTAATCGCCGGCAGAAGCCGGTACTGAAACAAACAGGGATGATATTTTAGGATTTATACCATGAAGGTATTTGCTTTCAAGATTGAAAGCGGTATTTGCATGGCTTTTTATTTTTTCACCAGGAGGAAAACAAAATGGAAAGATTATCAATCAAGAATCTTGTACTTTCAGGGTTTTTTATCGCTTTTGGCCTCGTATTGCCATTCCTGACATCACAGATCCCAAGCCTGGGCAGCAAATTTCTGCCTATGCATTTGCCTGTTCTGATTGCGGGTTTTGTATGCGGCTGGCAATACGGCTTGATAGTCGGCTTTATAGTGCCGGTATTCAGAAGTATGCTGTTCGGGATGCCGCCCATGTTCCCGACAGCTGCCGCTATGGCCGCCGAGCTGGCTGTCTATGGCTGTATGACAGGGCTTATGTATAAGCTGTTACCAAAGAGAGATGCATACATATATGCTGCTTTACTGATATCCATGATCTGCGGAAGAATAGCCTGGGGGCTTGCTGGAGTATTCCTGTACGGACTTGGCGGTACTTCTTTTACCTGGGAGGTCTTTATGGCAGGTGCGTTTATTAACGCTGTCCCGGGCATAATAATTCAATTGATTTTAATTCCAATAATTATTATAGCTTTAAAAAAGGCTAAGGTAATGCAGAATGCAGGATAGGGAAGAATTTAAGAAAGTATTGCTGATGCAGCATGAAAGATATCCCGGAATGCAGATTGCGGATATGGTAAAGCTTATATATCAAAACGAATTTGCCGGCGGGCACTTGATTACAAATGAGGATGAATGCCTTAAAAGACTCACGGAGGAACTCCGGATTCTTGAAAAAGACTCCGGTGCATATATTCCGCCGGTTCCCTTTGAAAATATAGGAAACGGACTTTGCAGGTTTTATCTTGTGTCGGAGCAAATCTCCGGTATCGATATTGGAACCTTGAACCGGTTCTTTATCAGCACTTCAAATTCTATAAGAGGAAATGTTCAAAGCTTTGAGCAAAAACTGAAGGTATTCAAGGAATGCTGTGCTGACGGGGATTTTCCATACAAGCCTGAGGAAGCGGAAGCCTGGCTGGATGAATATAGAAGGCGGGGTTATCCGCCGATGCATCACAGCGGAGAATACAAGGCATTATATTCTCCGGCATACCGTATAGTCAAGCTGGATTATATTCATTATTTAGAGATATTCCGAAAAATTGACTCCCTGCTGAAATCCCGTGACAGAGTCCTGGCAGCCATTGACGGTAACTGCGGAGCGGGAAAAAGCACCCTTGCCGCACTTATAGGTGACGTATACGACTGCAACATCTTCCATATGGACCACTTTTATCTGAGGCCCGGGCAAGGAACCCGGGAAAGGATGGAGGAGGCCGGAGGAAATGTGGATTATGAACGCTTCAGGGAAGAAGTAATTGACGGAATACTAAGGGGCAGTGAATTCAAGTACCGGATATATGACTGCAAGAAGGGGGTTATGGATGAATACATAACCGTCCTGCCCAAAAAGCTGAACATAATAGAAGGGGCGTACAGCATGCATCCGGCTTTAATAGATTACTATGATTTAAAAATTTTCCTTGGAATTGATGAAAAAACACAAAGGGACAGGATACTGGAAAGAAACGGTGAAGTAATACTGGAGCAGTTTTTGACCAAGTGGATACCTATGGAAAACAGATATTTTGAGCAGCTTAAAATAGAAGAAAAATGCGATTTGGTTTACAGGAATAATCGATAGAAAATACAGAACAAGAAGCTCCTTTACGGCATGAATTTGTTTTTGCCTGGAGGAGTTTTATATTTTTTGCATTAGCCCCCACTGCATGTAACATATCGGCAGGCAGATGAATAGTATGGAAGGGAAAACGTATAAAGGGGGGTCAATGATGGCAAAAGGCTATACCTATGATCATATGTACAAACCTGAAATGCTTGTAGCTCCGCACTATGAAATACCTGTTATGGGTCCCGAATTCAAGCTGGCGGTCGCATACATTCCTTACCAGGTGCTTCAGAAGGTTTATGAGCCTATGAAGGGCTTGATGAGGGGTACAATCTTTCCCGAATTGTACCGGCCGTATGTAAAGATGAAAAAGGACAGAGATGATTGAAGAAAGGAAGGTATTTGTAATGGATATAAGCAGAGACAGGCTTGAACTGCTTAAGGAAATTATGGCGATTGATTTCTCTCTGGTAGAACTGAATCTGTATCTGGATACACATCCAATGGATCAGAGAGCACTCAGGCTGCATAATGAATATGTGATGAAATCCAGGATGCTCAAGGAAAAATATGAAAAAGAATACGCACTGATAACCCATAAATTCATTAGCGATTGTCCCTGGGAGTGGATAGAGGATCCCTGGCCGTGGGAAATTGATTATGAGATGGGAGGGAGATAATATATGTGGATATATGAGAAAAAGCTTCAGTTCCCGGCTTGGGTAGAGGGCTGCGACCTGCACATCGCAAAGCTGCTTTTTGCACAATACGGCGGCCCGGACAGCGAACTGTCAGCCGGTCTGAGATACCTGTCACAGAGATATACAATGCCTATACCGGAGGCAAAGGCAGTGCTGACTGATATCGGCACCGAAGAGCTGGCTCATTGGGAGATAATTGCGACACTTATTTTCAAAATAGTTGACAGAGCAACACCTGAAGAACTCATTGAGGCGGGAATGGGCCCCAACTATATTCAGCACGGCCGTGATGTTTATCCAAACGATGCTGCAGGAGTACCCTGGACGGCAGCATATATACAGGCAATTGAAGATCCCATAACAAATCTACATGAGGATCTGGCAGCTGAGCAGAAGGCAAGAACAACCTACGAGCATTTGATCAACTCCACCAAGGACAGGGGAGTAATAGAGACACTGAGCTTCTTAAGGGAGAGGGAAGTGGTTCACTTCCAGAGGTTCGGTGAGACTCTGAGATTGGTGCAGGAGCATATGGACAATATAAAGCATAAGAGATAGCTGAAGGAGGGCGGCAGCCCTCTTTTTTTTATAGTAGAGGGAATTTAATTGTACACTTATTGTGTTAGGAGGCAAAAACAGTGTTGACTAGATGAATATATCAAAACCCTCATTGAAATCTTGTAATACCAGGAATAAAATACAGCATACAGGTAATATTATAAGATAGGAACGTACATACTGTACATTATGTACGTTCTATGTTATAATGGGAGGCGAAGGGGGATGAAGAAATTGGAAGCGATAAACGCAACAGATGTAAGGAAGGACTGGGGAAGATTTATTGATTCCGTTGTCAGAAACAAACCAAAATTTATAAAACGCTCAAGAGATTATATCTTTGCTGCAAGCACCGATATGCTGAATGAAATGCTGAAGGAATACACACTTACAGCCACTGTATATGAAGAGGAAAACGGAACTATAACTGCAGAGCTTGAAGAAATAGATATAGCAGCAAACGGCAGTACAGAAGAAGAAGCATTGGACATCCTGGCTTCGGACTTACAGGAATATGCTGAAGAATACTATAATGAATTTGAATACTGGTACAATGCCCCTAACAGAAAAGCCCATCTGCCCTATGTCCTTAAAGTACTCCTGCAGGAAGAAACAAAAGATATATTGAGTATGATAAAATGCCAAGCTGGAAAGAGCTGAAAAGGTTTTGTGAGAATGATGGCTGGGAATTGTACAAGACAACCGACCATTATTTTTATAGAAAAATTGATGCTTCAGGAAATATTAGAAGGACAAAGGTATCAATGGGGTCGGGAGAGATAGAGAAAAATTTTTTTAGAATAATACTTAAGAAGCAGCTGGGGGTAACAAAAGAATATTTCAATAATAAGCTCTGATAGTGGAAATGGCGAATAAAAAGTATTCCGGAAATGTAATATTTTCGGAATACTTTTTATGTTTTATTCTAAGGCTTTTAGGAGGAAATTGTAGGAAAATATAGAAATATACAACTATGTATTATGTGACAATCATATAAATGCGTATATAGTGATGTCTGATAAGAATTTGATATGATGTTAACAACAAAAAGTGTCTATATTGGAGCTATGGTTTCACATCCATTTACATCACTGGCGAAGCGGGGACGGAGAAGATAAGTTTGGGAATAGAGGAATTAGGCGGAATATCCCCATAAAAAGAAGTAAGGAGGTAATACAGATGAACAAACACTCGGGCTTATCATTCCAAAAATTTGATCTACATGTACATACTCCTGGTTCTCATGATTTTGTTGATAAAAGTGTTACACCAAAACAGATAGTTGAAAAAACAATAGAAAAGGGATTAAAAGGTATTGCAATTACAGATCACAATACTGGTGATTGGATAGACAAAGTAAAAAAAGAGGCTAATAACACTAATTTGGTTGTATTCCCTGGAGTCGAAATATATTGCACCGGAGGAAAAGATGGAATACATGTTATCGGGATATTGGGTCCGGATAAAGGTACAAAACACATTGAAGCCATTTTAGCTAAACTGAAGATAAATCCCGATGAGTATGGGACAAAAAATGCGGTTTCAACACTCTCTCCATATCAGGTAATTGATGTTATATCGGAATGTAATGGAATAGGAGTATTAGCTCATTGCACGTCGTCAAAAGGTGTTCTTCATGATATCACTGGGCTTACTAGAACTAAAATATTTGAAAACCCGGCATTACTTGCCGTTGAGGCATCGTATCATGATTTTATTGATCCGGAAAAGATAAAAAAACATATTCGTGCGATTGACTTACTTGATGGTAAAGATGAAAATTATAACTTTCGCAGGCTTGGTGTCTACATTGCTTCAGATTCAAAAGGAGAAAATGATGATAACCATAATTTAAATGCTATAGGTTCTAAATATACATATTTTAAAGTCGATGATGAAATTGATTTGGAAAGCCTTAGGCAATGCTTTATTGATAGAGATGTAAGAATTAGACAGTACTTTGAGTATAAAGAAGATTTTTATCCCTACATTAAGGCAATTGAAGTAAAAGGTGGCTTTTTTGATGGACAAGTTGCAACCTTTCATTCAGGACTAAATAGTATCCTTGGAGCAAAAGGTTCTGGCAAATCTCTATTAGTTGAATTAATGAGATTTGTACTTGGACAACCCTCATCTCAAAAAGAAATTCTTGATGATCATAAACGAAAATTAGAAAAGAAACTTGAAACATATGGGTCTGTCAAAATTAAATTTATAGATGAGACTGGTGTAGAGAATGAAATTGAAAGAACATATAATCCATCAAAAAATAATCCTTATAATAAAGAAGAACAAGAGAGGATTGCCAGTTCCTTTAAAATCCTATTCCTGAGTCAGAATGAAATAGTAAAAATAGCTGAAGATGAAAATGAACAAATAAGATTCATTGATAGATTTTTTGACTTCCAACATTATCAAAATAGAGTAAAGAATACTGAAATCGATTTGTCTGAATTAGATATCCAATTTGCAGAAGGATTAAGATCAGTTCATATATTAAATGATGTTAGAAAACAAATATCAAAGAATAATAGTGAATTAGAAAAGCTGAATAAACTACTTTCGGACCCAATATATGATAATTATAAACTCCTTGAGCAAAAAGATAGAGCTTTGAAAGTTCAAGAAAGTTATTTGAATACGTTTAGAGAATATATAATTTCACAAAAATTAGAAGCTGAAAATCTAGACATACCAAGTTTTAAAGAACCGTTAGTTAAAGACCCAGCGATTATGAGGAATGACGATATTATCAAAAAATCAAAAAGCTATGTAATAGATTTATTAAATAAAGCTATTGAGGATATTGAGAAAGCAATTCGTTCCGTGCAGACTGAATATAAAAAATGGAACATAATGTATTTAGGAGAGAAACAGAAATATGAGGAACACATAAGAAATGCCGGAGGAGATAGGAAAGCATTAGAAAACCAACGATTAAAAGTACTAAAAGAGAGTGAAGACCTTAAAAAAAGAGAAGAAATACTAGTAAAAAAGACAAGTAATCTCAAGAATATCAATAAACAACGAGATAATATTATTAAACAATTGTTTGAGATATATAATGAATATTCAAATGAGCGTAAAAGTAAATGTGAAAAATTTGAAAAAGAGTCAAATGGAAGATTGCAGATAAAAATATATGAGTCCACGAATATTGATGAATTTAAAAACAAACTATGTGCATTGAAAAGGGGATCATATCTTAGAGACACGGAGATTGATGAGCTTTGTAGCAAAGTAACTCCATATGATTTTATTTTGACAGTGCTCAGATATGAAGTGTCTCATGAATTAGACAGACTAAAACCATTATCAAAGAAAATAGGTATTGAAGTTCAAAGGTTACAGGCATTATGTGAATTTTTATTATCTTGCGTATACCGGTGTGGCGGAGCCACTATTCCGGCGGGTGGTGAGCCACCCGTCCGGAATAAATGAGCCACCGTTCCGGTATGCTTGAGCCACACTACCGGATATTATTTATTTTGTATTCCATATACCTCCCTCATAGAGCGGTCAGATTCGCTGCCATGTATTTCGATGGTATATGAATCATGCACAATCCTATCAAGGATTGCATCCGCCAAGGTTGTTTCTCCTATCTTTCCATGCCATCCTGCGGGTGAGAATTGGGAGCAGAAGACGGTTGAAGCCCTTTTATGGCGGGCGTGGATGATTTCAAGGAGATCTCTTGATTCGGTTTCTGTCAGAGATACAAGCATCCATTCGTCCAGTATTAGAAGATTTACTTTACGGTATTGGTTAATTACCCTTTTGTAAATGCCTTCTCCTCTGGCTACAGCTAGATCGGCAAGTAGTTCGGGGAGACGGATATACTTGACCGTATAATACTGCTTACATGCTTCAATACCAAAAGCACAGGATAGATAAGATTTACCTGCACCGGAAGCTCCCATGATAATGATATTATGTTTTTCTGCTATGTATTGGCAGGATGCCAGTCGTTCAATCTGAGACTTATCAAGTTTTCTGCCGGCACTGTAATTGATATCAGCAATACAAGCATAGCTCTGGTCAAAGCCGGCACTGTGTATCAGTCTTTTCAGACGGTTATTTTTACGGCTTGTATATTCTATATCGACAAGTAGTCCTAGACGCTCTTCGAATGAAAAGTTGTCCAGGGAGTGTTCCTGCAGCTGACGACGATAAGCATCAGCCATAGTGGTGAGACGCATTTCAAGTAGTTTATTGATGGTTGCTTCATTTGTCATAATCTATTTCCTCCCATAGTAGTCTGCTCCGCGGGTAAAGCCGTAGTTAGCAGAATCATCATTTGTTTTTGCTGTCTGTTCCTCGGTTACTTTATCCTGACCAGTTGAAAGAATGGTCTTGACACTTTTAAAGCTGGGATAAGGCGTATAGGAAAGTGCTTTTTTACAAGCGGTCTCTAACCTTGGAACAGAATACTTATCCGCCAGCTTTAGTAACGCAATACAGCTTCTGTATCCCTGTTGTTCAACCTTATGGGAAGAAAGGATCGCTTTTACTGTTATATTTGTATTAGGGCCAATTTTCTCAGCCCAGGAAAGGAATCTTTCTGCGTTCCATTGCAAATAGTTTTGATGGTCCTCAGGCATATGTGCGTCATTGGTACTATATTGGCTAGCACGTCCATATAGCCTTGGATGAGAGCTGATACGATGGTTATGATAAAAAACTTCAATTACGTTACGTGTTACCCGCACATCCACCTTATACTTTATATACTCATAAGGAACTGAGTAGTGCATTTTATCCACAGTTATGTGATAATTAAATTGAACGGTGGCTTGTTTCCAGACCGCCAGTTCATACGGATTAGTGGGTAGCGGTAACAGCAGTGATTTTTCTTCCTCAAGAAAGATGCTGGTTCTGCTACCTTCTCTCTTTTGGAATGGCTTACTGTTGAAACTATGAAGTTTTTCCTTTATTGCTACATTAAGCTCCTGAAGGCTGAAGAATTTCTGTTTACGGAGTGCGGCAATAATCCATGTTGAGATAATCCCGACTGTTCCTTCAGCATTGGGTTTATCCTTGGGTTTACGCACCCTGGCAGGGATTACTGCAGTATCATAGTGCTCTGCCATCTCATGATAGATTTTATTAATAACAGGGGTATACCATGATACTTTTTCTACTCCGGTTTTTAGATTGTCCGGTATCAGGATACGGCTTACGCCCCCAAAGAAACGGTACATGTTCACATGGGCACTTATCCAGCTTTCCTGATCCTGTGATAGGAATGCTTCTACGTAAGCAAACTGGCTGTAAGAGAGAACGCCAACAAATACATATGCAGAAATTATTTCGCCAGTATCTCTATCAACAATCGCAGCTGTCTGCCCGGCCCAGTCAACTTCAATTTGCTCACCGGGTTTCCTGGGAATGTGCATAGTAGCACGCTTTTTCTCTGCAAACTGCTGGTAGTGGTAGCAGAACTGCGAATACATAAGTGGAAGCTCATTACTAAGACGACATTCTTCACAGTATTCGCTCCAAAGAAGTCTTAGCGTGACACCGTTTTTAGCCAGTTCCTTATGAATATACTCTAAATCAGGGTATTTTCTAGGAACAGTCGTGGATTGTTGTGAATTCGGAAACAGCTTTTTTTCCAATTCACCATCGGTTATTTCAGAACTTAATGGCCACGTAATATTAAGTTCTTTTGCTCTGGCAACTACTTTTGCTACAGTGTTGCGAGAGCACTCGCAGCTGAGTGCAATGCTGCGTTGGCTGATTCCTTGGCTGTAGAGCCTAAGGATTTCTCTGTATTTGGTCATTTGATGACCTCCCTTTGAATGTATTTACACTGAAACTAGTGCATAACTACATTCTAAAGGAAAAACAACATAATGGCTCACCTTCCGGAAGGGTGGCTCAATTTCGTCGGAACAGTGGCTCTCACTTACCGGAACTATGGCTCAAAGTGCGCCGGATTATTCATTATCTCAAGTCAGTTACGAAGAATTACTCAAATTGCAATATAGAGTTCATCCACAAGATAAGCCGGAAATAAAATTCAGATTGAATGAACAAAAGTATGAGCTTATCAGGGATATTTCTGTAGGTCAAAAATGTACAGCTATGTTAATAATGGCGTTAAGTGATGGTAATTTTACTATTGTTATTGATCAACCTGAAGATTCATTGGATGTAAGAAGTGTATGGGATGATATGTGTACAAAGATAAGAAAGGGAAAAGAAAAGAGGCAGTTTATTTTAACTACACATAATTCTTGTCTTGCAGTTGCATCTGATACCGACAAATATACTATTGTTGAGAGCGATGCTATTTCAGGTTCTATAGTAATTTCTGGTGCGTTGGAATCAGACCCTGTTAAGGAAGAAGTAATTAAATATTTAGAAGGCGGAAGACCAACATATCATAAAAAGGCAAGTAAGTATGGAATGAAGGGGTACTTCGCCTAACCCTATGTTTCCGCAAGGGAGCGTGGGGCAAGGCTTTGAGGCAGGCGCACCACATTCTTCAGCCTAACCGCAATCGTAACCAGCTCATCCAAGCCTAAGAAAACAGCTTTTTAATGGTCATTACTTTAAGGTTGAAGGACGTCGGAAACACGATTCCGTTAGATGAAAGAGCCTCTGAGGTCAGCTAAATAAGAAGGTGATTTTATGGGGAGTTTAATAAAAGTTGAAGAATTTGAGTGTTTTAAAGCTGTTAGAGAAGTCTCACCATCATTAATAAATGATCAAATATTAAGTGCAGTAAGGAATCTAGATGAAAAAGAAGAGTTGGAACCATTCATAAGAAGTATAATTTATGATTATAACGAAACCCCACATGGTCCTGCTGAAATTGCAGATATATTCACTCATAGGGTAACCGTAAATAGAGAACAAGGAATGGCTGCATTTATTTTAAAAGAAAAGTCATTTAAAACAATTCGACCCACTCACGTTGCACATCAGATATATCGCCTAGAAAAAATATCTGGGTTAAAATTTGCAATATTTGCAGCTACTGGAATCATACTTGATTCTGTAAAAGAGCATTTTTGTACGACTGCGGAACGTCAAAATTGTAAGTATGCAATTTTTGATGCAACTGATTTAGGAAGATTGTTTATAGCATATGGTTTTTTATGTCCTCGTGATGCGAGAAGGATTATAGCTGGTAGATGTAAATGTGGTTATTCACCTCATAATCGTATTCATAATGTTTTTCAAAACGAAGCGCTAAAGGCACTGGAGGAGGCACGTGCAATAGGTCAATGTGCAGGATTAATTATTCTGCCACCAAGTAGTGGCAAAACAAGAATAGCTGCTGAAGACAGTAAGAAAGCACAATCAAAGAAAGTCTTATATGTTGCGCATACCCATGAAATTCTAGACGTAGCAGTGTCAGAATTTGAAGCAATATATAGGAAAACGGATGTAAGATTACATGAGACAGAAGCATCTCTATCAGAACTAGCTACTATTAACATAGCTACAATTCAGCTTTTACAGAGACACATTAATAGAATATCAAGCGAGCAATTTGATTATCTAATTATTGACGAATTTCATCATGCCGCTGCCAAAACTTATCGTAAGTTAATTGAAAAAGTAAAACATTCATTTCTGCTTGGCCTTACTGCTACCCCATATAGGGGCGATAGACAGGATATTCTTGAATTATGTAATAACAATATTATAGTAAACTATGAAATGCGTACCGGCATAGATATGGGAATTTTATCACCATATCATTATTTTGGTTGTTTTGATAATGTTGATTATTCAAATATTAAAATGAAAGGAAATAATTATGATATTTGTGATTTAGAGAAAGCATTGATTATTCCAGAAAGAGATGAAGCAATAATACAGAAATGGAAAGAAAAGGCGAATGAAAAACCTACAATTGCATTTTGCTGCTCTCACCGTCATGCTGAACGAATGGCAGAAAGTTTTATTAAACATGGAATAAATGCGGAAGTATATTTATCTGATACTGCTAAGGATAAGCGAGCAGCATTAATATCAGATTTACAACAAAGAGATATAAAATTATTTGTACAGTTGATGTGTTGAATGAAGGAGCTGACTTTCCTTTTGTAGAATGCCTGTTCTTTCTAAGACCAACAGAATCTCAAAGGGTATTCTATCAGCAATTGGGTAGAGGGCTTAGAAAATATGTTGGAAAATCTCATTGCATTATAATTGACTTTATTGGAAACTTTAAGAATGCGTACAAACTTGTTGAATATCAAGGGCTTCAACCATTTAAAGAAGAATCATCTGATTCATTTACTTGGTCAAAAAATCCAAAAGATATTCTAAATCTTCCTTTGGGTTGTACCGTCAGTTTTGATGATAAAGTTTTAGATATATTTGCACAACAAACACTTGATCCAAGAACTGCTACAAGACATAACATTGGCAGGATACTTATATATCAATATCGAAAACTATGCAGAAGGTTAGAACGAATAGCAACAAAAGCGGATGTGGATAGAAATTTAATTTTAAATAGTGATTTTTATAAATTAGTATTTGGAAGTTGGAAAAAGTTTGAGGAGATTATAGATGGATATGAGTTTTAGTAAGATTTGGCTCAATTTGTCATACAAATACACGATTGCAAGAGCAAGAATCATGAATACCTTGGGTTGCAGAGGATTTGCAAAGCTATAGTGTGACTTAAGCAGCAACCACACCCATTCACCAGGAGCGAAGCTCTGCCAAAGGGACAGGCACTAGGGCCTGGGTTACTGGTATCTTGAGTGTGAACCTGTTATGTGAAATACACTTAGTAATAATAGTTTGAACACTAGAAGGAGAATTCTTAATGAGAGATATAGTATTATTAGCGAAATTAATAAAAACAAAGAATGAGATAGAACGAGAAATTTCTGCAATAACAGATAGGCCTGCAATTATTGGACATGTTGGAGAATATATAACATCCAAAATATTCGGGATACAACTTGAACAATCTGCGTCTAATAAGGGATTTGATGGTTACTTTATTGAAGGTAATTTAGCCGGTAAAAGTGTAAATATCAAATGGTACACCAAACAAAACGGAATACTTGATATAAACCCTGAGACACTTCCTGATTATTATCTTGTATTAGCTGGGCCACATACAGCATCAAACTCTTCAAAGGGAACTACGTTGCCATGGCTAATTGAAGAGGTATTCTTGTTCAATTCAAAAGAACTTATGGAAAAATTGATAAATAGAAATGCCAAAATTGGAGTAGCAACAAGTGTTGCTATGGAGTATTGGATGGAGGCAAAGATATATCCTATTTCAAATAATAATCATTTAACACTAACTGATAAACAAATTGAAGAACTTTCTTTATTCAAGTAGACTTAAGTAGGCAGTGGTCTGCATATAAGAAAGTTCTTAGGAGGCAGTGCGGTAGCAAGAGCAAGTATCGTGCGTGCCTTAGGTTGCAGGGGATATGATAGACTGAGATTCAACTTTAGTAGCAACCACACCACTTCATCGGGAGGGTCACTTCGCCAAAGGGACAAGTTCTAGAATCCGCTTCAGTGGTGTCGTGAGTACGGAACCGTTATACAAAATTTCTAAGGGGGATTAAGATGAAGTTGATTTTTAGCATAGAGTCTGATTGGGAAGGTAGTGCAAAAAAGCAAAGTTCGATTCTTCCTATGCTGCAGTGCATAAATGGCGTATATCCATCTGTAAAATATATTTTCAGAACGGCTAACACAAAGGACGAGTTAAGATATTGTTTAAGAAAGTTTAAGCAAGT
>Ga0208694_1002675_pt1 | contig 18323 bp, 16 predicted proteins | sample AD_UKC078_MetaG_FD_184442 | JGI IMG/M metagenome (GOLD analysis project Ga0208694, IMG submission 184442) | Active sludge microbial communities of municipal wastewater-treating anaerobic digesters from USA - AD_UKC078_MetaG (SPAdes) (version 2) | ecosystem: Engineered > Bioreactor > Anaerobic >...
CTGACCCCGATTCTGCGCTAAAGAGAAATGAACTTCCTCACGATCGGCCCCAGCATGTCGGCCATGGCCTGGGGCAGTCTCGACCAGGCCTTTTCCGCCAGCTTTCGGGCGCCGTTTTTCGATGCGGGAGCGGGATCTTCCCGCCTGCCCAAGGGCGAGTACCAGAACAGGGGCTCGGGCCTGGCCCCCCACTGCTGCTTGAACCGGTAGGTGCCCTCGTCCGGGGTCGACCTGCCTAAGTCGAAGAGCTTGAACCCGCCGGTGCAGGCGTGCTCCAGAAAGCCCCAGTAAAGCAGCATGTTCGGGCTCAGATGGTTGTATTCCCTCAAGGCCGAGGCCCAGGGAACGGTGATCGTGCTCCTGCACTCGAGCAGGACACCTCCGGCCACCGGGGTGCCCCCGCGATACACCATGCCGATACGGGCCTGCCGTCCGTAGGCGTCGAGCACGCATTCGAACCATCTCTTTGCGTGCACGGGCGAGCCCAGGTCTTTCATGGTGCGGCGAAACACATTGTAGAAGTCGTCCAGAAGCTCGAGCGAGCCGATCTTGAACTCCAGGCCCTCATTGCCCGGTGTCCTGATCTGGCTGCGAAGCTTGGATTTGAATCCGTTCCAGAGCTCCTCGGCGGAATCCGGCAGGTCGAGCACCATCCTCACCTTGAAGTTGCTCACGGCAAATTGGGGCGACTCCCCCAGCACGGGCTCCTCGAGCCTGCAGCGGATGTCGGGCTCGGCCCGGTGCGAACCGGCCAGCTCCAGGGCGCTGCTCACCAGCTCCCGGGCGGCCTCCGGCCCATCGCTCAGCACGCCCCCGTAGTCGCAGAAGGGCAGCGACACGAGCACTGGCCTGAGCAGCGGCGGCTTCATCAGCACCAGGGGGAAAACCCCCCGGATAACTCCCTGCCAGTCTTCAGCCATCAGATACGGGCACTCGTGGTAATAGGCCCGCTCAACGGCCCGCTTCCAGGCAAAGAGATGATACGGTCCCCCCAGCGGGTGCGCGAACACATAGTCGTCCCACCGCTCGCGATCGCTTTCCAAGGCCGTATGGATGCGGACGCCCGCCCTGAACTGCCCATCGGGGAAGCCTGTAGCGTCCGCGGATGACTGCGCCGGCGTGTGAAGGGATGCGAGACCCATGCCGGCGATCACAAACGATTTTTTCATTGCTCACCTCCTCGTTCGTGAAAAGGGCAACAGCTCCGCTCATTCGGGTGACGCCAGTGTTCCCCGATTGAAGAATATTAAATCAAGGCAAAGCTAGAACTTACCATATATAGTAAGCAGCGTTCATGAGCCCTCAAGCCGGTTTTCGCGGGAAAATGACCCTGTCCGAACCCCGCATCACCGGGCTCGTCCCGGGCATGGGCAATGCTCGCGCAATGCCTGGTGAAAACATGCGTTTCGGGTTACAGCCAGAGGTAATGCGCAGCAGGGCTCAGACGGCCCGGCAGTGATGACGGAACAGAGCTTCTTCAGACAGCCGCACTCCTCAGCAGGTGCTCGACGATCCTTTCGCTCGCATGCCCGTCCCACAGGGGCGGGATCGTACCCCTGGCGTGGGAGTCGAGCATGACCCGCTCGACGGCGCGCAGCAGCTTTCCGGTGTCGCTTCCGACCAGGGTGTTCGTGCCCAGAGTCACGGTGGATGGCCTCTCGGTATTCGCCCTGAGGGTTATGCACGGCACGCCCAAGTATGTCGTCTCCTCCTGGATCCCTCCCGAGTCGGTAATGACCATCCGGGAGTCCTTCACCAGCCTGAGCATATCCACATACCCTGCGGGGCCTGTCACGACGGCATTCTCCTCGAGTGCACGGAGCGCGTCAGAGAGCCCGAAGCGCTCGATGTTCGCCCGGGTTCTGGGGTGCAGCGGGATGACGAGCTTAAGATTCTTGGATATGTCCTGAAAGGCCCTGAGCATGCCCTTCAATGTTTCCGGATGATCGACATTGGAAGGCCGGTGGAGCGTGATCACCGCATACTCCTTTTTCTCGAGCCCGGGATGCGGCGGCCCGGGCGGCATCGCCGCCAGGCAGTGCACGAGGGTGTCGATCATCACGTTGCCGACAAAGAATATCTTCTCCTGAGGTATTCCCTCCCTCCTGAGGTTCTCGTTGCCCGCCTCCTCGGTGGTGAAGAGGAGGTCGGACAGGGCGTCGGTCAGGATACGGTTGATCTCCTCGGGCATTGTCCTGTCGAAGCTGCGCAGCCCCGCCTCGACGTGCGCCACCTTCACGCCCGACTTCGCGGCAACGAGCGCGCACGCCATGGTCGAGTTCACATCTCCCACCACTACGACCATATCCGGATTGTGCTCCACGAGAACGCTCTCGAAGGCCGTGAGTATTTTCGCCGTCTGCTGCGCATGGGACGCAGAGCCGATTCCGAGATTCACGTCCGGCTGAGGGATGCCCAGCTGGACAAAGAAGTCGTCCGACATGCTCTTGTCATAGTGCTGGCCGGTATGCACGAGAAGGTGCTCGATGCGGTCCTTCCTTGCGTTCATGTCCCGTATCAGGGGCGCGATCTTCATGAAGTTCGGCCTGGCGCCGACAACATTGAGGATCTTCATCTGACGCTTCTGTGCCCCAGGGTTTCGGTGATCGCTTTCATGATCGCCCTGGACGTGCTCTCCCGCGAGAACGCAGCCAGAAATTCATCGATCCGGTTATCGGGCATCTGTCCGCTTCGATACTTTTCCATGGCATCCTCTATGGCCTCCGCCACATCGGCGGAGGAGCCCTCTTCGGTGATGATGTACGAGCCCGGGCTGTACTTTCGTATGATGCCCTCCACCTCGCCGCCCGGTATGATCGCCAGGAAGGGAACGTTCATCGGGATGCCGTCGTAGAGCTTCGTGCTGATCATGAGCTTCACGATCCTCAAGAGCATGAGATGAGACCTCGATATGATCTCGAGCACCTCTGCATAGGAGACCCGATCGCGCGAGACGACCAGGTCGCTCACGCCGTAGTCGAATGCGAAGCCGTCTATGGCCCTGAAATCCTGGCCGTAATACAGGAATTGAAAGTTGCTGCCATTGATCTTGCCGGAAGCTTTCAGCTCTCGCAGCGCCTTGAAGAACATCTCGGTATATACCTCGTGATGTGGGCCGTAGTTGTAGAAAAGCCCTGTATAGACGATGGTGAACCTGTCGAACTTTTTCCGGCCTGCGCGGGGCGGCGAAACGGGATCGAAGCCGTTGTAGACAGTGTGTATCCTGTCCTCTATTCCCGGGTACTGCCTGATATACTCCTGGCGCGTCTCTTCGGACGTGACCACGAACACATCGGTGTTTTTCAGGAAAAATTCCTGGAGCCTGCGGTTGATGCGCTCCCTGAACTGCGGGGACTCATGGAATGACGGCCTCTCGATGGCGAAAGGATCACGGTAATCGAGTATGAGGGGCCTCCCTGTCGCCTTTTTCAGGAGAACGCCGATCAGCGCGGAGCTGTAAGGCGAGCAGGAAACGTAGATGAAATCTATGGCATGTCTCCGGATCATGCTTATGCCTTTCAGGACGGTGAGCGGGATCCAGCCGAAGAAGATATCCGGATAACAGAGCGCGTGATAGAAGTAGTTTGTCTTGAGACGGATGCCTGCGAGCATCAGTATTCCCGACAGGATCGCATGGAGTTTGCCCAGGTATTTATACGGGTTGACCAGCGAGAAGGTGTATACCGGCGTGATTCCGTCCGGAGGGAGCTCTCTGCCCATGGTGCAGTAAACGCTGTCCGGGTTTTTCACGCTGATCACATACGGCTCCCAGCCGTACTTTCTGAAGTATTTCGAGAAAGCCGTGCTTCTCCTGCAGCCCACATCGATCAGGGGGGGATAGTAATAGCAGACCATCAGCACCTTTTTCCGCGCTCTTTCGGTATGCTTCTCATCCGGCCCGCAGACGTCCGTCAGGCCCGCATCAGGCGCCTGCTGTAAGCCGCCTCCGGCGTCAGGGCGCATGTTGGTCTCTGAAAACCGTTCTGAAGAAGACATTCGTATCAGCCCCTCAACGAAGCTTTTTGTTCGCGCCGTAACTGCTCAGGGCTCTTGCCGCCAGCTCGCGGAGAGAGGCCACGAAAGGCGCCGGGTCGGACCAGGAAAAGACCTGATACGAGTCATATCCTTTCAGGAGCTGCGCGAGCCAGCGGGCCCAGGTCGCTCCCTGCATTTTCCCGTAGACCCTCATCCAGCCGAGGTCGGATTGAAACGAATACCAGGTGACGCCGTCGGGATAATCGAGCGCCGGCTCCACTTCGCGGCCCAGGCTGTCGTTGTAGTAGACAGAGGGGATGTCGATGCCGTGCCCGGCCAGATAGCAGTCGTTGAGGCCCAGCCGGCAGTTGATCTCGATCACCTTGAACACGGAGTCTCTCTGATCGTACTTGAAATCGATGCCCGCCGGCCCGGTGTAATCCAGCTTGTGGAGGATCTCGCCGCCGGCCTCCAGCAGGTCGCGCCGGTACACCGACCTCAGGAGCGTCTCCGAGCCCAGCTTGTCGGGAAATGTCCGGACCTTGTTCGATACGTGCGCGGCGAGTATCTTCCCGGCCCTGTTTCGATACCCGGCATAATAAAAAAGGTTGGCGGAATCGCCGGGAATGAACTCCTGGGCGACGAGCTCGCCGAATCCGCTCAGCCTGGCGTAGTGCAGCTGCAGTGTCTGATAGTCGTCGACATAGATCACCTTATTCCCCAGGCCGATGTATCGCGCCGCCTCGTCGTCTTCAAGCCAGTGGTCGTGAAACTCCGGCTTCAGGATGCAGGGGAGAGGGATCTTGTCCGGCGCCCTGCCTATCGTGTCCTTGGTGAGCTTTATCGTGAGGGGCGTCGGTATGTTCAGCCCCGAGAGCACCTCGTGCGCGTGGATCTTGCTCACGAGGTTCTTCGTGCGCCCTGCCCCGGGGGCCGTGAAGCGGTAATGCCCCGCCAGGTCATGGGCGTGCCTCATCACAAACTGGACATAGTAATCGCTCATGGGAAAGAGGACCGGCATCGTGCCCGCCCGCCTCGAAAACCCGATGAGGTAATCGACCAGCATGCCCTCGTCGCTCGGGGCCTTCAGCGTGCGGACATATCGGGAGTATGAGGCGATCTGGTTTCCGCGCTTGTCGATCCCGTACACCTCGATGCCCTTGCGCCCCAGAACCCGGGCGACCTGCAGCGAGCCGTAGAACAGGCCCAGCATCACGGCAGGGGGTTTACGGCCCGTGTATCCACCCGTTGCGGGGCGGCCCTTGGATATCGCTTCAGATCCGATCGCGGCGCGCCCCTGCATCTACTCTTCCACCCTTTCCAGCCAGGCCTCTTTCCACCACAGGAGGCAGTGGCGGTCGCAGCCGTTCCATTCTTTGCCGCTTCCGCCGTTTCCGTCGCAGAAGGCGTTTTCGAGCAGCACGGTGTGACTGATCCGAAACATTTTCCACCGCCTCTCGTCGAACACGTTGTTGAGCCTTTTCAGCACCGTGAAGGTTCCGCCGCAGTATCGTCTCTGCGCCGGGGTGAAGGCCAGCCCCTGGAGCTTGTTCTGATCGTCCAGCATTGCTGCGATATCTTCATACGCCTTGACCCTGACCTTCTCGCCGGGCTTCAGGCCGAGCGGCGTGAACGATTGGGGCCCGTCTCTTCGCGCGGGAGGCTTGTCTTCTCGTGAGCGCAGGCGTTTCACCAGGCCTGCGGCCCGCGACGAAATGGCCCGGCGCGCATGGAATGCCTTCTTCTTCAGCACCCTGAGCAGCGTCTGCCCCCACAGCAGATCAGACGAGGCATGTTCCAATGATTTGAGCTGGCAGTTCATTCGAACAACTCGAAAGAGCGGCATACGCTCTCGTCGATGCTCACCGTGCAGTTGGGCTTGTTGATGATATCCTTGATGAGGGCGAGAAGGCTCGAAATCAGAACATCCTGCGGGGGAAGCGGTGTGCTGCCGCCGCGCAGCCCCCATTCGGAAACCGCGTATGACGGGACTCCGTTGCCTTTTTGCCTGCCGCCGTCCGGCCTGAGCCAGAAGAACGAGAGCAGCTTCCTCCCCTCGAAGCACAGCACGCACAGCTCCTGGTCGAGGCGCTGCTGGATCTCGGCGAAATTCCTCGCCTCCATGGCCACGGTCATGAGGTCCAGGTCTCCGGGGCCTGCGAGCCTGGCGGTCACCGGGCACGAGTCCTGCCTGCACTGAGCGTATTCATACTCTTTCACTGCCTGCCGCTGCTCTGAAGGCCCGGGTGCGGCCGGCCCTGCCTCCCGCCTGTTTTTCGCGAGCAGCCTTCTCAGAGAAGAGTAGCAGGCATCGAACCGCTCGTTTTGCCTCCACCTGGGCAGCAGCTCGTATTGCAGGCTGGTGACGCTCTTCCACATCAGGTTGCGGGGATAGCAGAGCACCCGCACCTGTTCGTGGGTGGAGGATGTCCACTCGCGCTTGAACTGCTCGTCGCCCCTGCCGATGTCGAACTCCCTGATTCCCGGCGTGTTGAACATGTCCTCGATGACTTTGTAGAAGAGCAGCACCCCGGGCGAGTAGGCGTAGTAGGAGGGATTGTATGTTGTCTTGATGCCGTATACGGTGTCGCCGGAGAGAATCGAGATCAGGTACGCTATGGGCCTGTCGTTGAGCGTGAGCGCATGAAAGCGCAGCCCGCCCCTGTCATCGAACCTGCGGCACAGCAGGTAGTAGAACTCGGGATGAGGCTCTGCTCCCTTCCACGTTCTGGCATACATGTCGAAAAAGCAGCCCAGGTGGCGATCGATCTGCTCGCGGCCCGAAACGCGGAGCAGGCTGATCTTTCCGAGGCGCGAGATCCGGTTGATCTTTCTCTTGAACTCTTTCTGGGTGTGCTTCGCCAGGGCCTGGTAGTTCTCCTCGAACGTTTTTCTCAAGAGCAGATACCGGCTGCCGCTCTTTTGCTTCATCCGGCAGAGGAAGAGGCCCTCCTGCATGGAGAGCTCGTCGAGGCCCTGCGTCTCGTGCAGAGCGGGCCGCATCTCGTCGAGGTCGAGAACAAACCGGCTCCCGAACCTCTGCTCAAGGAACCGCATGAGCTGGGCGAACACGGACTTGAAATCTCCCGCATGCAGAACTCCCTGGTACGGCGTGAAGGGGTTGCTGACAAAGCCGATCTTGTGGAGAAAGCGCAGGGCCCCCTGCCCGCGGCTGTGAACCAGCGGCGCCAGGCCCACATCTTCACCGCCCTGCTTGAAGAAGACCAGCAGCGGGTCTTTTTCCCGGTCGACCGTCTCCAACGCCGTCGAGTACCACTCATGGCTCAAGTAGGGCGCTGTGCAGCCGCACCAGAGGGCGAGGCTTTCCCACCTGCCTCTCACCAATGGCACATCTTCCCTGCGGGTGATGGCTTCGACCTCGATCGTCTCCCGCCGGAGACCTTTCTCGTGATCCGAATGCCCGAAAGATTGATTCAGATTCAGCATCATCAGTGTCCTACAGCACCTCGTGCTTTGACTGGAGAATTATCAGCCCCGGCTCCCGATACCTCTCTCATTCAAAAAGCCAACAGCTCCGCCGATTCGGGTGAATTCAGCGTTTCCCGATATGCCAGATGCAAGGGTCAAAAACCGCAGATAAAGCCGGAATTTATCATATATAGTAAGAGGCCCTGGCAGGCACTCAAGCCAGGCCGAAAGACAAGACCCGTGAGCGAGGTATTATGTAAGGGTTTTCAATGGCATACCCGAGTGAGGCCGGCATCACCAGCGACGGCATCAACGGCTGGACACCGGTGATGTTCAGCATCCGACCTTGGAGGCAACTTCTGTAACGGATCAGACTACCAGATCGCCATGCTCGCACCCGGCGCGCAGAACCTTCTGGGAAAAGCGCCCCCCGGTTCACGATCCCGCCGCCCTGCTGCTCCTCGGATCAGGCCTGCTCGGCCTTGTAGGATTCAAAGAACAGATAAAGGGCTGGCAGCTCATTTCAACAGGCAATAAAAAAAGGCAGGGTTTCAAACCCCGCCTTTTTCGTGATAAACGGCAAGAGAGAATACTGAAAAATCACATGTCCACAATCAAACCTATCTTGTGACTGAACAGATCCTGTTTAAGCACCCGTTCTTATCCTCATCCCTTATCAAATCTTCCCGGCCGAGCTCACGAGAATGTCGAGTATCCTTGATGCGGCCTTCCCGTCCCACTTCAGGGGCACTGAGAACGAGCCCGGGTCCGCCTGCATGCATTTTCTGTATGCACTGAGTATCGATTCTTTTTTCGTGCCCCCCAGAACATTGGAGCCGATCCTGACCGTAATCGGCCGCTCGGTGTTTTCCCGCAGCGTCAGGCACCGTACCTTGAGCGCGGTCGTCTCCTCCTGGAGCCCTCCGCTGTCGGTCAGCACGACAGCTGCATCCTTCCAGAGAAAGAGCGACTCGCTGAACGGAAGCGGCGGAAGCTGCACGATGTTTTCACAGAGCTCGATCCCATGCTCCCTGATCATCTTGTGTGTCCTCGGATGAACAGGAAACAATATCGGGCGGTCCTGCGCGATGATGTTCAATGCTTCGGCAATCTCTGCAAAGCTTTCTTTCGAATCGACATTTGCCGGCCGGTGCATAGTCAGAAAGGCATACTCCGGGTGCTTCTCTTTCAGAGGGTATGTCGAAAACCTCGTGCTTCCATCGCCGCTTTCAAGCTCGCCGAGTTGATGAAAGAGATTGTCGATCATTACGTGCCCGACGAAGTGGATGCGATCTCTCGGCTTCCCTTCTCTGATGAGATTTTCCTCACCGCTTTCCTCTGTCACAAAAAAATAATCGGATATTGAGTCGGTGACGATCCGGTTGATTTCCTCAGGCATGCTCATGTCGAAACTCCTGAGACCCGCCTCAACATGCGCCACCCTGATCATGAGCTTCTTGGCAACAATAGAGCACGCCAGGGTCGAATTCACGTCGCCTACCACAATAATCAGATCCGGCGATTGCTTTTGGCAGAGCTCTTCGAATGATGTCATGATCCTGGCTGTCTGTGCGGCATGCGACCCCGACCCCGCATTCAAAAAATAATCGGGCTCCGGCAGGGCCAGGTCTTCGAAAAACGCCTGGGACATCTCGTAGTCGTAGTGCTGCCCGGTATGAACGATCCGGCAATCCACCTGCTCATATTTTCCGGTCTCCCGATAAATCGGGGCGATCTTCATGAAATTGGGCCTCGCTCCGGCAATAAGAAATATCTTCATCAATAGCTTTCCCTTGAATCTTTCATCTCGCGTTAAGCCCTATGAGATTGTTTGTCATCCGTGCATGTCGAAATAGCAAGGGGCCACGGTTTGTCCGGAAACAAGCTTCACCGGCCTTAAGGTAAACCGCCATCCGCCCATGCTGGATTGGACCGGAACGGGGGGTTCAAGGCTCATATGCCTGTAAGGGAGCCGATATCCCCGTTGCCCTCAATTACATCGATGATCCGATTACACAGATGCAGCGCAACTCTCCGTGAAAAATCCGAGTTTGGATGGGAATTGTTCACACCCTCTGCATATTCATTCTTCAAATAGAAGCCACCCTCTGTTTCCAGCTCGAAGAAGTCCCAGATGTAGATGTTGTCGCCGGGCTCGTCCCACTCGTTTTTCACCCACTCGAAGAACGCGCGGGCGCGCCTTCCTTTATCCTCTGTCGTAGCTCCCTGAACCAGCGCCGCGCCCGTCCAGACGATGAATCTTGTCTGCGGAAACTCTCTCATCTTGTTTTTGAGGGCCTCGTACTGAAGCTTGTAATTCTCGATCTTTTTCGTTGAAGAGCTGATGCTCGGGCTGCCCGTGTCAGGCTGAATATCGCTTACGGGATAGCAGTGCTTCCATACGATGACATCATAATCCTGGGTCAGCATCTCGAGTGTCGGCTCTTCAAGATAGGGATCATACCCGGCGTTGTCGACCCAGATCTTCCAGTAATCATAGGGATAATTGTTCCAGCCATATGGGGTGTCCTTGGGAAACGACTGCTCGATGATCGAGTGACTGCTTCCATGCGTGGAATTGTACTCCGAAAACCAAGCCGGAACCCCTCCCGACCAGATGCGCCCGCCGGTGCTGTGATGAAGCAGGATTATCCTGGCATCGTCTTCCATGGGGTCTTGATCCCCTTCTATGACCGACACTTCCGCATCATCGGTCAAGCCTTCATAGGTGGCGCTGATCGTCGCTGTTCCGAGGGAGAGGCCCTGAATCACTCCTTTGTTCTCTGTGGAGTTTCCGATGCTCACGACAGAATCGTCGGAAGAAGCCCACTGTGCATGCTCCGTGACATCATGGCTCGTGCCGTCGAAACAGCCGGCAACAAGCCGCAACTGGCGGTACTGATCGATTGCCAGCGTGCTGTTTGCAGGGACAATCTCCATTGACTGAGCCGCAAGATCTTCCTGCTGCCCGCTGTCGATTTCCCGGCCCGAGCTGCTGTTTCTGCACCCCGCTGCACAGGCCAAAATCAGAAGCAGGGCAATGAACCTCGAAACGATTCTGAACATTTTCAACCTCATTGTTTTTTCAACAAATTAGCACATAACACCGAGCTGGATACAGAATATTTTGTAAACCAAAAATTATAAAAATGGTCGGCACGGCGCAGCCATGGAAACCATAACATAGTCATCCACCCTGAATATGTTCTCTTAAATGAGTAGAATCTTGTTTTCATGAAATTGTCCATTAATTATAATTATAATGGATTATTGATATGTTTCTTCTTTGGAGGGTATATGGGCTTAGATGGGGAATATACATACTTTGATAGAAAATTAAACTGGATTTTAAAAAGGAATAAAAAAGAAGATGCTGAAATCCTTATGCAGTTGCGTAACTTTGTTTATTCACTTGATGAAGATGACTATGCCGGAAAATATTTCAAGAGTCAGTTAATTCGATATTTCTATGCACTGAAGATAATCAAGCAGAGTCTTCCCAAAGGATCGGTGCTCGATGTCGGAAGTTATCCTTCACATATCCATACTTGCCTTTTAGACCTCGGCTATGATGCAGACGGTGCTGATATTGCACCAGAAAGAATCCCTAACTCGCTGGCAGAAGCCAAAAAAAGAACCATTCAATGGGATTTCGAGAAAGGGGAAGCTCCACTCAAAAAACAATATGATAATGTTCTATTCCTTGAAGTCATCGAACACCTTCATGTTAACCCGCTAAATGCCCTCTACGAGATTTCAGGTCTTATAAAAGAGAAGGGGCTCATCCTAGTGTCCACCCCGAATCTTTTCTCCCTGAGGAATCGGATAAATTTTATCAAAGGGTCGTATTGTCAATAGGAAGATAAAAGTATACCAATTCTGGGAATGAAAAGTATACCACCCTTACCCGATAGTGCCATGAGAATCGCCCCCGTCCTTTGAGATTTTTCCCCTTAAGCGGAAGCTGTTGCCTCTGATGTTGATTACGACGCTGTGATGAAGCAAGCGATCAAGGATCGCGGTGACGATGACCTGGTCGTGAAAGAGCTCGGTCCAGTCGGTGAATGCCTTATTGGAGGTCAGTATGGTGCTGGCCTTCTCATAGCGGTTGGCAACGAACCGGAAAAAGAGATTGCATTCCTGCCGGTCGATGGGTGTGTAGCCAACTTCATCCACTACCACGAGGGCCGATTTGTAATAACTCCTCCCTCTCCCAGAGCGGCCGGTCTCGTGGTCCTTCTTGAGCTTCCTGATCAAGTCCTCCATGGTGGTGAAGTAGACGCTTAATCCTGACTGGCAGGCCTTCACCGCTAAAGCTACGGCCAGGTGGGTCTTGCCCACCCCGGGAGGGCCTAAGAAGATCACGTTGCCCTTTTGGCGGATGAAGGTCAGGTCAAAAAGCGACATCACTTTCTGCCGGTCAAGCCCGGGCTGGAAGGTGAAGTCAAACTCGTCGATGGACTTGATGAAGGGAAGGCCTGAGATCTTCAAGGTGGTCTCCACTCGGCGCTGCTCCTTCTGGGCCACTTCCTCCTCAAGCAGGTCGTCGAGAAAGGTGAGGTAGCTCTTCCCCTGTTCCTCGGCTGTATGAATCACGCCATCGAGAATTTCCCGAATCCGTGGGAGCCTCAACCGGGTGAGATTGGACTCGATTCTCTCGAATACCAGGGTATCGTTCATATCGTACACCCCACTGCATGGGCATAGTCAGACACGGGCCTGGTCTCAACATCCATATCATACCGGGGTTTCATCGGTGAGATGGTCAGCTTTGCCCGACCTTTTGCCGGTCTGCCATGATGGTACTTCCTGGCGTTCATTGCCGGATCCTTGCAAAGGGCCTCATAGAAGCTCTTGTCCTGCACCAGGTGGCCTCTCCCTGTAGGTATCTCGTAGGTGACGATGTGCCGGTTGTCGGCAAACACTCTCATGGTCTTATCCTTTACCCGAAGCACGATCTCTTTGCCCACAAGGGTATGAGGAACAACGTAGCTGTTACCCTCGAAGCGTACCGTGCAGTCTTTGTGCACCTTCCGGTATACCCGGTACGAGGTGTCGAATGGACGCGTGGGCAAGGACTTCAAGTAAGGCTGCTCACGATCGAAGCGTACCCGCACCACTTCATGAGTCGTTCCATGCACCCGCTCATCCTTGACTTGAAGCCACTCACGCAGGTCACGGTTTGCCGTCTCAAGGCAGGTGAATCCGTAGCCTCTCCAGAAACCTTCCCGGATGAAGGAATACGGTCTCTCCACCTTGCCCTTTACCCAGGCGGCATAGGCAGGAGCAACCTTAAGGTTGAACCCGTAATGTATCGCAAACCCTTCAAGCGTCGCATTGAACTTGGTCTTGCCTGCAAGCTTCCCGATGTAGACGTTCCTCATCCGGTCATAGAGAATCTCTCCGGGAACTCCCCCGAAGAAGGCAAATGCACGGATATGGCAATCCAAAAACGTCGGCAGGTCACAGTGCTCGATGAACTCTGCATAGAGTTTGCGCGAGTATCCCAGAATCATGCAGAACAAGTAGTACTTCTTCAGCGAGCCATTATCTCCCTCCGCTTGAAACTCTCCGAAATCCACCTGTGCCTGGAATCCAGGCTCGCTCTCGAACCGCATGTAGGCTATCCGCTGAGATTCCTCCCTGAGCTCATGAACCTTCAGCTTCACCAGGTCATAGCTACCGGTATATCCAAGCGGCTTAAGGTGATCATATATCCAGGTCGCCTTGTATTCGGGATCTTCATTCAGCCAGGCCTTGATGTTCCCCATATAAGGGTCAAGTTTGCTTTCCCTCACAACCACTCGCCGCTCACGCTCACAGATTTCGGGGTCTTTAAGGTACCTGTGCACTGTCTTCCGGGACATCCCAAGCCGCTTGGCAATCTGCCTTTCGGATAATCCTTGCCGTTTAAGCGCCACGATGTCCATCACATCTCCCATTCTCTTCACCCAAGCCCCCTCATGGTTCCGTTTCTGCACTCCATCAAGTGCTCCTCGGAAACCATGTCGGGGCGGCTGACTACTTCCCGGGGGACACATTCCCCCCGACCCCTTTGAAAAACTCCTTTAAACTTTTAGAAACGAAAACCCTAAAGACTCGCTGGGTGGTATACTTTCACTTTCCCATTTCTGGTACCTTTTATCATTCCCAGAGACAGCTATCAATCTGATAAACGATGCGCTTGCCCTCTTCCCCGCAAGCCTTTCCTTCAATACATGGAGCCTGATCGCAGTCTGGCTCGTGGTGATGTGGCCGCTGACGTCAAAGAAATACCACACGAGCTGCTTGTCCTGCCCCGGCATCTGTACAATGAGGGTATCGAGCTCATGTTCCTTTCCCAAGAGGGTGACCCGCCTGCCCGACCTTTCCTTCACATGATTGCCGACGCCGCCCATGCACGCTTCAGGATCATGAAAGGCGATGTTTGTGTCGTCGAACCAGACGATCGAGAGGAGCACGGGCAAACGATGGCTCGGCGAATGGTAGTTCCGGAGAAAGAGATATGGCGTCCCGATGCTTTGATATACGTATTCGCTCATCGGCAGCTCTATTCCATCCCAGTCTCCGATGGCGAGAGGGAATGAAAAAAACTTTTCATTTCTGATCGGTTGCGCGCTTTCCACCCGGTGCACAATGAAACTGCACACAAGCGTAAGCGAAATGACGACAAGATATTTATGATTGCTTTTCTTCATTGTTTATCCCCCTTCCCGCCAACATCAGGGCCATGAGCCCGATGAGAAAAACGACTATTCCCGACCCGTCATGCAGAAGGCTCTCCGGCGAAGCAGCCTCCTGCCCGAATGCGTAAGAGATGAGGAGAAGGGCGGATATCCTCAGTCCGTTGAGCACAATAGCGACGGGCAGGATAAGGGAGAGAAAAAATAGTTTCTTCCACCAGGAGGAACGCAAGAAATAGACGAACAAAAAGCCGACGGTGGATAGTGCTATCAGAGATCTCAACCCGTTGCATGGGGTGCCCACGATAAATATTGACCCGGGAAGGTGGAGCCTGAATCCCTCTCTCATGCAGGGGATCCCGGTGAGATCGATGACAGAAAGAGAAAAAGTCGTCGCCATTGATTTCAGGGGAAGCGCGACGACATCGAGATAAGCATCCGGAAGAGGGCAAAGGAAGAAAAGAAAAAAAAGAGGGAATGCGATGGCCTTTGTTATATCCTTTCCCAAAAAAAAGAGCGAGCACCCGATCAGATACATTACCAGGGAAAATGCCGAGACGAAATTCACGTCTCCCATTACCCCGAACACATGAACAGCCAGGGATATGACAATGATGAGCAGTCCGATCGGCGCGGATGACAGCGGCATCGCCGATAGCCGGTTCTTCTGCCGGAAAATCAGATATGCGGATACCAAAGGAATCAGATACCCGTGTGAATAATAAGACTCGCCTCCCTGATACTTGTGGTGAAGCCAGATGAAGGTGCTGATATAACATAAGGCAAAAGAGGCTGACAGGATCGCCGGGAAAAGAACATGTTCGATTCTTTCTCGATTATTGCGATAGGGGATTATGGATTTTCTCATTCATCTTTATGAGGGCAGGCAATGGGTCGGATTGCTTCTCCCTGAAAAAATTCCAGAACCTGCTCCGCATTCATCCATGATCAGCGCGGATATTTGCCGTGCCCTGGAGGGCGTGATCCGGCTGTGCGTCGGCAGGGTGACGAGATCCCGCGCTATCTGCCTGGCGCCCGGTGCCGGGCTATCCGGATTGGCAATAAATCGCGCGATTGCCGGTTCGTCGATGATGGCCCTGGGATACATTCTTCTCACCCCGAGCCTGAGAAGCCGCCGCCCCACCATGCCCGGCCCCGAAAAAAACGGAAAGCGCGGGTATACGGGCTGCGCCCCTTCGGGCTCCGGGACCATGCGCGAATGCTGAAGGCAAGACCTGTACACACCCGCGATGCGCCTTCGCCGGTCACTGCAGGGGCCGATATCCGCAAGCAGGACCCCTGCCAGCTTCTTCACGGCCCGGGGCATGCCCGTTATGGCAAAGCCGGGGTCAAAGATGGTTTTGCCCAGACCCAGCGGCAGCATTTCCATTATTCCATAAAACAGCGGGTGCGATAGCACCTGTACCGCCATACTCATGCCCATCGGAACATAGCCCGGCTTTCTGCCGGGCAATTGTATAGCTTCCAGGGTTCGGCTGCCGCCTGTCAGAGCGCCTCCGGATCCCGCGGCCAGCGGCTTGCCGCGGCCGAAGCTGAATATGCCGTAATCGCCCATGGAGCCCATGGGAGTGTTGTTCAGAAACCCGCCCAGGCCCTGGGCCGCATCTTCGATAATGGGAATGCCGAGCCTGTCCGCAGCCTCGCGTATGGGCTCTACCGGCTGAGGGATGCCGAAGAGATGCTGGTGGACAATGGCCAGGGCGGCGCTGCCCGCAACCCTGTTCAGCGAGGTCTCATCCGGGGCGAGTGTGTGCGGGTCGAGGTCGTAGACAGCGATCTTCAGTCCCGCCTTTGCCACCGAGGCTGCCACCGAATAGCAGGTGTAGGCTGGGACGAGCACCTGATCCCGGTTTTTGGTGTCTGCATGCTTCAATGTCTGCAGGAGCAGGGTCATCAGTGCCCTGCCGCTGCCTCCGAGCACGCATGATTGCGCACCGAAAAACGAACACAGCCGGTCTGCAAGGTTTTCATGCTTGGTGAGCAGTGCGTGTGCAAAGCACTGCAGTCGTATGCGGGACTCGGCCGGGGGATACCATAATAAGGGGTTCATGGATGGTCGCCGGTTCCTTGTTTGTGAAAATGACGACAGCTCCGCCAATGCGGGTGATACCTGCTTTTCCCTACTCATAAAGGTTTTAAAATCACTGGCAGAGCCAGAATTTACAATATATAGTAAGCGGCGCTCCTGAGCCCTCAAGCCGGCTCCGGCAGGAAAACGGCCCGGTGGAGATCGCCCGGCGCCGCGCCCGCCGCGGCCATAGGCAATGCTCGCGCAGTGCCGGGTAAAAAAGTGTTTGTATCAGGGGCAACTACGAGGTGCTTCAGGGAGTTGACAGCCTGGTGATCGTGACGGAATGGAACCTGTTCGAGAGCCCGGACTTTGAAAAAATGGAAGGACTCATGAAGAGCCCCATCGTGTTCAGCGGCAGAAACATCTTCAGCATCACCGGCATCAAGAGCAAAGGATTCACCTACTTCGGCATAGTCACGGGCACCAATCAGCCCTTCACGAACAGCCCCGTAATCCCTTAAAAAGCTTGCTGTCAGATCTTTTTACAGCCATCTGCCTTGATAAAGCGGATATTCCCCTTTGATATTATCAGGTTAAATGCAATGCCTGCGGAAATGCCCATGAATCCTGTCGATATATTTTACTGTTTTTATTCATTAAATAATGCAGCATGTCGTATCCCATTGTTATCATTGTTTATTCAGCCCAATCTCTTCATTGGCATCCATATTGCTCTTGAGAGTAATCATATTTCATCAAGATAAGGAGCAGCAATGAAGAAGCATCTTCTGGCAGTGACAGCTTTTCTGTTCGTCCTCGGGTTCACGGCAACCGCAGGTGCAGCAACCATCACCATAGACAACATCAACGGCTGGACGCCGGTGAGGTTCAGCCTCGGCTCCACCAGCTACAATGTCTATGCCGGCGAGTTCCAGCTCACCATCGACGGCGTCGCATCATACGGATATTGCGTTGACCTCGATCATCACACATATCTCAACACCAGCTTCTACGATGTCAGCTTCAGCGACATCAACTACATACCAAACGGATCACAGGCTGCATGGCTGATGGATAGATACAGCGGCAGATCGGCGGTGGAAAACGCGGCCCTGCAGCTGGCGATCTGGAGCGTGGAATACGGCACGCAGAACACTCCGTTTACATATCTCGGGACCACCGGCGCAGGCACGGTCGGGTATTATCTCAACACCTATCTCTCCGACCTTGGTGACAACTTCTACAGCGGTTCGGACTACCAGGTCGCCATGCTCGCACCCGGCGCGCAGAATCTTCTGGTGAAAACACCCGCCCCGGTTCCCGAGCCCGCCACCATGCTGCTCCTCGGCTCAGGGCTGATCGGCCTTGCAGGGCTCAGAAAGAAAATAAAGAGCTAGCAGCAAACTTCATCAGGCAATAAAAAAAGCGGGGCATCAAACCCCGCTTTTTTATTCTCATCGCTAGTCTGGAGAGAAAATCACATACCGGTCAGAGAACCGGCATCTCCCCTCCCCTCAATGACGTCGATGATCCGGTTACAGAGATACGCCGCCGCTCTCGCCGAAAAAGTGGAATTGGGATGAGAATCGGTCGGGCTCTGGGCATACTCGTTTTTCAGATACAAGCCCCCTTCTGTTTCAAGCTCGAAGAAGTCCCAGACATAGATGTTGTCGCCGGGCTCGTCCCACTCGGTTTTCACCCATTCGAAGAACGCGCGGGCGCGTGTTCCTTTGTCCTCTGTTGTAGCGCCTTCAACCAGTGCCGCACCCGTCCAGACGATGAATCTTGTCTCCGGGAACTCACTCATCTTGTCTTTGAGGGCCTCATACTGAAGCTTGTAATTCTCTATTTTTTTCGTTGACGAGCTGATGCTCGGGCTGCCCGTATCCGGCTGAATATCGCTTACGGGATAGCAGTGCTTCCAGACAATGACATCATAATCCTGAGTCATCATCTCGAGTGTCGGCTCCTGAAGATAGGGATCATACCCGGCATTGTCGACCCATATGTTCCAGTAATCATAAGGATAATTGTTCCAGCCGTATGGAGCGCTCTTGGGGAATGGCTGTTCGATGATCGAATAACTGCTTCCATGCCTGGAATTGTATTCTGAAAAACGGGCCGGAACCCCTCCCGACCAGATGCGCCCGCCGGTGCTGTGATGGAGCATGATTGTCTGAGCATCGTCTCCCATGGGGTCCTGA
>Ga0208694_1002687_pt1 | contig 18264 bp, 15 predicted proteins | sample AD_UKC078_MetaG_FD_184442 | JGI IMG/M metagenome (GOLD analysis project Ga0208694, IMG submission 184442) | Active sludge microbial communities of municipal wastewater-treating anaerobic digesters from USA - AD_UKC078_MetaG (SPAdes) (version 2) | ecosystem: Engineered > Bioreactor > Anaerobic >...
TCGCGCCCCGCGCGGGCGCGTGGATTGAAACTTCATTGTGACAACAACGTCTCCGCTGCTACCGCGTCGCGCCCCGCGCGGGCGCGTGGATTGAAACCATCGCTCCAAGTTCATGAAGCGCCCGCTGCATTGGTCGCGCCCCGCGCGGGCGCGTGGATTGAAACTGGAGCTTGCTGACAGGTCTTCTTATGGTTTCGTCGCGCCCCGCGCGGGCGCGTGGATTGAAACCTGCCAAGATCCTCCGAATAAGGAGTGTCACGCCGTCGCGCCCCGCGCGGGCGCGTGGATTGAAACTTACCTACGAAATAACATATTACACGATGGCAGTGGTCGCGCCCCGCGCGGGCGCGTGGATTGAAACATTGACGGTTGAGTCGGCTTCTACTGTGAGGACTGTCGCGCCCCGCGCGGGCGCGTGGATTGAAACGACCGAACGCCGGAGGATATGAAGTCCGACATCGTCGCGCCCCGCGCGGGCGCGTGGATTGAAACTTCATTGTGACAACAACGTCTCCGCTGCTACCGCGTCGCGCCCCGCGCGGGCGCGTGGATTGAAACCAACCGGCATGAATTGTTTTGAGGTCACTGACGGTCGCGCCCCGCGCGGGCGCGTGGATTGAAACACGATGCCCTCGGAGTTGAATCAGATGAGATCGGTCGCGCCCCGCGCGGGCGCGTGGATTGAAACATATCAACAGAAGCTCCGGAGGCTACATCTATGACGTCGCGCCCCGCGCGGGCGCGTGGATTGAAACTGCCTGAGCACACCTACTGCTGCAGAATTCGCGTGTCGCGCCCCGCGCGGGCGCGTGGATTGAAACGACCTTTGCAGGGTCTGTAGCTAGCGGCTCTGGAGTCGCGCCCCGCGCGGGCGCGTGGATTGAAACCGTCGTCGATAACGAGATCAACTTAAATGTGAAGTCGCGCCCCGCGCGGGCGCGTGGATTGAAACCAGTCTCAGCATCGAAATCATCCGGCAAGGTCAGGTCGCGCCCCGCGCGGGCGCGTGGATTGAAACTGTAGCGCCTTAATTTCGTCTGAGGCATGACTCACGTCGCGCCCCGCGCGGGCGCGTGGATTGAAACCCCATTGACCGCAAGACGCTGCGACGCAAGGTTTGTCGCGCCCCGCGCGGGCGCGTGGATTGAAACACTGAATCTCTCTGATCCGATCCTTGATAGGGCGTCGCGCCCCGCGCGGGCGCGTGGATTGAAACCGCTCCGAAAGCGGCGCACCGACCCAAAAATAAACGTCGCGCCCCGCGCGGGCGCGTGGATTGAAACCCTTTGCAGATTCCGTCTGCAATTCGGCACGCGGGCGCGTGGATTGAAACCATTTCCATGCGTTGCTGTCACTGTTCTTTCGAGTCGCGCCCCGCGCGGGATCTACCCTACCTATAATTCCCAGGGGCGAATTTTTTGTAGAGGTCTAGGAATACGCCGTTGGGATCTGTCTCGGCCTTCACCCTGCGATAGTTTTCCGCGTTGTAAACCTTCCAGAATTCCTCTTCGCTGAAATGATTTCTGGAAATGAGCGTCTTTATCCCGCCGAGCTCTATCGTCTTTTTCTCGAGAAGCTCAGAGTAATCCACCTTAGGATCGCTATTCTTCTTCCCGTAGATGGCGCAGTCTATGAAAAGGGTTCCTCCCATGCGCCTGCCGTACTCGTCGTCCAGCCACGGATAGAGTTCCGGCGCCCTGTAGGGAACGACCCACAGCGGGAAGAAGTCAAAGTCCTTTTCGTACCACTTGAAGAATTCCTCGAAGCGCGGGGATGGGATGAAGACGTCGACGACGACCTCGGGGCGTTTTTTTAGCTTCATTATTTTCTTGAGGCGCCTGGACCATGCAATGAGTTTGGTCGATCCCAGAACCATTTTACCGAAAAGGAGCCTCGCCGGCTTTGTCTCCATAAGCGGAACGGTTTTTGTCAGCCAGTGGCACTCGGTGTCGTAGCGGAAGAAGTAATCCTCTATCGTCAGATAATCTTCCGTTCGCGCTGAGGTGCTCTTGTAGAAGATGCTCAGCCATTTGTATGAGGATACGTAAGGAGCTTCGTCAGTCATTCTTCCTAGACAGATCACGAACTCGCTTTTGCTGTGAATTATCGCATCGACGAAGTCGTGGTCGCCGCCGTTGCAACGATCTTTGAGCTCCGTCCAGAAGGATGAAAAATCTGAAAACTTCTTGTATTCCATCTTCACGAACTTTTTTGCCGGGAGTAATTTGAATTTTATCTTCGTTATGACACCGAGCGTACCGTATGATCCGTGAAGCATATTGAATAGCAGCGGATTGGAACTCTGAGAGCAGGTAATTATTTCGCCGGATCCGGTTACGACTTCATATTCGATGCAGCTGTCATGAAATCCGCCGTATCTGTACGACATCGATTCGATTGAACAACCGGATATGGCCCCTCCGAGTGTTATGCCAGTCAGCTCCGGAACGGTGTACGGGATGAGCCCGTGCTTTAGCGTCGCCGCGACTACATCGGCGAAGGTCGCGCTGGACTCGGCGGTGCAGGTTTTCTGCGCCACGTCGATATCGAGGATCTCGGTGAAAGTGGATATGTCTATTTTAGGAAGCTTGTCCCGGTCGTCGTAGGGGTTTGGTACGAAATGCGAATCCACCGATTTTCGTATTTTTACCTGAGACTTCATCTCAGAGAGCTTGCCCATGGCCGCTGCGACGGTTTTTACCTTTTCATTGTGATCCATATCTACCCCCATCTCTTTGTTTGGCGAGGTATACCCTCGAAGGTAGCTTGCGACAACAAAATTAACTTCGGAGTGGTATCGCCTGATATATTGGCACTTGTAGAGACTTATTTTCTCGCCGCCATTTCCATCTATCTAAGTTGTGCAGGCCGAAATACAGCTTACAATTTGGACTAGATATAGGATTTGTACTTTTTTATTTGGACATGCTTTACGGGGAAGCATTTAAAATAGGTCGGCTTGTTAAATCTAAATTGTATTAATAATATCAATGAGTTAAATAAAATATAGCTATATTTGGCGACTTTAACGTTGGCTGGTATTTTAACCCATAGGCAAAATTACTCGCGATTAAATTTGACTGTAGGCAAAAATACTAGCATACTTCATATATGGTAAAATTTAAAAGATACCTGTTTGATCAGATCAAGACCGACCTCCCAAAGAAGATGGTATTCATCGGCGGCCCACGACAGGTCGGCAAAACTACCCTCGCCCTGCACTTTACCAACCATGAAAAAGGCTATCTCAACTGGGACATCACTGAACATCGAGAACTTATTCTTACAAATCAGCTGCCGGATTCCAAGATATGGATATTCGACGAGATACATAAGTACTCATCTTGGAGGAATTTTCTAAAAGGCGTTTACGACAAAAACAAGGGTAAGAGAGAAATCCTCGTTACCGGCAGCGCAATGCTTGATCTATACCGTCGTGGCGGTGACTCGTTGCAGGGTCGATATCACTATCTGCGGCTATATCCGCTGTCTGTTGCCGAGCTCAAGATAAAGACCTCCAAAGACCTCCTTGAATTACTTTTTCTCGGAGGATTTCCCGAACCGTATTTCAGTTCATCAGAAGTTGAATCTAAAAGATGGGCGAGGGAATACCGCAGCCGAGTCCTTCAGGATGATCTTGCAAGCCTCGAGCGCATACAAGACGTCGGCAATGTAGAGCTTCTTATGCTACGGTTGCCTGAACTTGTCGGATCACCTCTTTCTATCAATTCCATACGTGAAGACCTGCAGGTCAGCTTCAAGGCGGTGGCAAACTGGCTCGAAATTCTTGAGCGCCTATACGTTATATTCCGCTTGCCACCGTTCGGTTCTCCAAAAATTCGTGCGGTAAAGAAAGAACAGAAACACTATCACTTCGACTGGAACTTAATTTCTGACACGGGCACCAGATTTGAAAATATGGTTGCGTGTCATCTGCTCAAATGGGTTCACTTTAGGCAGGATACAAAAGGTGAGGATGTCGAACTTTGCTATTTCAGGGACGTTGATGGACGAGAAGTGGATTTCGTCGTAGTTGAGAACAAGAAGCCCGTATTGGCGGTGGAGTGCAAATACGATGACGCCCAGCTCAATCGCGGATTATCTTACCTAAAAGAACGCTTTCCAAATTGTGAATGCGTGCAAATATCCGCCACTGGCAGCAAAGATTATGTCACCTCAGAAGAGATCAGAGCCTGTCCGGCAGTGAAATTTTTGGATGAGCTTGTATGAAATTTTTATCGACGTATATTTTACTATCGCTGTGGTGATATGATTTTGGAGGATCTCAATTTGCAGGTAAGAATTAAAAAGCTCGTTCACGGCGGCGCCGGCGTGGGGGATGTCGACGGGAAGAAGATCTTCATCCCGTTTTCAGCGCCAGGCGATTTCTGCGATGTTGAAATAGATGCCGACTGCGGCGGATATTTTGAAGGCAGGCTCATTCATCTCATCGAGGAATCGTCTGACAGGGTAATTCCGAAGTGCCCGGTATTTGGGAAATGCGGCGGATGTCAGTGGCAGCACATCACTTATGATGCGCAGCTTCGGTGCAAAAGGGATATCCTGATCGAGAGTCTTCAGCGTATTGCCAAGATATCCTCTCCGAATGTTATGGAGACTATGCCATCTCCAAGACAGTGGCACTACAGAAACAGGATGCAGCTCCACGTCGATTCCAAGGGGCGGGTCGGTTTTTATCGCGCCAAATCCAAGGAGGTCGTCGAGTTCGAGGAATGTTTTATCGCCGATGCAAGACTGAATGAAAAGCTGCGCATAAGTCGCGGCGAGTTCTCTAAAAGGGATAGGGGGGTCTCACTCAGAATAGAGGATGGCCCGTCATTTTTGCAGATAAACAGCGGACAGAACGATCAGCTTAAATCTAAGCTCGTCGAGTGGCTCTCCGAATCCGAACATGGCGAGGTTTTAGAGCTCTATGCCGGTGCCGGCAATTTCACCTTCGACATGGCTAAGGTTGCAGGTCATGTCATTGCATCCGAGATAGATATCAAGGCCGTCGAGATCGCCCGCGCCGAAATTTTCAAAAAAGGAATATCGAATATAGATTTTTATGCCGAGCCTTCAGAAAAGACTGAGCATCGAATCCAAGGTAAGGTGGATGCCATCGTAGTCGATCCGCCGAGAAGGGGATGCGAGGGGGCGCTAAAGGGGATGATTCGGCTAAGCCCGAGGCATATCTATTATATATCCTGCAACCCGGCGACTCTATCCAGGGACGTGGCTACCCTTATGAAAAACGGCTATGAACTCGTGCGCGCCATGCCTGTCGACATGTTTCCGCAGACATTTCATGTCGAGGCGATGGTGCAGCTGACCCTTTTGAGGCCATTATTATAACGTATCATTTTTGCTGGTATTTATATTGACAAGGAATCTCCTTTTGATAAAAACGGGCAGTTTTTCGCAATTTCAACCTCGATAAGGCGTAACGCGTTGATTTTATTAGGCTTTAGAAAGGCGGTGATGTCGCATGCCAGGCATTAAACTGCGTGAAGGTGAATCATTCGAGCAGGCCCTTCGCAGATTCAAGAAGCAGTGCGAAAAGGCGGGTATACTTTCCGATCTGAGGAAGCGCGAATACTACGAGAAGCCTTCGATCAAACGCAAGAAGAAGCAGATCGCCGCATCCAAAAAGCGTAAAAGAGTGCCTCGCTGATAGCGGTACCTTTTGCGCGCCGGGATGACTTTCCGAAACTGTTCAAAGTTGAAAGATCTGAAATTCAGGAGGGCCTTTTGAAACTCAAAAAAGAGATAAGTCAGAGGCTCAAGGAAGCTATGAAGGCGAAGGACGCGGATAGAATTAGCGCCCTTCGCCTTGTTCTTGCCGCTATCAACAACCGTGAGATCGAAAAGCGCGGCGAACTCGATGAGGGGGATTGCCTCTCCCTGCTTTCGTCGCTGGTGAAGCAACGTATGGAGTCCATCGAGATGTTCAAACAAGGCGGGCGCGATGAGCTGGCCGCAAAGGAGGAGGCCGAGCTCCTCCTCATACGTTCTTTTCTTCCTGAACAGCTTTCAGAATCCGATATTTCAGGTATCATCGAAAGTGCGATATCCGAAACGGGGGCATCCGGAATCAAGGACCTTGGCAAGGTGATGAAAGTCGTGTCTCCAAAAGTCAAAGGGCGCGCCGATGGCAAGCTCGTCAGTGATTTGGTAAAACAGAAACTCAGTTGATAAAAATTTTTGGACTGCGGTTTATCTTTTACCGCGATCCGGGATGGAATTTTATGTACAGCAAGTCCATCTTAGATGAAATCAGGGATAGGGTTTCCATCGTCTCTTTGATAGGCGAGAGAATTCCCCTGAAGAAGGCCGGTCGTAACTTCAAGGGTCTTTGTCCGTTTCATGGGGAGAAAACCCCTTCATTCAACGTGTCTGACGACAAGCAGATCTATCACTGTTTCGGCTGTGGCGAAGGGGGCGACATCTTCAGCTTCGTGATGAAGTTCGATGGCGTAGATTTTTTGGAGGCTGTGAAATATCTCGCAGGGCTCGCGGGGGTGGAGCTCCCTAAAACGAAGTACGGATTCGGCAGCGCCGCTGACGAAGAGCATTCGAAGCGCAAAAAATGGGCCTTCAGGATTAACGAAATTGCGAGGGATTTCTTTGCGGCGACTCTGAAAGCTTCTGTCGGCGGGAGCGCGGCTAGTAACTACTTGATTAAAAGGGGTATTTCCGAAAATATTTGGACGCAACATTTTTTGGGATATGCCGACAACGCTTGGGAGTCGCTTGTGGAGCACCTGCGTTCAAAGGGCGTGCCGCTTGATCTCGCCTCCGAACTCGGGCTGATAAGAAAGAGGGACAGCGGGGGGTATTTCGATTTTTTTAGGGAGCGAATAATATTCCCGATCATATCTCCGCGCGGGGAGGTGCTGGGCTTCGGCGGCAGGAATATATCGGAGCAAAAAGGCGATCAACAGGTCGCAAAGTACATGAACTCTCCGGACTCTCTCATTTATCACAAGTCCGGATGTGTTTACGGGCTAAACAAGGCCCAGTCGTCGATACGAGAGGATGGTAGCGCGATATTTGTGGAAGGATATATGGATTTGATCGCCCTTTCTCAGGTCGGTGTGAACAACGTTGTTGCGCCACTTGGAACCTCTCTTACTGAAGGGCACTTGAGGCTGATACAGAGATATACGCGAAATATTGTTCTCGTTTTCGATGGGGATGAAGCCGGCTCGAGGGCTGCGATCAGAAGTCTCGATCTGTTCATAGATGCGGGGTTGATGCCAAGGGTCGTAGCTCTGCCGGATGACGAGGATCCTGATACCTTCGTCAGGAAATACGGTGCAGAAAAATTTCGCGAAATGACTGCATCCGCGAAATCGCTCTTTGAGTTCTTCGTTGAAAAAGTTTTGTCTGAAACAGGAAGGGACGCGGCCGGAAAAGTCAACGCGATGGGGAGGATCATCCCGCATCTCAAAGCCATGTCCGACCCCGTGGAAAGAGGTATCTATTCGAAGGTTGCAGCCTTTCAGGTCGGCGTGGAGGAGAGGGATGTAGCGAGGTCGGTTGCGGCCGGCAAGATTTCGGTCGGCAGAGAGTTTTTGCCGCGGGGCGCAAAAAAGGAGATGTCGGCGCCTGCCTCCTGCGAGCTGATGTTGATCAAGGGTTTGTTGATGAAGCCCGCCAGGATAGCCGATGTGATGGAGAGCGTGAGCGTCGAAAAGTTTTCAGACGGATGGTGTCGCGACATAGTTTCTGTGCTTTTTTCGCAGACCGGAGAAAAGGATATCTCCGCAGGGGATATTCTCGCTTCGATTGATGACCCGGAGATATCGTCCCAGCTTCGCGAAATGGCCGTCGCAGGGTGTGGATGCGAAGAGGACGAGATCGACAATTTAATAGATGATTGCGTCAACAGGCTTAAAGAGAGGCCGGCCGCGAGAAGGCTTAAAGAGATAAACGATGAGATCAAGAGGGCCGAAAGCGCAAGGGACGAAGTTAAGATTTTTGAATTACTGAGAGAGAAAAAAGAACTGATATCGCAAAAGCACGACTGACAATTTCACAATTGATAATATAGGAGAGGGGCAACATGGCCAAGCGGACCGAAGAGATAAAAGAGGTAAAAAAACTGATAAGCGTAGGCAAGGCCAAGGGTTTTCTCACAGTTGAAGAGGTCAACGAAGCCCTTCCTTCAGAGATGGTTTCGTCCGACCAGCTCGACAGCGTCCTTTCTATTTTCGATGATATGGACATTGACATTGTGGAATCCGAAGCCGAGGGCAAGATGCTTCAGGACAAGGCATCTGAGAAAGAAAAGGAAGTCGAGAAGGAAAAGGATGTAGCTCTTACGCCCGACTATGCCAGCAGATCGGTGGACCCGGTCAGAATGTATCTTCGCAAGATGGGTCAGGTTGCTCTTCTGACGCGCGAAGGAGAAGTGGAAATCGCCAAGAGGATAGAACAGGGGCAAAATGAGATGCTCAACATCCTCCTCTCTAGCTCGCTTGGCGTGCAGAAGGTTCTTTCCTTCGGTGACCTGCTTTCAAGGAATAAAATCCGCGTTATTTCGATAATGAAGGACCTCGAGGACGTAAACCTCGACGAGTTGGAAAATTTTGATGAGGCCGCTGAGAGGCTTAAAATGTTGAAGCTGATGCGGAAGGTTCGAACTCTCAATAAACAGAGAAACGAATCTACATCGAAGCTTTCCAAATCCGGGCTTTCCGAGAAGGCGAAAAAAGTTGCTACTTTCAAACTTGCCGATGTGAAGCAGAGGATGCTCGAGTGCTTTAAAGAGATGGGGCTTGCCAACAGGACGATAAATGAAGTCGTCGAGGCGATGCATTCCGCGATTGACCAGGTCGAACAGAGCCACAGACTCATCAACAATTGCGCCAGGAAACTTCATACGGATGGGGAAGGGATCAAATCCCTCTCGAAGCAGTTTAAGAAAAATGACTATCAGCGTAGGAAGGCCGTGAAGAGTTCCGGGCTTTCAAGGGAAGAAATAATCGAGGTCCTCGAATCATACGCGGAGGCAGAAGCTAAGATCTCAGAAATAGAAAAAGAAGCCGGTCAGGACATGGAAACTCTCAGAAAAACCTACATGGAGATTAAAAGGGCTGAGCAGTTCGCTGATAGGGCTAAAAATGAACTCATCGAGGCCAACCTGAGGCTGGTGGTTTCCATAGCCAAGAAGTACACGAATAGGGGTTTGCAGTTTCTCGATCTGATACAGGAAGGCAATATCGGTCTGATGAAGGCCGTGGATAAATTCGAATATAGGCGTGGCTACAAATTTTCCACTTATGCAACCTGGTGGATCAGGCAGGCGATCACTCGAGCCATCGCAGACCAGGCCAGGACTATCAGAATTCCGGTTCACATGATAGAGACGATCAACAAGCTCGTCAGGACGTCGCGCTATCTGGTTCAGGAGCTGGGCCGTGAGCCGACGCCGGAGGAGATCGCCTTCAAGATGGAGCTTCCTCTCGAAAAGGTGAGAAAGGTTTTAAAAATTGCAAAAGAGCCGATTTCACTCGAGACCCCCATCGGAGAGGAGGAGGATAGCCATCTCGGAGATTTCATAGAGGACAAGTCCATAGTTTCCCCGTCTGAATCGGTGGTGAATATAAGCCTCTCTGCCCAGACACAGCATGTCCTAGCGACGCTAACGCCGCGCGAAGAGAAGGTCCTTCGTATGCGTTTTGGAATAGGTGAGAAATCCGATCACACTCTTGAGGAAGTTGGCAGGGACTTCTCGGTTACGCGCGAAAGAATCCGCCAGATAGAGGCGAAGGCGCTGAGAAAGCTCAGACACCCAAGCCGCGCAAAGAAGCTCAAGAGCTTCATAGACTGGTAGGATTCGACCCGGCCTCGAAAGCTGGCGCTGAAGGGGGATTTATGCAGGTATGCAGAGAGCTCGATTATGGAGTCAGGGCTGTTCTCATGCTGTCGGCGGCAGAAGGAGAGGTCATCTCCAAAAAGCGAATCTCCGAACGGATGCAAATACCTGTAAACTTCCTTGCCATCATACTGCCGAAACTGGTCCGTACTGGAATAATAAACTCCATCCCCGGCCCCAAAGGGGGATACCAGCTCAGCAGAAGGCCATCCGAAATTTCAATAAATGATGTGATCGGGTCAATCTGCAAAAGCTTCGCTTTTAACAGGTGCCTGGACGTTTCTAAAGGCTGTGAACTGGATTCAGTCTGCCCCGTGAAGCCTCACTGGAGCTTTGTGCAGGGGATGATTGAAGAATACCTCAGTAAAGTTAATTTTGATCAGCTTGCCAAAGACCTCAAAAACAAATAGTTATAGTCCGGTTTATAATCCACAAAAAGAAAGGCGGGGGTATGCGCAAAATCCTTCTCTGTTTGGCGCTTTTTCTGGCTCTGGCGGCGGTTTTTCTTTCGGCTGTTTCAATGAAGCAGCACTATCGCGTCCAAAGGGAGGGGTTTGAAAAACCCGCTTTTTGCGCGATAAGCGAAAGAATCAATTGCGATATTGTGAGCGCCAGTCAGAGCTCTCAGCTTTTTGGAATTCCAAATGGCGGCTGGGGAATAATATTCTACTCCTCCATTGCGATGCTCTTGATCTTCATCCTCGCATCCGTAAGAAAGAGGGATAACACCCTTGCGTTTACATGGATTCTTTCCGTCGTTGGATTTTTGTATGGTGCATGGATGATATATGTTACGGCTTTTGCCTTGAGGGTTTTCTGTTTTATAAATACGCCTCTCTACCTGACAGCCGTCATCTTGTTTGTGATTCTCTCCCTTCTTCTTCCATGCCGAATTGGAGGTATTCCGCATTTTGTCTTCAATTATTTTTTATCGGTCGTGGGAAGAAAATCAGATATTTCTTTCAAGCCAAAGTTTTTCTCGCACCTGTTTTTTATGGCTCTTGCGGTTATCATAGGACTCATCGCTATTCGCGTATGGGGCAGCGTATCACATGGCAAGTCTGCAGATTCCGACGTCGATCAACAGGCCAAATATTTTTCCATGCAGGGAAAGAGCAGCATAGATATCGATCCAAACTGGCCGGTCTGGGGCAATCCTGATGCTGATGTCACGATAGTTGAATTCAGCGAATACCAGTGCCCGTTCTGCAAGATAGCGGCGTTTGGAGTAAAGCCTTATCTCTACGATTTCAAGGACAAGGTCAGATACTATTTTGTAAATTTCCCTTTGGACAATGCCTGTAACGAGGAGATGACGCGGCCCATGCATCCTGTGGCCTGCTATGCCGCCAAGGCTGCGATATGCTCGCAGACGCGAGGGGATTTCTGGAAGTTTCACGATGAGTTGTTCAGGGCTCAGAAGGGGATGACCAGAAAGACTGTTGACTCTATCGCCGAATCCTTTGGATACGACATGCAGGATTTTGCATCGTGCATCGCATCGCCGGAAACGGAATCCAGGGTGAAGGATGATCTGGCAGCTGCCAGAAAATTGGGGATAACGGGGACTCCCACTATATACATAAATGGGAAAAAGGCACGATATTGGAGAAATCCCGAGTTCTTGAGAATGATCATAAAGAGCGAAATTAGAAGGGGCCATAGATGAAAGACAGCCTGAAGAAAAAATGTGATTATTCGAAAGACTTCATCAGGAAGCTTCCAAAGACCGACCTCCATGTTCATCTGGACGGGAGCCTTCGCGTGTCGACGTTGATAGACTTGGCAAAAAAGCATTCTGTGAAACTTCCCTCTTTTACAGAAGCAGGGCTTAGAAAAACGGTTTTTAAAAAAAGATATGGGGATCTGCTGGAATACCTCAAGGGCTTCGATTATACGCTAGCCGTCATGCAGACTCCAGAGGCGCTGGAGCGCGTCGCCTATGAATTTGCGATGGACTGTTTTGAGGATGGCGTCAGGTATGTGGAACCGAGGTTTGCTCCGCAGCTGCATGTGAACGATCTTATGGCTGTGGAGGATGTCCTGATCTCGGTCAACAAGGGACTCGCGCGCGCCAAAGAGGAGATCAATACCTCGAAGGCCATAGCGTCGGGTTCCGAGCCTTATTTTGAATATGGAATAATCTGCTGCGCTATGAGGATGTTCAATGAAAATTTTCCGGGAGTATTCAGAAAGCTGCTGTCCGTTCACAAGTATATGGATCGTGAGGAGCTCTATGGCCTTGCAGCGCTCGACCTCGTCGAGTCCATGATATATTGCCGTGATGAGTTAGGTCTTCCTATAGTCGGATTCGACCTGGCCGGAGCCGAGTCCGGATATCCAGCGGAGCATTATAAAAGTTCGTTCGAGTTGGCCCATAAAAATTTTTTCAGAAAGACGGTGCACGCCGGGGAAGCATATGGCCCGGAATCCATATTTCAGGCCATAGCGGATTGTCACGCCGACAGGATAGGGCACGGCACTCACATATTCGACGCTTCGATGGTGAAATCAGGTAGCAAGGCCGAAAAGGAACGTTACGTCAACGACCTGTGGCAATACGTTGCTGATAGCAGAATGACCATCGAAGTATGTCTGACATCCAACCTTCAGACGAAGCCGGAGATGAAGTCCGTTAGGAGCCATCCTGTTTCCAAGATGCTTGAGAAGAGGCTTTCATTTACCTTCTGTACTGATAACATGCTCGTATCGGATACGACTGCGACTGATGAAATATTGCTGGCTGTTAACAATTTCAAAATAAATTCCAACAAGCTCAAGGATATAATAATCTACGGCTTCAAACGAAGTTTTTTTCCTGGCGACTATTTGGAAAAGCGCCGGTACATACGCAGCGTGATAGATTACTACGACAGGGTGGAGAAAGAATTCTTTGTTTCTTAGAATAACGACATTCCTGTTTTTAATTTTAATGCTGCCGTCATCGGCGGATGCCGTGCTGAGATCCCTATGTGAAGGTTACAAGATAGATTCTTCTGAAATAATAAGATTCAATGTCAACGAGAAAAAACTTATATGCGGAGATCACAATGCCGAATCGTGGAACAAAATACCTAGATCACAGGCTAAGTATTTTGCGCGCAACTTTCTTCAGGAGCGCGGGTATTTGGATCCGGAGTTTAAAGAGGAAGGTGAAAATGTAATAATAGTCGTCGGGGAAAAAACTCGAATTACAGATGTTTCCATCAAAGGGGCTCCCCCGCGCACATTAAGGGCATGGCAAAAGAGGGGAATCAGGGGTGCTCCGCTCGATCCGAAATCCTTGGACTCGCTCGAAAGGTGGGGGGTATCGGGTCTCAAGTCGAAGGGGTTTGCATGCCCTCGCGTTTCGGCTTTAGGGGATGCCAGCAGCGGAGGGGTAGAGCTTGAAGTCAACCCCGGCCCTCGTCTCAATATAGCTTCCCTCGAACAGTCGCCTGTGGAAGGCCTGATGGATGGGGCGCTTGAACGGTTCAATGCGTTTCATGTGGGGGATCCGTATGATTATAGGAATATAGCTCTCACCAGCAGAAGGATATCGCAGAGCGGAATACTTCAGAGCAGCTATTTTCTCACCGAGTGCGCCGACGATGGCGTTCACCTTACACAGAAATCTATTTCAGGGGCGAGCAGGCTCGTAAGCGCCGGGCTAGGAGGGAGCACCGAGGAGTATCTGATAGGAAAGGCTTCATGGAAGCAGGGAAGATTGGGTAAAGCAGGATCTTCATTTGAAGTGGCCGGCAGGGCCTCCTACAGGAGACAGCGATTTCTAGTCAAAGGGATGGTCTATCCCTTTTCTTTTCCGACTCGCTGGCACTTCACGCCCGCCTTTTCGACCAGGAGGGAAAAAGAATCCAGGTACGAGTACCTTGCCAATGATCTTCTTATCCCAGCTGCTGTGAACTGGGATACCAGGGAAATAGGATGGAATCTTTTTTTCGGGCCGAGATTGAATTACACGAGGGTCTTCAGCGGAGCCGACAAAGGTTGGACGCACTTTCTATCAGGTATCGCAGGTTTGGAGATCATCAGCCATGTCTATGAGTTGAACGTGGCAGATCCCAAATCCGGTTACACCGTGAGGGGATTGGCTGAGTTCAACTCAGACAAGGCGTTTTCCACGATCAGCGCGCAGAAATTCACGTTGTCAGGAGAAGCTCTGTACAATTTTGCAGGGTTCGATTCGCCGCTGCTTATTCTCTCCATAAGGGGATTCGCCGGTACAACTTTGGTGGATAGCGGCAACGCACAATTTTCCAAGATGCCTCCATGGTTATTTTATTATTTCGGAGGTTCAGCCGATCTTCGCGGGTTCGGGCTTAAAAAATTGCCAGATGCTAACAGAGGCGCGCTGACTGCGCTTTACTCGGGCGTCGAAGCGAGGCTGGCGAATATATTTCCCTTGAACCTTCAGCCTATAGCTTTTGCGGATTTTGGTGTGATGGGTCAGAAGTCGGTCAGTCTTAATCTGCCTGTCTACTGCTCTCCGGGGATAGGTATCAGGTGGCCATCGCTCATTGGAGTTTTGAGGTTCACCGCTGCAAAGGGTCTGTTTTTGAAAAACAGCACCCCTCCCAAACAAGCCCCTTCGCGCTGGCATTTTATATTCAGCATAGGGGAGGAGTTTTGATATGAAGAAAAAAGCTGTCATAGCCCTTATATCGGCGCCACTCCTGTTTTTAGCTATGATCTTCGCGCTTCTTATCGCTGTATTAAACTGGCCCACGATTATTATAAATCCATATTCGCTTTCGGCCCTTTCAAAATATCTCATCCCTCTTGGAATTCATGTCGGATGGTCCGACATGAAAGTTTCTACTGTATCAAGTGGATTCCTGGATGAAACAGTTTCGATCAAGGTTGAAAATATTTGCATTAAAATGAAACCGGAGATCGAACACGGATGCTTTTCTGACGTCGGCATCTCTTTCAGATACGAATTCAAAGGTATGATTCCGAACTTGAAGGAAATCGGTCCGCTTTCTATGACAGGCGGCGATATTTATGTGGTTCTAGCCGACGATGTAGAAGATGAGAGCACCGACGGTGAAATATTCATCCCCGATGTAAGAATTCCAGGATATTTCTCCGATGTATCCATTTTGCCAGTGCGCATAAGTGTAGAGTCGACAAAGGTCGATTATTATGGCGGCAGCGTCTCAGGCTCGGTCGATATCAATGCTGATTCATCAAATCAAAATACGATAGATAGAATATCCCTCTCATTCAGGTTGAACTCCGATGCCCTTGGGAGATTCGACGGGACTATTGCCGCGCATAGCGCATCATCGTTCAGAAAAGGGGATTGGAGCGCCAGCGTCAATCTGTCAGGAAACCTGGATGGAGGTGGAATTGTTTCATCATCGATCGATCTATCTACAGATGACGGCAAAGAATTGGGAGTAGAGGTTAACGCGGATTATTCTGAAGGAATCCTTGCCGCGTCATCTAAAATCGACGCGACAATTTCAAGTAAATCAGTGAACGCGCTCTTGAATGGAAATATGAAGGGTGTGTCCGATGTGATTCCGGAGGTCAGATTCTCCGGATGTAGGTTGGACTTTAAGAGCTCCGATAAATCCGGAAATAGAGGCCTCTTTGATTTTAAGTGCCTGACCTCTGCGCGGCTGAAAAGAAATAAACTTCCTCGCGATGCTGAAGTTATATACAGGCCTCCGGAAGATATCGATCTGGACATTTCGGCCAACGGAGAAAGTTTTTTTATTCCTGACCTCGATGTGATAACCAAGGGGAGCCTTTCTGCGGTTGTCAGGCCGCACAAGGGGAAATTGGTATATATGAGCGGGCATTTATCCTCTGCTTTTGAGGGAGTCCCTTCCGAAGGTGTGAAAGGGTGGAAATTTCAAACCGAGGCTGATCTCGACTTTACAATAAAGAATTTTGCTGAGTTGGTTTCCGTTCTTGAAAAAACGTCATGGCCAGTACCGGCTCCCTTTAATGTCCTTGACGGCTCTGTGGAGTTTTCTGTGGAAGGTAAGATGTCTTCCGAATCTGACAAGATAATCCTTCCTGCAAAGCTCAGGTCCAGACTTGAATCCGCCAAACAAAAGATTTTTTTGGACAGCGCCGGAAAATTGGAGATAGGTTTTAAAGGCGATGCATCAGGCAAAGCTGCGCTCGATATGAACGTTGACTTCGATGATGTGCAGATACAGCTCCCGGACCTCGCTCTGGCGTCGATTCCAAGGCTCGTCCCCGACTCGAGGATAATCACAGGAGGAGGTTTGGGTAATTTGTCCGGTGATACGTCAGAATCGTATGACTTCGAGTACTCCATTTCATTGAGGACTGTATCGGGCAAGCCAATCAGGATTCTTTCAAATTTGACGCCTGAGTTTATCCCAATAGCTCTGGATATGAACACCAATGATGAGAGGCTTTCTGGAAGCTTTAAGATAGAATCATTTCCGGTTAAGTTGTTTTCGCGCTCAGCGAATCTCGATTATCTGGATATAGAGTTGGCCGATCCATCTGAAAAGAGCGTTGTCAAAGGAAAATTTGTCATTCCATACATAGATATGAAAATTCTGGTCGAGATTGCCGGGACCATTGAGCAGCCTTCGATAGTCCTTGCGTCTGAGCCGCCTATGTCTGAAGGGGACATACTATCGATGCTTTTGTACGGAGAGCCTCTAAACGATCTGGATAGCGATAACGCATCATCTGTGAGCAACACAAACATGGCTATAGCTGAAAGGTCGATGGCCCTTACCAGCTTTTTACTTCTTGCATCAACACCGATTCAAAGCGTTGCTTATAATCCCGACACCAAAACTTTTTCAGCAAGGGTTAGGCTCGCCAACAAAACCTCCCTGACTGTGGGCTCCAGCGGAGATCAGAAAGAAGTTGGAATCAAACAAAGGCTTGGTAAGGGCTGGAGTATAACGACTAACCTAGAAAAACACGACACCTCGCCAGGCGCGGCCTCCGCTTACATAGAGTGGAGCAAGAGATACTGATCTTTGTCATCCGTAAGGATATCGGCTCCAGAGTTAAGTTGCCACGTTAGACAGAGGTAATATTAAGAAATCAAGATGCGATCATACGGCTTTGATCTTCGAGCAGATTTCATTCGGACGGGCTGAAATCTACAAGATTCAAGAGGAAGAGGAGGCAAGAGATCGGGCGGGGAGATGACAGCCGTGCAGTCATTCCCGCATGTCTTCAGCGGGCCTGCTTTTTCAGCCAGTTCCAGCTTTTATCTATGTATTGCTGATAGGACTCGATCTGCTCTTGTGTCATGTGGCGGAAGCGCCCTTGCATCGAGAGATAATCCTGAACCGGAATTCCCTTTGGTTCTATGTTGATCGTGTATTTTTCACCATTTTCAACTTCGAATATGGGAAAGACCTTTGAATCGACGGCCTTTCTCATTACCTCGATGGATTTTTCCGAATCGATTTTCCATCCTGCGGTGCATGAGGCCAGTATGTGAATGAACCGGAACCCCTTTATCTTTTTGGCCTTTTCAAACTTGGCCATGAGGTCGTGAGGAAATGCTGGCGAGGTCGTAGCCAGGTAAGGTATGCCGTGCGATGCCATTATCCTATCGATGTTTTTCTTAGGCGTCATCTTCGGAAAATCAACAGGCGTCGTGGTGGTCCACGTGAATTCCGGTGTTGCTCCGGACTGCTGAATGCCGGTATTCATATACGCCTCATTGTCGTAACAGACGTAGATTACATCCTCGTTTCTTTCGGCTGCTGAAGAGAGGGATTGAAGGCCGATGTCGAATGTTCCTCCGTCTCCAGCCCAACCCATGATTTGGGTTGTTTTATTTTCATTTATGTCGAGCGCCGCACGGATTCCGGAGAGCACTGCGCCAGTCGTTTCGAAGGCCGTATGCATGAGCGGGACCTTCATGTTCGAGTAGGGAAATGGCCCTGGGATCACAGCCCAGCAGCAGGCTGGAATTACCACGATGGTGTCTGGCCCGAGAGATTTGAGAGCGAGTCTCATCGCTATCGCGGCGCCGCATCCGGGGCATGCCAGATGGCCGCTCGTCATCATTTCCGACTGTTCGTAACTCTGTTTGGACTCACCCTGTTTGAAAAGATGTGGATCTGTTCGCATTATAACCCTCTTCTATTTTTTGAGACCTATCCAAATGTCTTCGGATGGGTGATCTGCTGCTTTCGTTTTGTTATAAACTTCGATGATGGATTCCGGCGTTACATCTCTTCCTCCAAGGCCTATATGGAAGGTGAAGATATCCGGAGCCTGCGCGATGTCGTAGAAAGCGGACTTGATTTCGCTGCTCCATATTCCGCCGCAGCCATGGCTGATATTTCTGTCCAGAACGGCTATCTTTTTTATTTTCCTGCCGCCCGAGATGTTTCCAGCCGCCTCACGTAACGCAT
>Ga0208694_1002689_pt1 | contig 18253 bp, 14 predicted proteins | sample AD_UKC078_MetaG_FD_184442 | JGI IMG/M metagenome (GOLD analysis project Ga0208694, IMG submission 184442) | Active sludge microbial communities of municipal wastewater-treating anaerobic digesters from USA - AD_UKC078_MetaG (SPAdes) (version 2) | ecosystem: Engineered > Bioreactor > Anaerobic >...
GTCTATGGCCGGATTTACCGTGCTTTTTACTATGTCTGCCCCGATGGTCCATAATTGTTTTTTTACTGTTTTTTTTATTGTTTGTTGAGGGATCCGGAAAAAGTTCTCCTTCCAATCAGGCCGGGCAAAAGGGTGGTCCTCAAGGAATTGCCTGGGCGTGTAATGGTACCCGCAACGGCTCTCGTGGTTGCACCGTCCCACCGCCTCATCCAACCAATCCCCGTTCTCGTCCACATAGCGTGTGAAACAACGCTTTCCCCCGCAAGCAGGGCACGTGAACCGGCTCCCGGGTCCTTCATACGGTTGCAGGGAATACGTGTGTCCCGCCCTCATAAGAAACAATGGTTCTCATCCATTTCAAACACCAAATCCTCCCGGATCCCCGACTTCCCATGAACCTGCACCGGCTCGGACTGTCCCAACTGTCCCAGGTGTCCCACCTGTCCCACCTGTCCCACATCCCCGGGTGGGACAGCCTCCACCGGAGTAATATCCTCCTTGTTTTTCTCCCGGGCTATGATCCGATGCACCGAGGTCTTGCTCCGATTGACCAGGTCTGCGATTTCCCGCACCGATTTTCCCTCCCTGTGACACGTCAGAATGTAGGAACGCACCTGGCTTTCATCCTCCTCGCTCTTGTCCCTCAAATGTTCCGATTCCTTCCCGTAGCCCTTGTGCAGGAACCGCACGTACCCGTCCTCGCTGGTGATCTCGTACACGATGACATTGTCCGAGTCGTACATATATTCGCTGGCCCGGACTTTCACCTGCTTGACAAACTTGATCCGCTTGTCCTGGGCTGACTGCCCGATTGCAAACACATTGTCAAAGAAATTGTAGAGCTTCTTGGATCCGGCCAGGTCGTTTTGCGTGATCGGATTGCTCAGATTCCGTTTGGGCGTGTGTGAGATGATCAACAGGGTAAGGGCGTGCTTCTTCTTCAAGGCCATCAGCTTCATTATGAACAACCCGGCCACATCCCCTTTTTCCGAACTGTTGCACAAATAGGTCAAATTGTCGATGATCACGATCCGGGCACCGGTCTGGACGGCCGCGAACTCGATGTCCTGGATGATGGCTTCCTCATAATGTTGTACGCCGATACGCTCCGGATCGATCTCCGCCCGGTAGAAATTGTCGGAAAACACATGCCGGTATCCCATCTCCCTGTAGAGGCGACTTCTGCATATGCCTGAATAACGGATGTGAAATGTATCTATATTTGATTCCAGATCTTTAAGAACAGATCTCTATTAATGAGCTATGAAAAAGAAACTTATGAGTTTTCGTGAAAAAATTCTACGTTTTTTTAAATATGATTTTGAGACCATTCTGACTTTCGGGATCAAATTGGAACAACCGTACCTCAGATTGTGTGTGGGTTATATTTCGTATATTATTTTTGGGACACTTTTGCTCACACTTCCGTTTATGCGAAGAGGACCTGTGGGTTTTTTGGATAACCTGTTTACAGCGGCATCGGCGGTTTCCACTACAGGACTTGCAACGGTAGATCTGGCCATGAACTATAATCTTGCCGGACAGATCGTAGTTCTATTTCTTATACAGTTAGGCGGATTGAGCTATATGACGGTCAGCTCCTTTGTAATGCTGAAGCTGACCAAGCATTTTACGATGATAAAAAAGCGTGTGCTTCAGGCCGAGTTTTCGGTGCCGGGAGGTTTCGATATTAATAATCTGGTACTGAACATTGTAGGATTTACCATTATTTTTGAGACAGTAGGAGCAGTGCTTTTATATGTCTTTTTTAAGGCAAGCGGAGCGGACAGTCCCCTCTGGAGTGCCATTTTTCATAGCGTATCTGCCTTCTGTACAGCCGGATTCAGCATATATCCAGACAATCTGGTTCAGTTTGATACCAACATAGGAGTTAATCTTGTCATCATGGTCCTTTGTTATGCCGGCGCCATGGGATATATTGTTATGTACGATCTTTGGAAACGAATAAGGATACGGAAGCACAAGATCAGTTTCACAACAAAGGTGATCGTGTTGGTGACACTGATCCTGACGGTATTCGGTACAGCAGAAATGTTTTTGTTCGAGCCGGGTATCAGGCAATTCTCTTTCTTCAACAGATTTTTGGTTTCGGTATTCCAAACGATGTCCGCCCTTACAACAGTTGGCTATAATACAGTGAACGTTGCAGATTTTCTGCCAGTATCGTTGATGACAGTAACGCTAATAATGTATTTTGGAGCATCCCCATCCGGGACCGGCGGGGGGCTGAAATCAACAACAATATCTGCCGTGTTTGCCTACGTAAAGAGCAAGCTTAGCCTACAGCGCGATACGTATCTGTTTAAACACAGGATCCCGACCTACAGGGTGGACAATGCCCTGACCACAGTTTTGCTCTATTCTTTTGTCCTGATTTTTGGATCTTATCTTTTGTCCGCAACGGAGCGTGACATCAGTTACATACAACTGATCTTCGAGGCAGGATCCGCACTGGGTACCGTGGGTCTTTCTACGGGCATTACTGCGGAATTGTCTGCCTGGAGCAAGATCATTTTGGTTTTCCTTATGTATATTGGCCGAGTTGGAGTTCTGACGATCGGATATTCTATGCTCTTGAGAATGAGATCTCGTACCAAACTTCTTGGAGATGTCGAGACAGACCTGGCAATCTGAAAACACCGGTCGGCAGGTGTCCGGGCAGGTGGCCAGTCAGGTGGCCGGGCAGGACCTGTAATATAAAAGTGTTATTTTATTTTGTAAAAACGTCACTTTTTTTTATATTGCAGTACTATTTTTCTTGATTATGAAATCAGAAGAACACCATTCGCGACAATCTGTAAGCGAGACAGCCGAAGAGCATTTTTTACGGGGTGTTTATTATTACGACAAGGGACTGGATGCCAGGAATGCACAAGATGCGGATTCCAAAAAGTTCTTTATCCAGGCCTTTGAGTGTTTCACGCAAGCAGCAGAGATGGGTAATTTACACGCGCAGAATCAGTTAGGCATATGCTACGAGTTTGGGCTGGGTATCGGACAGGATTGCGAAAAGGCCATTGGGTGGTATACCCGTGCTGCGGAAAAAGGATGCTCCAAAGCACAGAACAACCTCGGGTGCTGCTACGGCAGCGGTGAGGGTGTCGAGGCAGACATGCGTGAAGCCTTTGAGTGGTGCAGGAAAGCGGCCAAACAGGGCAACCCCAAGGCCCAGTACAACCTCGGCGTTTGCTATGACGAAGGCATCGGCATTCAAAGAGATGCCGAGCAAGCAGTTTTCTGGTTCAAAAAAGCGGCGGAGCACGGATTTGTCCGGTCCGAGAAAAAGGCGGGGTTCTTCTTCGAGCTGGGCTGTTGCGTGCAAAAAGACCCGCATCAGGCCTTTGAATGGTTCCTCAAGGCTGCCGAGCAGGGCAATGCCGAAGCGCAGAAAAATCTGGGCGATTGCTACCGCCGGGGCCTCGGCACAGAACAGAATTACCGCAAGGCGTTCCATTGGTACAGCAAGTCCGCCTCGCAGGGACATATCGATGCGCAGATCGAGCTGGGAGACCGGTTCTTTTACGGTCAGGGCGTGCTACAGGACTACGAGCAGGCATTTTTCTGGTATATGAAAGCCGCCGAGCAGGGAAACATGCATGCCGAGAGCCGCGTGGGCTATTGCTTTAAAGAGGGGTTTGGGGTGCAACAGGACGAGGAAGCCGCTATGAAGTGGTACCTGAAAGCTGCCAAACAGGGAGAAGAAGACTCCCTTCTGGCCGTCGAACTCCACTGCCAGCTGCAGAAAAAGCGGAGCATATGAGAGCTGCTCAGCAGGCAGAAGAAGACTCCCATCCGGCCGTCCTGGCCATCCTGGCCGTCCTGGCCATCCTGGCCGTCGATCTCCACTGCCAGCTGCAGAAAAAGCGGAGCATATGAGAACGCTCGGGTGCTGTTGGTGCTGGTGCTGGTGCTCTTGCTCTTGCTCTTGCTCTTGCTGGTGCTGGAGCTGGTGATAGAACAAATTTGAGCTCCAATTTCGTATTTATATTTTGTGTACGTTTTTTTTCAGGTCACAGCCATTCGTTGTGACCTTTTTTTGCCGGTTGCGCTGATAATTCGGTCACGCTAATTTCGGTTGCGCTGCTAGTTTCAGTCGCATTAATTTCAGTTGCGCTGCCAATTTCTGTCGCATTAATTTCAGTTGCGCTGCTAATTTCTGTCGCATTAATTTCAGTTGCGCTGCCAATTTCTGTCGCATTAATTTCAGTTGCGCTGCCAATTTCAGTCACGCAGTTAATTTTTGAGAATAAAGGTGGTTTTGTCCGGTAAAATGTTCTTTTCCTCTCTTATTGGTTTCTTCAATCAAAATGTTTTCTACATTTGCCGCGTTTAAAAAATCCAACATTCATAAGTAATGAAGAAAATTGTAAGAAACGAGATCATGCTGACCCTAGGCGTCACATTTCTTGTAGTATTGGTTTTGTTGCTTTTTGTTTAATTGAGTGTGAGTGCCGCAATGGCAATGTAAGTGAGGCATTGGAAATGTAAGTGCGCGTGAGTGAGGCATTGGAAATGGTATCAGTAGCAGTAGCAGTTGGACGTCACTAGCATTTTCAGGATATCGAAAAGGAACGAAAAAGCACCCCCGGAAGGAGGTGCTTTTTTTGGTGCAGAGGGTGCAACGCACACATTATTCGTTTGACTGATATTCAGAGGGTTAGCAAAAACCACCCCTGGGGGGTCGAAATCAGTAAGTAGCTGATTATGAGGCAGGCGAATCAAGGGTGCAACGCACATAATATTGGCTCACATGCAAGACGGAGGATATCTGCCGGATTGAGGCGCCGGGATGCTTGCGAAGCCGGATGATGAGCTGATTGAGATCTTTTTGAGGAAGCTTGTATAGGTCAAGATTTCCGGCTAGCGATTTGGCATGACGAAGGACCTGGTCATCGGTCAGATGGGTGCGGTTGGTTTGCTCCAGGAATTGCTCATAGGCCCGGCGCTCCTCTTGCTTTGGATTGATGGCGGCGACTCGGTATAACTCGGCACGGGAGGAAAAAGCATTGCGGATGATCGAAGGATCCACGGTGACGTATTCAGACAGTCTCGGCTTATCATCAAAATAGAAGGCATACGAGGACCAGAAATAATGCCGGGGATGTGAGCAAAGGCCGTCCACGTAAGGATTTCGAATGATGTACAATACAGTGTCCAGCAGGCTTTGTTGTGAAAATTTCGGATAGCTTGTGAAAGGCTTTCTTAAAATGCTGCCTTTTTGCCCGTGCCGTTTGTTATACCAAAGTGAATAGTCGTGTAGGATGCATTGCATCATTTCCGAGAGGTGGTCTGTCCGGATGAAAAGGTGTATGTGGGTGTTCATCAGGCAGAAAGCGTACAGTTTGCCTCCGTACTTTTTGACGTATTTGTCCACATACCTCAGGAATTGATACCTCTCCAGAGGGTCGTTAAAAATAAGGTTCTGAAAATTGGAAATGAGAATGATGTGGAAAAATCCCGATTGCTCCCTCGGCCTCTTCTTCCGTTCGCCGCTATGCATCTCGCTACAATTTTAAAAAATTCAACTTCACGGTTTCAACTTAATTGTGCGGATTTCAAAGGTATAAAATTATCACTTTATCAGCAAGTTATCTTCTGATGGCCGGGGCTGGCCGCTTGGGGTGCAACGCACACATTGTTCGTTTGACTGATATTCAGAGAGTTAGCAAAAACGACCCCCGGGGGTACGAAATTGATAAGTGTTTGATAATGAGCCAGACGAACAATGTGTGCGTTGCACCTTTTCTTTTTTTGCTATCTTTATAGCATGAAATTTAACCCCAAATACAAGCTTCAGGATGTTGCAGGGGAGAAGATGGTGGTGGTGCATAATGCCGACGGGATGGACCTAAGCAAGGTGATCGTTTTGAACAGCACTGCCGAGGTCCTTTGGAAAACACTGGAAGGCAAGGAGTTCACGCTTGATAAGGTGGCTGGATTGTTGATGGAGAAGTATGATCTAAAGAAGGAAAAAGCCCTGAGTGATGCAAAATCGTGGATTGATTCGTTGCATAAAGCAGGTTTGATAGAAATTTGATGCAACCCTACCTACCGCCGGAACACCAACTTCTGATTTCACTCGCTAAGTCCGAGATCTGGCCCGAAGCATTCCTCGGACAGAATTCTTTTTTGCTTTCTAATGAGCAGATAAACAGTTGTTTAGCCGACCTTGAGCCTTCCGGTTGGAACCATCTTTTTCTACTGGCTGCCCAGCAGGGATTGTTGGCTATCGTGTGGGATGCGCTTCAAAAGCTAATGGGCGAAGGACTCTCCGGCCAGGGTTTCTCCGGCCAGGGACTCACCGGCCGGAACGTTACAGGGCAGGAGGAAACGGGCCTGGGCATTCCGCGGGCGTTGAAGATTCGCTGGGAGTTGAGCGTCAGGCACATCGGGGAGATTCACCGCAGGCAGCGTCTGGTATTGAAAGAGCTTGCCGAGGTGTTTGCCCGGGAGGGGATTCGGGTGATGCTGCTCAAAGGCCTCGGCCTGGCTGAGATGTATCCCCGTCCGGAGCATCGGGAAAGCGGTGATCTGGATATATATTTGTTCGGTGATTTTGAGAAGGGCAATAAGGTTATCGGGGATCTGGGAATTGAGGTGGAGTATGACGGGACAAAACATTCCAAGTTCTATTATAAGGGAATCCCGGTGGAGAATCATCGTAATTTTCTGAATGTCAGCTATACCCGGGTGGACAAAATTTTGGAGGAACATTTATCTCAAATCCTGAGTGAGTCCGATAACTGGAAACTATTGGCGGAGGAATCTAAAGGGGCGGCGGTTTTGGTTCCTCCTGTTGATTTTCATTTTTTGTTCCTGGTGCGTCATACGGTTACGCATTTTTTGTCCTCCGGAATTGTCCTGCGCCATTTATACGATTTTGGTATTTTTTTAAGCAGGTATGAGGATCAGATTGATTTCCCGCGATTGGAGCCTGTGTTGAAGGAATCGGGTCAGTTCAGATTGTATGTGATTTTTTTGAATGTGGCACATATATATTTAGGTATGCCGGCATTGAAGCGGAATTTGCCGTTGGAGCAGGTGTACGATGAAGTGATGAAGCTGCATGCGGTTACAGAGGCGCGAATTAGAAATGGGGATTTGCCGTTGGAGCAGGTGTACGATGAAGTGATCAAGCTGCATGCGGTTACAGAGGCGCGAATTAGAAATGGGGATTTGCCGTTGGAGCAGGTGTACGATGAAGTGATGAAGCTGCATGCGGTTACAGAGGCGCGAATTAGAAATGGGGATTTGCCGTTGGAGCAGGTGTACGATGAAGTGATGAAGCTGCATGCGGTTACAGAGGCGCGAATAAGAAATCGGGATTTGCCGTTGGAGCAGGTGTACGATGAAGTGATCAAGCTGCATGCGGTTACAGAGGCGCGAATTAGAAATGGGGATTTGCCGTTGGAGTGGGAGTACGATGAAGTGATCAAGCTGCATGCGGTTACAGAGGCGCGAATTAGAAATGGGGATTTGCCGTTGGAGTGGGAGTACGGTGAAGTGATCAAGCTGCATGCGGTTACAGAGGCGCGAATTAGAAATGGGGATTTGCCGTTGGAGTGGGAGTACGGTGAAGTGTTGCAGGTGGAGCGGGTGATACTGGATATTTTGGATAATCCATGGGATCGCAGGTATATTGACAGAGTAATGACTAAAAGCTTGCCTGTGAGGAAGTTTTATGGAGCCGTACGCATGTTCCGTTCCAGGTGGAAATATGACCTGGCAGAGAAACATGCTTTTCGTCGGAGGTTCCACGGGGCAGTGAAAAATGCGGTCCAACTCTTTTTTAGGAAGAACCAATAACATATTTGATCATGTGGATCAGCGTTTTAAGGTCACTAAAACTTAGCAGGACAAAAAAGGTTTTACTTCTTTTGTCCACTATCCTGCAGGCATTTCTGGAGCTGGCAGGATTGGCGGTTTTGGTGCCGGTGCTTTTACTTGTACTTAATGATCAGGGAATCCAACAGAACAAGTATCTTGGATTCTTGTACGATCTTATTGGGGTAGACTATTATGGTGTTTTTCTGATTATTGTCCTCTTTTCCGTTTTCACCTTTATTGTCCTGAAAAATTTTGTCCTGCACAAAATAAACAATTACAGGAACAAAATCCTGGTGGAAGTGTATTCACATTATACTTCCGGTCTTTACCGTAATTACATATCAAAAGGGTTGACCTATGTGAAAAATACCGGGCATACTACATTGTCTCATAATGTAATAGTCGTATCCTATCAGTTTGTTTTCGGTTATCTGTCTGCTGCCGTTTCTTTGGTTGCGGAGTTGCTATTGTGTCTGCTTGTTTTTGTATCGCTCTGTTTTATAAATATTTACATAGCGGTATTGGAAATTGTCCTGTTTGCTCCCATCGTATTGTTTTATCATTTGAAAATAGCAGGCAGGATGCAGGAAGCAGGAAAATCGGACAACCTGGCCAAGAGGAACCTTTGGCGGATCACCTCGGAAACTTTTCGTGGATTTGCCGATGTGGTAGTCAACCGTTTCCTGCCTTTCCTGGAGGATTCCTTCCGCACGGGAGTGGCAGGTGTCAGCCAGAGTAAAATCAGGGTGGAGAGGCTCATAAGCCTGTCTTCCAAATCGATAGAAGTAGCCATCACGGTTTTGATTATTGGATTTGTCGCAGGCTTTTATTTTATTGGACGAGGTGAACGACAGTTCCTGCCGCTGATTGGGATCTTTGCGGCTGCATCTTTGAAACTGCTCCCCTCGGTACGAGCTATTATTTCGCTGGTGGGTACCATGCGCAATAACAGACATACGGTTGATGTGCTTAACGAACCCGGGCCGGAGCACAAGCATGGTCACGTGCCGGAGCAAAAGCATGGTTACGGGCAGGAGCAAAAGCACGAACCCGGGCAGGGTGCTGAAGCTTATCGCAAAACGTTGACATTCAGTCAGTCCATCGAGTTTCGAGGTGTGACTTTTGGTTTTGAGCCGGACAGACCGGTGTTGCGGGAAGTATCGTTCACGATCCTCAAAGGGGAGCGGGTGGGAATCTCGGGCCCGACTGGGAAAGGAAAAAGTACGCTGATGTACCTACTGATGGGGCTTTACAGGCCACAGAAGGGGAGTATTTTGATTGACGGCGTCCCCCTCGGCACGGAAAATTTGGAGGCCTGGCACGATATGCTCGGGTATGTTTCTCAGGATGTGTTTATTACGGAAGGATCGCTGGCGCAAAACATATCTCCGTTTGGGGACGATCCGGGGGAAAGACTGGAGGCATCGCTCCGGATGGCTGCACTCAGCGATTGGAAGGAGACGTTGCCGTTGGGTGCCGATACACTGATCGGAGAAGGCGGGGCGAGGCTTTCGGGCGGTGAACGTCAGCGGGTTGGCATTGCCCGTGCGCATTTCAAAAAGGCAGCCGTTTTGTTGATGGATGAACCTACCTCGGCGCTGGACCCTGCGACTGAAACCGAAATTACGCAGACTTTGCTACAGGAGCTCATGGACCGGGAGAAAACCGTTGTGATCATTTCGCACCGCGAGAGCCTGCTGATGCAATGTGACCGGATCATTGATATTTCCGGATGGACACTGTAAACCGGTTGTAACAATTGACTTTTATGGGCACAGACCAAATCTATGAAATAGCCGGATTTAAGGTGAAAATTGTCTGGGACCTACCGGATGGACAAAAATTTGAGCTTCCGGGGTTTGCTCCTTTTTTGTCAAAAATATTGTCCGGTTCTGTGGACGGTACCGGGGTCGGTTCTGAGGTCGGTTCTGAGGTCGGTTCCGGGGTCGCTTTCCGGAATGATGCTCATAAAGTTTTGCCGTTGAATGAAACGGAGGATGTGCGGTTTGAGATCGTTTCCCTGGAGGAAATGCAAAGAACACCAGTCGCGAAATATGAGCAGGATATTGAGCAGGATATGGAGCAGGATATGGAGAATGATATGGAGAAGGATGTGTGGGGTTTTGATATTGATAACGGCAGATGTGTGTTGAGCAAACAAGACAATTTTTATTGGCTCCGGATATTTGATACAAAAGGAATTTTGTCGCTGCAGATGGAAATGGAAAGGGGGCATCCCGGGATCCGTACCGGGTGCAGACTCATACATATGAAGAGGGTCGGGACGGTAGATAAGAATCTTTCGGGAAGCATTGCGGGGACGGTGATGGTTCCTGATCCGGATCATTTACGTTTTGCTTTGTGGATGGGGATGGCGTTTGCTGTCATTCCCGGGATGGCGGCACCGGTACACGCCTCGGTGATCATACACCAAGGGCAGGCGGTGGTCTTTCTGGGGGAATCGGGAACCGGGAAAAGTACACATACCCGTCTGTGGCTGCATAATATTTCTGGTTGCTCACTGCTGAACGACGACAGTCCCATATTACGTTTCCACCAACCTGAAAAGGCAATATATATTTACGGATCGCCGTGGAGCGGGAAGGGTAGGGCGTATCATGCAGAAGGATACCCGGTTGCTGCGATCGTCAGGTTGGAACAGGCTCCCGCAAACAAGACGCATCGGCTCCATATCATCAAGGCCTTTGCCGCTCTTTACCCCTCGTTCCCGCCGGCCTATCTGCGTGATGAGTGGTTGCAGGAAGCGATTTGTGCGCTGATCTCGGAGGTGCTAAAACGTGTCCCGGTCTTTCGGCTGGAATGTTTGCCGGACGTGTCAGCGGCCATACTGATTCACAAGAAGATTTTCGGGGAGCCAACAGAGGAAGCACTTCAGGAGCTACCGCAGGAGCCAACAGAGGAGCCAACAAAGGAGCCACCGCAGGAAGCACCGCAGGAGCCAACAGAGGATCCACCGCAGGAAGCACCGCAGGAGCCAACAGAGGATCCACCGCAGGAAGCACCGCAGGACCCAACAGAGGAAGCAAAACAGAAAATCAGAGAGAACCTTCCCGGAATTTTGAAACAGGACAAAAATGAGGCGTAAAAAAATCATCCTTCCTAACGAAAAAATATTGTCTCTGTTAGAGGAGCGTATCATGGCCGGGGAAGCTGTGAGGTTGCCTGTCAGGGGTTACAGCATGAGTCCCTGGCTGCTTGACGGCCGGGATACCGTGATTCTTCACCCGGTTGATCCGGCCGGGATCGTTGTGGGAGACGTGATCCTTTATCGTTGGAAAGATGCTTTTTTGATGCATCGCGTGGTGGAGATCAAAGGGGCGCACAACCGCCCGGCGTGCGGCCTGCCGGAGGGAGCTTCAGGCGGCCTGCCGCAATACTTCATTTGCCGAGGCGATGCTTTGCAAACTTCTGAATTAGTGCCTGTCAGTGACGTGATCGCGCGGGCCGGGTTGCCGGCCCACAGCCCACGTACGCTGCGCATGCGTAGGGTGCGAGGTTGGCTGCAGCGGGTGCGGGGATTACTGCGCTGGGTGTGGGAATCGGTGTGGCGGTTGCTGAGAAAGTGACGGGATGCCGGCAGCAGCGGATTTGCGGCTGGGGAGGAAGAGGCGCGCAGGGGGTGCGTTGCACCCCCTGCGTTGCTGGCGCCAGCCAGCAAGGGCAGCTCCCCGGCAGCCCCCAAACGAATCCCCCTCCGAAGCCTCCTCCTCGGCAGCCCTTACCTTCGCAGCCGCAGGCTGTTGAGCACGACGGAGATGGAGCTGAAGGCCATGGCGGCGCTGGCCCACATGGGATTCAGGAGCAGACCGGTGACGGGGAAAAGCACTCCGGCGGCAATAGGGATCCCCAGGGTGTTGTAAACGAAAGCCCAGAAAAGGTTTTGGCGGATGATCCGGACCGTCCGGCGTGAAAGTTCGATGGCTTTGGGCAGGAGCATCAGGTCCGAGGTGGTGAGCGTGACCATCGCCACGTCCATCGCAATATCGGTGCCTTTTCCCATAGCGATGCTGACATCGGCCCGGGCAAGCGCCTGCGAATCGTTGATGCCGTCGCCGACCATGGCTACAAATTTGCCTTCTGCCTGCAGTTTCTGAATGTATGCTTCCTTTTCCTGTGGCAGAACTCCCGATACAACGTGCTCAATACCAAGCTCGGAGGCCACCGAGGCGGCTGTACTGGCGGAATCTCCGGTGAGCATGTGCACCTGGATCTTCATTTTGCCCAATAGTTCCAGTGCCCGGGGAGTGGTATCCTTGACAGGATCTTTGAGGGCGGCTACTGCCAGGATTCCTGCCTGATCGCCGAAGTAAACCACGCCTTTTCCTTCTGACTGCCAGTCGGAAGCTTTTTGAAGAAGTGATTCTAAGGAAAGGGGCCCGCCGGAGCCTGCCGAAATCCCGGCAGCAGAAGTGGCAGCAGCGGCGGCAGAAGCGGCAGCAGCGGCGGCAGAAGCGGCGGCAGAAGTGGCAGAAGCGGCAGCAGAAGTGGCAGAAGCGGCGGCAGCAGGAGCAGCAGCCCGGACAAAATTTAAATTCCCTGCCCGGTATTTTTGTCCTGCATAAGAAAACTGAATGCCTTTCCCGGGGATGCTTTCAAAATGGTCCAGACCGACCGGTGTTATGCCTTTTTCCTTCAAATGTTGCACAACGGCATCGGCAAGCGGATGTTCGGATTTCATCTCGCCGGACAGAAAAACGGACAATTCTGTTTCGGATGGATCTTTTGTCCAAATAATTGTCCCGACCCGGGGTTTACCTTGCGTCAACGTACCGGTTTTATCCATAACTATGCAATTCACTTTGCCCATATTTTCAAGGGCATAAGCGTCTTTGATCAGTATATGGTTCTGCGCTGCTTTACCAATACCCACCATCAGTGCCGTAGGTGTTGCCAGGCCCAGGGCACAGGGACAAGCGATCACCAGAACCGAGACGGAAGCCAGCAGGGCCAGAGAAAAATAGTTACTTCCGCCAATGATCATCCAGAGAATAAAAGATATTACAGAAACGACTACCACAACCGGGACAAAAACGGCACTGACTTTGTCCACCAGTTTCTGAACGGGAGCCTTGCTTCCCTGGGCCTCCCGGACCATCCGGACAATATGTGCCAGCACGGTGCCGCTGCCTACTTGTAAAGCCTTGATGGTCAGTGAGCCGTGTTGGTTGATGGTGCCGGAAAGAACGTTGTCTCCGGGGTGTTTTTCCACCGCGACGGGCTCACCGCTGATCATGCTTTCGTCAACGTATGAAAGTCCGTCTTCCACAGCGCCGTCCACAGGGATCCGTTCCCCCGGGCGCACCACAACCCGGTCACCCACCTGAAGCATGGAAATAGGCATTTCCTTTTCTGTAAGAGGTATTGCTTTGGCTGGGGATGACATCATGGTTGCGCCGGAAATTGCCCCGGCAGGGGTAGGCATCATGGTTGGGCCTGCGGCTGTCGGGCAAGCTTCGCTACCGCCTTCCACCAGCACCCTGGCGGTTTTGGGCTGGAGGCCCATCAGGCCGCGGATGGCCGAGCCGGTGCTGTTTTTGGCGCGTTCTTCCAGGAGTTTGCCCAGGAGCACGAACGCCAGGATCATGCCGGCAGCCTCGTAATAGACGTGTGCGGCAATCCCCCGGCTTTCAAAAAAACCGGGATAAAAAGTGACGAAAACGCTGTAGAGAAAGGCTACCAGGGTACTCAGGCTCACCAGCGTGTCCATGTTGAGGGACCGTTTGCGAAGCATTTTCCAGGCACGGATGTAAAAATCCCGGCCCGAGAAGCACATGATGGGAATGACCAGGGCGAGCATAATCCAATTGCCTGGTTTCCAATGCATAAAGCCCATCGCAATGATCATGAGCGGAACGGCAAATATCCAGGCAAAGATCACTTTGGTTCTCAGCTTTTTATATTGTTTGCGCTGCGCCTCGGCCTGCCGCTCCTCAACATGCTCGTCAGGGATGATAAGGCGGTAGCCTATAGACTGCACCTGCGCCTGGATTTTGATGGGGGTCAATTTGTCCGGATCGTATTCTACCAGCAACGCGTTGGCTGCCAGATTGACAGAGGCAGATTTCACTCCGGGTAGCCCCTGCACCGTTTTCTCTACGCTCATTGCGCAACCGGCGCAGCTCATATCTAATACGGGAAATGTATCTTTTATCATTTTTGTCCTTTTTCAAAATGTTTGTCCTGCCGGACATTTTTTGTCCTGCCGGGACAAGTTAATATTTAATTGTGTATAGGTCAATTTTTATGCCACGTGAAAATGGCTGCAAAGACCCTATCGGTGACATAAAGCTGGCTGTGGCAGGTTGCATTAAGCTGTCACAGATATATTGGTTACAGAGCAAAGAATTCTGCCGAACTCAAACTCATACCTACCGAAAACAAACTCAAACCGACCGTTTATGAAGTCATGTGCTCTTTCTATTGAATACACATTGTAATAACGGGAAAAATTACTATTTTTGAGGCACCTAAAAATAGATTGAAAAAACTAGTCCTCTGTTTAAGAGATTCGTTTATTTCTGACAAGGAATAACTGTATAAATCCTTGAATACTACTTGCTTAACCCGCAAAATATAGGGGCTGGCAAGCCTCTTTCCGATAGTAGTATTTCATCTTCTTCTCACAAGTTTTTTCAACTGCATAACCAGCCGTCACAACCTCACCATCCATATATTTATCTGCTGCATTTTTACCTTGCTCCCCGCCTCTTGCTTCATTGGTGTTTTTTACGTAAATTTGTCCTCCCTTTGGCTAAACCCATAGCCGGAAAAGACCTGATGAAGAACCCTCATTATTATTGGTATGTAGCTGTTACATACCGTAAAGAAAGAATAATCAAGGAGGAATTGGACAAAATGAACATCAAAAATTTTGTCCCGTTCCGGGAAACGGTGGTAGAAAGAAACGGCAAAAAGATCAAACTTTCCAAGCTCGTAATTCCCGGATACGTTTTTATTTATTCAGACAGGCAACAGAGCATCGAGCTCACGCAGAAGCTGAATTTCAGCATGCGATATCTAAAGGACCCCAAAACTTACCAGCCGGTCATCGTTCCGGAAAAGCAAATGCAGGATTTCATTTTCCTGCTCACTTTCCCTGAAGAGCAGACAGAACTGGTGCCCTGCAACTTCAAACGCGGAGACAGGGTTCGTATAATCAAAGGCGATTTTGCCGGCATCGAGGGAGAACTCATCCGCATGAAAGGCCACAAACGGGTGGTGGTGCGACTGGAAGGAGTCGTAGCCGTGGCGACCACTTACGTTCCTGCCTCGTTTTTGGAGCGGGTTGAAGCACCGGAACATCAGGAAGCCTAAGGTCACACCTGACAGCAACACCTGGCAGCAACACCTGGCAGCAACACCTGGCAGCAACACCTGGCAGCAACACCTGGCAGCAACCACCTGGCAGCAACCACCTGGCAGCAACCACCTGGCAGCAACGCCTGGCTGCCCCTTCTTACAGCCCTACCAAATGACCATGTCCAATCAAAAATTCTTTGGCACAATGTTCATATCTCAATTCAAATCCCTGTTGAAAAGCATCGGCCAGTTGCCGCTGGAAACGGCCTGTCCGCTGCAATTGGCCTACATTTGTTTTGGCTACAGGCATCTTTTGAGTCTGTCTTACACCTCGCCCCGGATCACCAGTGTTTTAGGGGAAGAGGCCCGGGCCGAGGCCGTTATCACCCAGATGCATCACATCATTGATATGCTGGCCGCCAGGCTGGACCAGGAAATGAGCGCCGGGGACCGGGCACGCGCCATAGTATATTTGCTGCAAACCCTCACTTTTCAATATTGTCCCTGGCACATGGAGGTCGCTTTAAACGCAATGGATGAGTTTCTGCAACCGCAGGAGAGCAGCGCAGCAGAAGGTAGTGCACATATGCCTCTGAGCAGCAGCGCCACTGACCCCTCTGCAGATTTGTGCAAGATCCTGTGCCATCACTATTATTTCAGATCCGATGAAAATTCGCGCAGGCAGGCCGAAACTATTCTGGACAGCTGGATCTCGGATTTGAAAACAGAAAACCAACAAAGTTCTGGGGCAGGCAAAGAGGGCAACCGAATTTTCCCCCAAAGCGCAGATGGCAGCTGGACCCTGCCCCTAGACCAGGCACTGGAGCGCATAGATGCACTGGTAATGTATTCAGACATGGTGGATGAGCAACGTTATGAAAAAAAGCTCCACAGAATTCTTGAGCATTATGCTCAGGATCTGCAAATAAGCAAAAAGGTTCGTTTCCTGAGCATCATGTCCCAGGCGGGAGGACTTTACCTGTACCGCAAACAGATGGAGCAGATCATTGACCATATACTGCAGGGGGATTTTTCTTTAGAGGCAGACATTACCTCGCAGTGCAAGGAACAGGACTTACTGCTGACTATCCGCTTTTATGCGCTGGCGTTGCGTTTGGAGCATTTTGACGATGCCTGCACCGCCCAGCCCGAAAGCGGCAACTAAGCACCTGATCGCTCCGCCGCATCGCTCCACTGCAGCCACACCACACCCAAAAAAAATTAAATAATTGTTTTATGGAACAACAAGAAAAGAAAGGTTTCCGAAAGTTAGAGAAACGGATTTTAAAGCACTTGGGTTTCTACCGGTCCAACTACCTGAAATATTGGGTGATTGCATCTATTGACGTCATCATTTCTGCGGTCTGTTCGGTTTTGATCTTTTTTATTTACACTCCTATAGTAGGGCCTTTCTCACGTCGCAACGTGCTTATTGTGGCGCTCCTGGCTGCAGTCATAAACATGATGACGTTTTACCTGTTCAAGACCTACCGCAACATCATCCGTTACACAACCGTCAAAGGGCTGCTGCCCCTGGGTTACTCGGTAGCGGTCAAATCTGTTGTCCTTACCCTTGTACTTTACTTTGCAGGCTTCCTGTCCCCGGGCATTGAATTTCGATTCCTCCTTATAGATATGCTGTTCACTTTTGTTGCGCTGCTTTCCATACGCGTTATGATGATCATAGCCTATGACATGGTTAACGAAAAGTTTAACGTCAATTCCGAGCGTGTCCTGATTTACGGAATCGATGAAAAAGCTGCCTCAATACTCATACGCCTGCACAAAAGCCCACACTACCGCCCCATCGGTTTTTTGGTCCACGACCACAATTCAAAATCGTACCGTTTGAACGACATGAGGGTCTACCATTTCCAGACACAAGGGGAAGTACGAAAATTGGTAGACAAACTGGGTGTGAAAGCCATCCTGTTTCCAAGCTACAAGGGGATTCATATAGAGAAAAACCGGCTCATCCATTATTGCACCCTTGAAAAGATCAACATCATGATGGTCCCGCCCATAGATGAGCTGGGAAGCAAAGACACCATCAAACTTAACATACGCCCCATAGCCATAGAAGACATCCTGGGCCGGGAAGAAATTACCATCAATATGGAAGGGGTCGGCGACTGTTTCCGCGACAAAACAATCTTCGTATCCGGAGCCGCCGGATCCATTGGTAGTGAGTTCTGCCGGCAGGTGGCCGGTCTGAATGTGGTCAAGCAACTAATCCTTATGGATATGGCCGAGACGCCCATGCACTACCTGCGGCTGGAACTGGAAGAAAAATATCCCAATCTGGATTTTGTGCCCATCATTGGCGATGTCCGCAACAAAGCATCCATCAATGATCTGCTGGCCACCTACAAACCCCAGATCGTATTCCACGCGGCCGCCTACAAGCATGTACCGCTCATGGAAGAAAATCCGTGCGAAGCCGTATGTGTGAATGTAGAAGGCACCCGCATCATGGCCGATGCAGCCGTGGCCCACGGGGTGGAAAAGTTCATCTTCCTTTCCTCTGACAAAGCCGTCAATCCCACCAACATTATGGGGGCCACCAAGCGATTTGCCGAGATGTACGTCCAGAGCCTCGGCCTGGCCATTGCCAGCGGGAAGGTTCAAGGAACAACGCAATTTGTGACCACCCGCTTTGGGAACGTCCTGGGCTCCAACGGATCTGTCATTCCGCGGTTCCGCCAGCAAATCAAGAACGGCGGACCACTTACCCTTACGCACAAAGATATCACCCGGTTTTTTATGAGCATCCCCGAGGCCTGCCGCCTGATCATGGAAGCGGCCACCATCAGCACCAACAACGAAATCATGGTCTTTGACATGGGCGACCCGGTGCTAATACAAGACCTTGCCGAGCGCATGATTCACCTGGCCGGATATATGCCGTATGAAGAAATTGATATAAAGGAAGTGGGCCTGCGTCCCGGGGAGAAACTGTACGAAGAGGTGCTCAGCACCCAGGAAAATTCTGCTCCTACGTCGCATCCCAAGATCCGTGTGGCTGCCGTACGTGCTAACAATTACCAGGAATTAAGAGATGCCTTGCAGCAAATCAGCCGCCGGG
>Ga0208694_1002695_pt1 | contig 18217 bp, 14 predicted proteins | sample AD_UKC078_MetaG_FD_184442 | JGI IMG/M metagenome (GOLD analysis project Ga0208694, IMG submission 184442) | Active sludge microbial communities of municipal wastewater-treating anaerobic digesters from USA - AD_UKC078_MetaG (SPAdes) (version 2) | ecosystem: Engineered > Bioreactor > Anaerobic >...
AAACCCGCACACCCGTACACCCGCAAACCTGCAAACCCGCAAACCCGCAAACCCGCACACCCGCACACCCGTACACCCGCACACCCGCACACCCGTACACCTGCAGCGACGGCCCTTGTCTGTTTAAAATGCCTATATAATAAGCCAAAAAAATGCTTATATTGCCTATAGAATATAACATTAAATTGAAAAAATACCTATAGAATGTGACAGGTCCGGGACAAAGAAGGGACCTCTTCCGAGCTGGATTATCTTTTTATTAATGATGGGGTAGCCATTCCTGCGGAAGTGAAATCGGGTAAATTAAGATCTTTACACCAATATGGGGAAATAGTCCGGCCTAAACTGTCTGTCAGGTTATATGCCGGTCATTTTCAGATTGATCATTTAAGACGCTTTCCGGCCATACTTTCCGGCTGATGAATCTTTCCTGCTACCTTTCCGGAAAATTGAAGGATTATATCGGGTTGAACAGCAGATACGTGGAATTTCAATATTTTCTGATTTTTTTCCATGTCAGGGAGAAGTCATCTTCAGAGAATTATATCTTTGCAGGTTATTGTGATAATAACAACTAATAAAACAGTCTTATGAATTCCAATTCGCAGAAAGTATCTGTTCTGGAGAAAATCGGATATAGTTTGGGCGATTTTGCGGCCAACCTGATTTTTCAGACGCTGATGACCTTTTTGGCCTTTTTTTACACCGATGTGTTCAAGATCCCTGCGGGGGCTGCCTCGGCCATTATCTTCATAGGGGGGATGATCGGCGCCTTTTTCAATCCTGTCATGGGGATCATCGCCGACCGTACCAATACCCGATGGGGAAAATTCAGACCCTGGATCCTGTGGACGGCGGTGCCCTTCGGGGTGATTGCCCTGCTGGCCTTCAGCACTCCCAATTTCGGAATGAGCGGGAAAGTCGCCTATGCCATGATTACCTACATCCTGCTGGTGATCATCTACTCGGCCAACAACCTGCCCTACGCTTCTCTCAGCGGGGTGCTCACGGGCGATATGAAGGAGCGTAACAGCATTTCGAGTTACCGTTTCGTGGCGGTTAACATTGCCCAGTTCATTGTACAGAGCCTCCTGCTGCCCCTGGTGCTTATCCTAGGCAAAGGGGACAAAACCGTGGGATTCGAGAAGACCATGCTCCTCTTTTCCATCACCGGGATTGTCTTTTTCATCATCACTTTCCTGACCACCCGGGAGCGGATCGTGCCCCAGCAGGAACAGCAAACGAGTGTGAAGACCGACCTGAAGGACCTTTTCAGGAACAAGCCCTGGATCGCCATGCTGATCATCACGGTCTTCATTTTCATTACGCTGTCGCTCAAAGGGGGGATGTATGTTTACTATTTCGAGAATTACCTCAGCGAGGAAGCGCTGGCGCGGTTCCTGGAGAATGTGGGTTTCAACCGCTTCATTGCGGGCCTCAACAGTATGCTGACCGGCATGGGACTGGTAGGTTTCATCTGGCCTGAAGACGCTCCCACGTCGGCCTTCAGCCTCTTTAACGCCGGGGGCATCATCATGGGGCTCATCGGTATCGCCATTTCGAAAACCCTGGCCGACCGCTTTGGAAAACGCGACGTTTTCGGATACAGCCTTTTTGTAGCGGCCCTGATGCAACTGATGTTTTACTTCTGGGGGCAGCAATCGATCGGACTGGTTTTCGCTACCCAGCTGGCCCATGGTTTCTTCTACGGAATCGGAACCCCGATTCTGTGGGCCATGATCGCTGACGTGGCCGACTACTCGGAGTGGAAAAACAACCGCCGTGCCACGGCCATCATCTTTTCGGCCATGATTTTCGGGCTGAAGACCGGACTGAGCATCGGCGGCGGGCTGGTTGCCGGCATCCTTGCCCTATACGGGTACCAGGAGGGACTGGCCGTGCAGAATGAGGCCACCATTAATGGTATCAAAACAGCCATGAGCATCTATCCCTTCCTTACCTTCTGTGTGGCGGTGGCTTTCTGTCTTTTCTATTATGAGATCAACAAGAAGATGGAGCTGCAAATTCAGAAGGAGTTGGAGGATCGCCGGAAGTAGCCGATTTTTACTATTTTTATGCGATGAGGCGGAAAGCTTCAATAGCGTTTATTATGATTGCAAATGACAATAAACAAATGAATTATGATTAGCAAATTAAGTAATACTCTGATGGTTGCTTTGGCTGCCATGGCCCTTTGGGCCTGTAATTCCTCCGGCAGGGTTGAGGGTGGAGCAGCGATTAAGGATGGTTTTGCCGACAAGTTCTTTATCGGAACGGCCATGAATGCCCGGGAGATTACAGGTGAGGATTCTGCCGCTGTGGAAGTCATCAAAAAGCACTTCAATGCCATCGTGGCTGAAAATTGCATGAAGCCCGGTCCGATACAACCCCGTGAAGGGGAATTCAATTGGGACCTGCCCGACCGGATGGTGGCCTTTGGTGAAGCCAACAATATGTTCATCACCGGTCATGTACTGCTATGGCATTCACAGGCTCCCCGCTGGCTTTTCACCGACTCGCTGGGGAACGCCGTCTCCCCCGAAGTGCTTACCCAACGGATGAAAGACCATATTTACACCGTGGTGGGTCGCTACAAAGGCAAGGTGAAGGGATGGGATGTGGTCAACGAGGCCTTGCTCGACGACGGATCATACCGCAAAAGCCGGTTTTACGAGATTCTGGGCGAGGAGTTCATTCCCCTGGCCTTTCAATTCGCCCATGAGGCAGATCCCGATGCCGAGCTTTACTACAACGATTACAACGAATGGTACCCGGGGAAAGTGGAGGCCATCGTAAAGCTGATCCGACAGTTACGTGAGCGGGGGCTGCGCATCGACGCCGTGGGCATGCAGGGCCACATCGGTATGGACCATCCGACCATTGAGGAGTATGAAAATGCCATCATGGCTTATGGCAATGCAGGGGTCAAGGTGATGGTCACTGAACTCGACATGTCCATATTGCCTTTCCCTGACCGCAACGTGGGGGCGGAAGTCTCGGCCGACTTCGATTACCAGGCAAAACTCAACCCGTATACTGAGGGGCTTCCCGATTCCGTGTCAGTGGCCTGGAACAACAGGATGGGGGAATTCTTCGACCTCCTCCTGAAACACGCTGACCTCGTCACCCGGGTCACCGCCTGGGGGACCACCGACCATACCTCCTGGAAAAACAACTGGCCGGTGCGTGGGCGGACAGACTATCCGCTGCTCATCGACCGCAACTACCAGCCCAAACCTTTCCTGGAAAAGTATGCTAAAAAATGATGTTACCGGGTTTTTATGGGGCATAATCAGGTTTGTCCCTGGTGAAACAAAAACAATAAAACAATCATTAAATTATTAAGGAGATATATTATGTCAAAAGAAAGAGATGCTTTCGTTTCGGCGAAAATCGCGAAAATGAGCCTGCTGGAAAAATGCGGCCAATTGCTAACATTCACCTGGCGGGGTGCCATACCTACCCCCTCGGGAATTGAACAAATCACCAAATTACATGCGGGAGGGATCTGTCTGGAACCTTATGCCCTGGAAACCTGTAAGAATCTTTATTGGGGACGCTCTCAGGTCGATCCGAACTTCGAAAAACCAGCGGATTATTTCGATATTTCTCATACATGGTTCGACTCACGTGCTTTTGGGATCAGTGTTACCCCCGAAGAACTCACCGAAGCCCTTAATAACCTTCAGAAAATCGCCATGGAGCGGCCTTCCGGAATTCCTCTTCATGTGACCATTGATATGGAAGGTGATTTCAAAAACGACTATTCCGCGGGGGGTGTTCTGCAATTTATCCCTCCGATGGGCATTACTGCCATAGGGGATGTGGACCTGGCCTATAAAATTGCCAACCTGATGGGACGGCAGATGGCTGCCATGGGAGTCACCCAGTTCTATCACCCTGTGTGCGATGTGAACATCAACCCTCTGAATCCCGAAATCGGCGTCCGTTCCTTCGGCGACAATGCCGATGCCATCGTGAAATTTATCGAAGCCACCGTCCGTGGGTATGAAGATGCAGGCGTTACGGCCACCGTCAAACACTTTGCCGGCCGTGGTGATTCGTCAACCGATGCCCATGATACCCTTGACATTTGCCGGGGCGACAAACAACGCATGCAGGATGTGGAATTAAAGGCTTTCCAAGCCGGTATCGATGCCGGCGCCTCGGCGTTGATGACCGCTCACACGATTTTTCCGGTGTATGATGAAGAATACCCGGCCACGCTGTCAAAAAAGATCCTCACCGACCTGCTGAGAGGGGAGATGGGATTTGAAGGAATTATCGTTTCCGATGCCATCGGTATGGCCGCCATTCTGAAAAAGTGGCCGCTTCCGTTGGCCTGTGCCATGGCCATCAAAGCCGGCGTCGATACGATATTGCTTAAAGCCGATGACGAATCCCGTTCACAGTGTCTCTTCGGCATTAAAAAGGCCGTTGAAGAAGGGTGGCTTCCCGAAGAACGTGTCAACGATGCCGTACGTCGTTTGCTTAACAGGAAGTACGACCAGGGCTTGTTTGACAAAGCCGGTAAGATGGATCCGAAGGAAGTCACGGCCATTGTTCGCAACAAGGAAAACAGGGATTTCTCGTGGGAAGTGGCACGTAAAGCATTGCTGGTGGTCCGCGATGATAAAAAACTGCTTCCGTTGAGCAAAGACAAGAGAATCCTGGTGATCGAACAATGTATCCCTTATGAATTCCTGGGAAAAGATATGTACAGCCATGCCCACATGTTCTGTGAGCAGATGACCAAACATTCCACGAATATCATCCTGGATGATACCGCATTCCATGCTTCGGAAGAGGATGTCGAAGAAGCCTTGGCCCTGGCGAAGGAAGCCGATCTGGTGGTGATGACCAACTACTATGCCCGTATTGAGAAACGCGGAAATAACACCCATCTTGTAAAAGCTCTGAAAAAAGCTGGGCATGACGTGGTTGTTGTGACAAATTTCCCCTACAGAAAAGGCACAACCACCATGGCCGATGCCGTGGTCTGCAATTTCTCCGGAACTCCAGATTCCATCAGGGTGTCCGCCGATTTGGTCTTTGGTACAGTCAAAACCTGTCCCACGACAAAAATGCCCATTGATTTAAGTGCGGAAGCCAATCTTCCTGAAGAGCCTGAAGTTGAACCCACCAGGGAAAAAAGGAAGAAAAATGTCAACGTATGGCAGGGCAAGTGCTGATTGTCCCGCCTTTAGATTCAATGTGAACCAACAATTTTTCGGGCGTCAGCCATGGTTATAACTAACTTGCAGGCGGCCGAAATTCAGATTAATTGCCGGAACCTGCCGGAACCGGCTTTGTTAAACATTATTAATCAAGAAAAATGACAAAATCCAGTTCATTCAATATTAAGGATCTCTACACCATAACGGGACCCAGGATCACCGAAATTTATGAGAAGAACAAAATGACGGTCCATTTTCAGGGAATGTCCAAGTGTTTGCAGTTTCCGCATACCGTGGCCATCATGGGAGCGCCGACCTGTTCTGTTGGCATTTCCCCTTACGGCCTCTATAACCGGTTGAACGATGCCGGCCGCCTCATCCTGTTAAACCAGAAAGCGGTTCAGTTTGGCTCGGCACCCTATATCAGCACCTACGAGGGGAACACCTTGCTGACCCAGCTGCAACCCGGCGAAACGGAAGCCGACGATATTCCGGCAATGAAAAATTACTATCCCAAAGCCGTCGACGAAGAAAATGTAAAAATGACCATTGCCACTCCGTCCCTGGAACTGGAATATTCCCTGGAAGATGTCAAGGTAACCAGGAGGTTTATCTCCCCGTTTCTGTCAGGCAATGAGCAAACCCTGATGCCCATCAGCGTTGAGGAATTTATTGTGGAGAATAACACGGACGAAGATCAGGAATATACTCTGGTGGTGCCCAGGCCTTCCCTGGTGAATTTGCAGGAGAAAGAGCTGAAGCCGACCGACCAGGACAGCGTTTACGTGAGCAGCGCCGCCATTTCGGGGCAGAAACACGAGGCCTTTGAAATGAACGGCATACGCGGCGTGGTCATGGGCAGCACCGAAACGGAAAACAGGATGATCATCGCCGTTTCCGATGTTCCCGGTGTAACTGTCGATACGCAGCCCTATTTCTTATTGAACAAATACTCGGGTGACCTCCTTATTACTGCGGAAGGCAACTTTTATGAAAAATGCGAACCCGTCAAGAGAAGGGATTATGGAGCCGCGATCGGTTTAACCATGACCCTCCGTCCGGGTCAGTCAAAGACCATCCCTTTCGCTGTTGTCCTTGACTTCCCGGTTCAGGAGTATATCGACGGAATGAAATTCGACCGGAAATACATCGGCAATTTTCAAAATGCCGGAACCCGGGCGTTTGATCTGACGAAAATCGCGCTTGAGAGTTACCCGCAGTGGTGGAAGGCGACGTTGACCATCCAGGAGCGGATCTTCAATCTGATTTCCTCCTCTTCCTCGTATCAGCACGATCGCGAAGGGGCGCTGCGTCTGACCCGGCTCATGCTGAACGAATTTCATTTCCCGCTGTCGAACGCCAATATCTGGATTGAGGAAAATGGCGTTGAAAAAGCCCGTTTCCTCGAATGTTTTGATTATTCTTATATCGATCCTTCCGACGTGGACTGGTACTCCATGCTGCTGCTGATGATGTTCCCCGAAGTGGAGAAAGATTTGTGCCAGGCATTTATCGATTCCATCAATGCTGTTGATCCCACTCCGCGTTGGTACCACCATCACGCTTCCTTTGTGGAAGCCAGGATGCATTTCGAAGAATTTCCGGAAGAATACGAAGGGAAAAAGCTGACCCAGATCCGCGATGATTTCAAAACCCTGGGGAGCGTTGCCCATGATGTATGTATGTTGTCAAAAGGACATCCGCTGCGTAACGTGAGCGATTATGCCTGGTACAACAACAACTACTGGGTTGACCTGTATCCGAAACTGATGATGCGCGTGCTCCGGAATGTGAAGTTCACCGGCGATATGGAATTCCTGCGGTCGAATTGGGAAACCATGAAATTCGGATTGGAATCGCTGTTAAAACTCGATTTTGACGGGGATGGAATTCCGGAAGGAAATCCCGACGATGTGAAGAATACCTTTGACAACCTGGTGCTTTTCGGTGCCGATGCTTATGACGCCACCCAATTCCTGGGCGGCTGCCAGGCGTTGATCAAGATGGCGCAAATGCTGGGTGAAAAGGAAGACGAGAAACACATTCAGGCAAAATATGACAAAGCCTGGGCCAGTTTTGAGCAACTGTGGCGTGAAGATGTGAATAAGAAAGGGGAAAAACTGGAATACTACATCACCTGTTTTGATCCGAAAACAGGGGAATCCAATACCGATGTGTGGACCAATCAACTCGATGCCTTGTGGTACCTCCTTTCCATTGGAGAGGCGCCTGCGATTCCGGAGGAAAGGGTGAAAAAGATCCTCAGAACCATCTACAACACGAACAAAGCCTTCATGGGGTGGGCCATGTGTAAAACCAAGGATGGTGAACAAGTGGAATCGGAACAGGGACAGGATGTGTATACTACTTCCAACTATGTTTTTGCCCAGTTACTGGATTATTACGGAATGGTGGAAGAGAGTAAGGAGGTTTACAAACACATGGACCGTGTAGTTTTCGAATACGCCAATACCATGATCACCCCCGATAATCTCAGGGCTGAGCTTGAATTGGAAGCTGGTGAAACCGAAAAGGGGCCTCATTACATTGTGGCAGCTTATCCGAGGCCCGGCGCCGTCTGGACCCATCTGGTGATGAACCATGTGAAGGATTTGCGTGCCAAAAATCAGAGCGAAACCGTGGATCCGAAAGAGCTGATCCCATTCTTTCCGTGGTTGATGAGTCCCGAAAAAAAGACAGAGTAATACGTAAGGATTAATAAATCCTACAGCTGAAAGAGTTTGTGATGAGCAAAAAATATGATATTACGTTCGTAGGGCACATGGTCTACGACGAAATAATTCCCTTCGGTGGCGTTGCCCGTGTCGCTCCAGGAAGCGCAGTTTTATGCGGGGCCATGGTAGCTGCAAGAGTCGGAAAGAAGGTGGCCGTGGTAACCAAAATGGCCGTGAAAGACGAACATATTCTTCAACCGATGAAGGATCTTGGAATAGATACCTTTTTGATTCCCAGTGAAGAGACCAGCTATAACCGGGTATTGCATTATTCTGCAAATGTTGACGAACGTGAAATGACCCTCCTCAAATCGGCGGGGTTGATTTCCATCGGTGACGTGCCCGAATTGGATACCACATGTCTTCATCTGGCAGGGATTTCAGATACCGAATTTGACATGCCCCTTATGAAAGGTTTGAAAGCCAGGAATTACCGGAGCCTGTCGGTCGATATGCAGAGTTTTGTCCGTCATATCAATCCGGTAACCAAGAACCACGAGTTCAGCGATGTTGCCGGTAAAGAAGAGATCGCAGCCATGATGGACAAGCTTAAACTGGATATTGTTGAAGCGAAGCTTCTGACCGGCACCGATGACCTGGAGAAAGCGGCGATTATTGTTGAATCCTGGGGCTGCCCCGAAGTGATGATCACCCATTCGGAGGGAGTATTGGCAAGGGTTAACGGGAAAACTTACTATGAAAGATTTTCCAACAGCAACGTGTCAGGCAGGACAGGCCGCGGCGATACGACCTTTGCGGCTTACCTTTCACGCCGGTTGGATCATGATGTGGCGGAGTCGTTGAAGTTTGCTGCCGCCCTGGTATCGATCAAAATGGAAACCCCCGGGCCGTTTGCCGGGACAATGGAAGAAGTGAATAAACGAATGGAAGAGAAACATCGATAACGGAAAGATGGTAGATAAGAAAAGCAAGTACCTGATTGACGGTATTTATGCTGCCGATCCTGCCGTACATGTTTTCAACGGTAAAATCTATATTTACCCATCCCACGATGTGGAATCAGAGGTTCCTGTAAATGATTACGGTGACCATTACAACATGTACGATTATCATGTATTCTCGATGGAGAGTATCGATGGGGAGGTGACTGACCACGGTGTCGCCCTTCATGTGGAGGAGATTCCCTGGGCAGGGCGACAGTTGTGGGATTCGGACTGCGCTTACAAGGATGGCAAATACTACCTCTACTTTCCGCTGAAGGACCAGAACGACATCTTCCGCATCGGGGTGGCCATTTCGGAACGTCCTGAGGGGCCTTTCCAACCTCTGGATGCCCCCATGAGGGGAAGCTATTCGATCGATCCCTGCGTGTTTCGCGATGACGATGGCACTTTTTATATCTACTTTGGAGGTTTGTGGGGCGGACAGTTGCAGCGTTACCGGAACAACAAAGCCATCGAGTGCGGCCATGAGCCTGCCGACGGGGAGCCGGCCCTCACGGCCAGGGTGGCCCGTCTGCGCGACGACATGGTGGAATTCGGAGAAGAACCCCGTGACGTGGTCATACTCGACGAAAACGGAAAGCCTCTTACCGCCGGCGATCACGACCGCCGCTTCTTCGAAGCCTCCTGGATGCATAAATACAACGGGAAATACTATTTCAGCTATTCTACCGGCAACACCCGCCGTCTCTGCTACGCCACCGGCGACCATCCTTACGGACCCTTCACTTACCAGGGGGTGATCCTTACCCCGGTGGTGGGGTGGACCACCCACCATTCGATTGTGGAGTTCAAGGGCAAATGGTACCTCTTCCACCACGACTGTGGTCCTTCAGGAGGAAAGGAGTGGCTGCGCAGCCTCAAGGTGGTGGAACTGGAATACCGCGCCGACGGCTCCATCGTTACCTTGGAGGGCACAGCGGAATGAAAACCCGTACGCACCCGCTCTCGCGGCTCCATCAAATCCGTTCGGGTCCAGACCCCCAGGTAGCGGCTCAGCTTCCGGAACCCGGGGGGATTCCCGATCTGCAGGTTAGCCACCAGGTCATTTGCTTATATCAGTTGGTAGGAACTTAGATTCCACTTCATTGCAAGCATGTCACATTAAATGTTACCCATAAACTGCTCAAAGGTTTCGCTGCCAAAGGACCTGCCAGCGTAGGATAGTTACCATTGTACTTTGTGCAAAATTTTATTTGTTTACGAATAAAAAAACTAAGATTCATGGAAAAATTCCGTAAATTGATTGTCTAATTTTAGTAGTACTTAACAAACCATCTTACTAATGAAATCAATACATACCATCACAGCTATGGTGCTTTTTCTGGCATCAACCACCTGTGGGCAGGCAATTGAAATTGAACGGAATGCATCCTGGGAAGACCGGCATACAGAAAGGCCACTTCCTGCGCAGAAGATGATTTCTACCCAGGACGAACGGAATCTGCATCATCTGGGATTATCAACAGATCTTACCTTTTTAGCTGTCAAAGGGAAAATACAAAAACTGGATAGTATTGTATACCAGAACTATAATAAAAACACCCAAAAGTGGATGAATGATGAGAAAGACGAATTTTTCTACGATGCCCGGGGGGAAAATGTTACAGCCATTTCTTTTCAATGGAACGATACAACAAAAAGATGGCAGGGGCAAAAGAAGAACTGCTACCTTTACGATGGGTACGGCAATGTAACACAAAACCTTTCTTATCGGTGGAATCAAACGACAAAACTTTGGGAGGGTTATGCCAGGAATGACTACAGCTATGATCTGAGCATGCATTTAACGCAGAATGTTTTCTATAACTGGGATAAAACCGCAGAAGAATGGGCTGAAAGTCAGAAAGCAGAAAACGTATATGATTCCCTTGGTAACATCAGGCAAAGAATAAAGTATAAGGCGTGGGATAAAACCTTGAACCAGTGGATACCGGACGAGAAAGAGGAGATCACTTACGACACCTTGGGTAACTATGTATCGTCCACCATGCACAAGTATGACGAAACCATCCCTCAGTGGAACATTAGTTCAAAAACAGAATGGAGATGGAATATAAAAAGCATCCTTATTAACTGTACCACATTTAACTGGGACAAGGCACTAAGCCAATGGGTGAACAGCATCACGACTGATTACATCAGTGATACTACTGGAAACCACACCCAGGTGGTTTCTTATTCCTGGGATAAAATTTCCGGCCAGTGGGTGGGTAGTTATAAATCCGAATATACTTACAATCCCGGGGGGAAACTTACCTTGTCCGTTGTGTACTCCTGGAATAAAACCTCCAAAGTGTGGGTAAGCAATAGGAAAACGGAAATCAGTTACGACGCCAATGGCAAATTGCAAAAAGATGCCAGGTACAACTGGAATGTTGCGGGCAACAAATGGATCGGTACACTGCAAAGGGAATACGCATACGATACCAGCCGGAACAAAATCCTGGAAATGTTTTACTCATGGAATACCAACTCAGGCCAGTGGGTGATGAGTGATAAGGAAGAATATATCTATGACGGGACAGTCTCTTCTTCGGATCTGCTTTTTGGAGATGATTGTTATCTCAGTACCCTCAATGATACTGTTTTTACTAAACTGACGGGTACTGTTTCGTATTCCCGGGATGCAGGTTCCGGCCAGATGGTTTATTCATATAAAAGATTGCTTTATTATTCTCCTTTCTTCATCACTGGTGATACCACAAAGGCATTGATCTGTGAAGGCAAAAGTTACTCCTTTATGAGTAAAATATACAACAAGGCAGGGTTCTACTCCGACACACTGATTTCGTCAAAGGGCGCCGATAGCATCATATTCCTCTCGCTATCTGTCCACCCCGCCTACCAGCCCAAAGTGGAGGTCAGGGGCGATACGCTGGTTTCCCCGGATCCCTATTCTTCCTATCAGTGGTATACCGATGCCGGCATCATTGAGGGAGCCACAAAAAGCAAATATGTGATCAGCAAGGGAGGTATATATCACTTGGTAGTCACCGATGGCAATGGCTGTACTAACACCTCTGCCCCTGTCACAGCCATCCATTCTTCTGCTGAAGGGAGTAAAACGAAAGCGCTCAGTTATACCCTCTTCCCCAATCCGTGTACCGGTCGTTTTGCGGTAAGGCTGAATTCTTCTTCCCGGGAAAGAATCAGCATTCATCTTTTAAATCCTGTGGGGCAGGTGGTGGAAAGCAGGCAGGTTGATCTGTCCGGCGAGGGGCATATGGAACACTTTAACCTCTCTCATCAGGGTAGAGGGATTTATTTGCTGGTGATTACCAGCGGGAATCATCAATCGGTCGGGAAGATGGTGGTGCAGTGAAACGTTCGATAGTCAAGTATCCCTAAATAATGGTGAGCGGGTTCTTCCGCTGGCCCGGTGAAAAAACAAATCCCCGTTGCTGTCGCAACGAGGATTTTTTGATTTGTCGGGGTGACAAGATTTACCTTACGGTGAATCTTCCACGGCGGGAGGGTTGACTTAAATCAAAAATTCTGTCGTTCGTTTCACTCTCTCCAGTCTTTGTTTTTCCCCGGTCCTCCTTGAAAACAAGTTTTCCGCTGGCCCGGTGAAAAAACAAATCCCCGTTGCTGTCGCAACGAGGATTTTTTGATTTGTCGGGGTGACAAGATTTGAACTTGCGACCCCACGCCCCCCAGACGTTGTAAATTCTTTAATTTTTCTTTATAATTGTCTATAAATCATTATATTTGCCAGAAACAAAAATAACAGAAAATGAGTGAGTTTTATAGGTAATTCGATAAAAAACGGCACAAAAACGGCACAACTTTCTATTAAACATAAAGTAAAAAAACGGCACAAAAAACGGCACAACTTTCATAAAACATGACAAAAATCATACTATTATGAAGCTCGAAAAATACCAGATCAAACCTTATTTATCAAAATCCCATGAGAAACCAGACGGGAGTTTTCCGCTAATTTTGGTAATCCGACGCGCCGGGATGAGGAAACATATTTCCCTGAATGCATCATCCACCACGGAACAATGGAATTACGATTATCAGGCTTATGCAGTGGATAAACGGAGGAAGGACCTTCACCCAGATAGGGATAAACTGAATGATTGGTTATTGTCAGTAAAGAAGCGAGTAAGTGATATTTTGAAGGAATACGAAGATTCAAAGACTGACTGGACTCTGACCATGTTTGAACAAGAGTTTCTGAACCGCTCCAAACATACCGGGGTGGAGGGATTTTTTAGCAACGTTATCGAAAAGCTGACCAGAGCCGGAAATATCGGCAATGCGACGTGTTATGCTCGAACCTTGGATATGTTGAAAAAGTTTGATTCTGAATTTTCACGAAAAGTTTTTCAAGACATTGATTTTAAGTATGTGAGCCGTTTTGACGATTATCTGAAGATTGACAGGGGGTGCAAGGGGAATACCGTATCGTACTACATGCGTGCGCTCCGTGCGCTGCTGAACCGCGCCATAAAAGAGGGAGAGGCAAGTGAAGTAACTTACCCCTTCGGGAAAAGTGGTTACAGTATTTCGGCACTTCAGCAAGAAACGGTAAAACGTTACTTACCATCGGAATACATTGAAACGCTGAAAACGGCACAACTTCCAACGTTCACCCTGGAATGGGTGCGGAACTTGTTTCTGTTTTCATATTACTGCCAGGGAATGAGTTTCATTGACGTTGCCACACTTACGAACCGGAACATATTGAAATTTGAAAGCGGGAAATATATCGCTTACCGTCGGCAGAAAACAGAAGGGAAAAACTCAAAAATTATCAAAATCAAGATTAGCGAAAACATTCAAAGTTTGTTGGATTGGTTCAAGACGAACACAAACCTGGTTGAAGATTATTTGACCCCGGTGGTGACCATCGAAGGGTACGAAGGGGAACAACTTTACAACCATATCCGTGACCGATACCGTCGTTTTAATAAGCACCTGAAAACACTTGCAACCAAACTGAACTTTGACGGTGTTCAATTGAGTTCGTACGTTTCCCGTCATTCGTACGCAATGAGGTTGAAAAATAGCGGTATTCCTGAAGATGTTATTTCCGAAGCGTTGGGACACCGTGACCTATCCACGACAAAGGTGTATTTGGATAGTTTTCAACGGGACGAAATAGAAAAAGCGAATGAGGTACTTTAATGATTTGGATATGGAAACGAAAATTGATTACACCGATATAATTCTTAAGGGAATTTCCGACCCGGTGACAAAGGGGTATTTTGCGGACTATTTATTTCGTGAATTTCAAAATGCGAATGGGGACGGGTATTCCATTGGCGAATTTCTGACGGGGTGCCGTTCCGTGTTGGTCACGTTGTTATCCGAATGGGAAAAAGAACACGTTCAAATGTTAAACCTTTTGTACCTGAATGAAGGTTTTGAAAAAATTGCCGTTGAAAATGCTTCGGTGAACTTGCATATTTTCACGAAACAGAAATACACGGGTTTTGTCAATTATTCAGATATTGAGTTGATACGGAATAGTATTGACAATTTGGGGAAGCGGGTTACGGAAGTCGAAGTTCCCACCCAGGTTTTCGTCCCTTTGGTTAATGAAGATGCAATTGAAGGATTGTACGTTTCCGTTTGTGACTATTTCGAACCGAAAGAACAGTTAATGAATTTCATTACCCGCAAACCGATAACGGGGAAAATTAACTTCATTGGAACACAAGCGAAGTTAGCGGGAATTTTCATTTACTTAAGATATATTAAGGAAGCAACCTTCGGAACCCACGAACAAACATATAATTTCATTAAAAACACCTTCCTGGTCAATGGTGAACCCATCACGTCAAAGCAAATTTTAAGGTACCTGGAAGGAAAGACTAAAATAAATGACAGTAGTTCTATTGAAATAAAAATATAACTGAATTATTCAATGGGGTATTAAATAGGGGTGCTAATGGGTATCCCTATTTTCGTTTGATATTGAGGGGGTTATATTCGCTTTATCATTTACCGAAGGGTATAAAGTCACACTAAAAAATAAAGAAAATGTATCTAAAGAATGATGAAGTAACGAATGAAACACCCATTTCATTTTTGACCGTTGGTCAGTTTCTGACGTTGTTCCGCAAAGAACACAAAGCACCACCCCCCGAAAAACGAATACCTGAAATTTACGGAGTTGAAACGCTTCAGGAAATTACGGGTTATAGCCGTCCGACCATTTACGCTAAAACAAGTCGGAACGAAATACCGCACTTCAAACGGGACGGAAGGTTGTATTTCCGTCATTCTGAAATTGTCGATTGGCTAACTGAAAACCGGATTGAAACCGTTGCTGAATTTTGCAGAAGGAAAGATGCTGAACTTGTAAATAAAACGGGTAGGGTATGACGGAAAAAGAAAAAGCGGTGCCGGGGACTACCGAACAACCGCTGAAGGAACACAACGAAGGTAACAATTTTAGCGACAAAAGTCAAAGCATTTTTGACAAAAGTCAAACCAACATTGACCCCCAGGGGACAAACGGAAGAAACGTTTCTTTTAGTCCCGTTGAAATGGTTGCTAAAATTACGTCCGACCTGACAAAAGCAATGACACCCCCACCCGGTTTGTTGAACGTCAAACCCGTGAACACCTGGGTGAACGAAGCGAAGGAACAACCCATTCCAAGTTTGTTGTTTAGTGGTTTGTGGTACGAAACCGACCTTTGTATTTTATTCGGTGACACGAATACCGGAAAGTCAATTTTAGCGGTGCAAATTGCAGACAGTATTTCAAGGGGGGAACCCGTGCCTGGGTTCAGGTTCGAAGCGGAACGCCAACGTGTTTTGTATTGTGATTTTGAATTGACGAAGAAACAGTTTGAACACCGTTATTCAGAAAACTATTCCAATCACTACAAATTTAGTCCGTTGTTTGACCGTGCGGAAATTAACCCCGAAATGGGTCTTCCGAAGGAGTTTAAGACGATTGAAGATTACCTGATGTTCGAATTGGAAAGAATAATTTCCACGAATGGGTACAAAGTGCTTATTGTGGACAATTTGACCTATTTGCGTAACGGTACGGAAACCGCCCGTGATGCCCTTCCACTGATGAAAATTCTTAAACAACTGAAAAATAAATACTCTCTTTCAATTTTGGTTTTAGCACACACCCCGAAACGTGATTACACGAAACCAATTTCACGGAATGACCTTCAGGGTTCGAAGATGCTAATGAATTTTTGTGACAGTTCGTTTGCAATTGGGGAAAGCACCCACGACAAAGGAATAAGGTACCTGAAACAAATTAAGTCACGGTTCACCGAAATTATGTATGACGCTGACAACATTATCATTTGTCAAATTTCCAAACCGGACAACTTTTTAGGGTTCGTTTTTACGGGGTACGGTTCCGAATATGAACACCTTCGTGAAGTGAGTGCGGAGAATAAGGAAGCGTTAATGGTTCAAATACGTGAATGGAAAAATCAGGGTTTGACCAATACGGAAATTGCCCGTAAAGTGGGAAAGTCTGAAGGTGCAATTCGCAATTGGTTGAAAAATGATAACAAGACGGAATGACCATCCTGCAATTCGTAAAATTCGTAATTCTCGTAATTTTCGTAATTACGTACGTTTTACGAATTACGACTTCAATATACACCCTTTCACCCCTTCGTAAAAATTACGAATATTTCGTATTTACGATTCTTACGAACATTACGATTATTTATTATTAAAAAAAATGAATAAGGAATACACGCTGAAACAACCGGATAAAAACCGCTTCAAACTCGACTTCAATAAGCGTAACCGGGTGAAGGTTTCACCGTGTTGTAACCGAAGTAATTCTGACGGGAAGTTTGTACCGTTGGAAAATGAAACCCATTACGGATATTGTTATTCGTGCGGGAAATACACTCTTCCGGGTGACGTTTGCCCCCATTGCCGGGAACGTTCATTTCTTTTATACGCTGACAAATACACCGGGGAAATTGTCGGGGACGGTTGCGGGTATTGCACCGCTTGTAAATATAACATCCCACCTTCGAAATATTTCAGCGAAGGGAACCACCACCGCAACAATAATGCGATTGGTCACCCCCAGGAACAACCATCCGTCACAATTGCACCGGAAACCAATACACCCCCGTCATTTATCGCTGACAACGTTTTCAAGGGAAGTTTGCGGAAGTACGAAGAAAACCACTTTGTGACCTGGTTGAGTTCCTTATTCGACCCTGACACCGTTTCACGGGTTGTTTCTCGTTACAGTATTGGAACAACAAGACACTTTGAAGGTGGTACCGTGTATTGGCAAATTGACACCAATGGGAATGTTCGGGGGGGGAAGATACTTCAGTATGACCCCGGCACCGGGAAACGCAACCGTGAAATTTACCCGACCTGGGTTCATAAAGTTCTGAACATTCAGGGGTATAATCTGAAACAATGCTTATTTGGTGAACACCTTTTGAAAGTTCGTCCAGGTGACCCCGTTGCGTTGTGCGAAGCGGAAAAAACCGCAGTGGTTTGCAGTGAGTATTTCCCGCAACTTGTATGGGTTGCAACCGGGGGGAAAACCGGACTGACAACGGAAAAACTGAAGGTGTTGCGGGGACGTACCGTTTTAATGTTCCCTGATGCTGACGGGTTCGAAGAATGGAAGAAAAAAGCGGAACAGTTGAAACAATACCTTCCGTGTTCCACACTTAACGTTTCCGATATTCTGCAAACGGTTTGCACGGGTGAAGGTGCTTCCGCAGACCTTTGCGATTACGTTATTCAGTTTCCCGTTGCTACCTTCCACACACAACCCTAACCCCAGGGGAACGACACCGAACCGGATGCTGAACCGGAACCAACGGGAAGGGGGTTTGAAACCATCGGTGAATTGTTCGACTTTTTTGAGTCAGTCAATAATGAAATTGTTTGTCCGTTTTAAAATATTTCCTTCGTTCCTTCCGTCCAATTGCGTCCAACGGGTTCCCTTCGGGGTTCCCGTTTTTTCGTCAAACAACCATTGACTTTTGTCGCAGAACTTTTGACACCTTACTACACGTCACCACAGCGGTTTTAAGGCACTTGTTTCACGGATGAACAACCGTCCAACTTCAGGGGGATAGGGGGTTATAATCGCTTTCCGGGAGTTAAACACGACCGCACCCCCACTTTGTTCGTCTTTTTCCAAAATTGGATTTTTTTTAAATCCGGTTTTATTTTCTGACGGTGAAACGTTTACCGGGGTATGGGGTGAAAATCCCTTCTTGAACCTTTTTCACGACCGCACCCCCACTTTGTTCATTTGCGTGCAAAATTGGAAGGGGGGGGTTGGGAACCTTTCAAAGGGGGGTTGTACTTTGGTATTTGGTTGGAAAACGGCACAAAAACGGCACAACCAAAAA
>Ga0208694_1002696_pt1 | contig 18212 bp, 28 predicted proteins | sample AD_UKC078_MetaG_FD_184442 | JGI IMG/M metagenome (GOLD analysis project Ga0208694, IMG submission 184442) | Active sludge microbial communities of municipal wastewater-treating anaerobic digesters from USA - AD_UKC078_MetaG (SPAdes) (version 2) | ecosystem: Engineered > Bioreactor > Anaerobic >...
GGCTTTCTTTATTTCAGTCTCAGCTTCTTTCACAAGAACTTCAGTAGATTTGATTTTTTTCGGTCGTCCCATCTTATTTTACTTAGCCTCTGTTTTAGGTTCATTATCTTGAAAAAGAAAATCAAGCTGTAACATGTCCTGCCCTGTCAATCCGCTTTTTCCTGTAAACTCCTCAATATTAAAAAGTCTTAAATCTATTTCAATTTCAGTATCAAGAAGGTCGTAAAATTCCTTACTAAACTTCTCCATATTCTCCTGAGGAACGGACGTTTCATTCTTCTCATTAGCTACGCCATATTTCTTGACTAATTCCTGTCGTTTCTGTTCGATAAGTTCAATTTCTTTAGAAACCTTCTTAGTATTCTTCCCTATCCAATAACTCGTCTTAATAGGTAAATCTTTGATAATATTTAAAGCCCCTAACGCCTTCTGTGAGTTCCACAACTTATTCAACTTAACCTTCGTCATTCTAAATTTCTCCCTTTTCTTTTATGAGATTTTTAACAATTTTAAAAAAGTCTTCCGCTTCTAATACTACATATCTTTCATGTAATTTATTCTCAAAACACATAAAAGGAATCTTCTTAGTTACAATAGGTAATCCGTTCAGGTGTTTCAACCATACCTTCCTATCAAAAGTAAAGTTTTCACGGGTCATCTTTCTCTTGCATTCGATGTGAAAGAACTTATTACTGATATCTCCTAACTCATTACCGCAACCGCTACCTCTAGTTTTTCTAGCCGTAGAGTCTACTTCTTTTAAATGATTAGCACAATAAATCTCAAGGGGGTTGTTCTTATCCGACATTAAAAAACTTCCTCAATAACCTGAGCTATTACAAATCCTACACCGAATGTTAACCATCCAAAGAAACCAGCCGTAATTACTTTAACAATCCCTATCGCTAAAGATAAAGAATTAATAGGAGTAGCTTTAATAGTATCAAGAATCAAAACAATTCCCTTAATAAAGAACTCATAACAACCTACGTAAAGTCCTCCTAATACTCCTAACAGTAAAAAACCTAAAGCGACTAATTCCTTCATTTCTTTTTCTCTCCTTTTTGACAACCGCAGGGAGCGTATCGAGAACAGTTACAGTTACTACAGTGAGTTAATTCTCCCTTACCCCTCATTTGTTTCAATCCTTTAACTTGTTTCTTATTTTCTTCTTTACTCATAGACCCTCTATTCTATCATATGTTTTTAAATTTGTCAAGTGAAATATTATGGTTAAATTAGTTTAGCTAACGCTCCTGAAATAGCTAATATCATAGCGTCACAAGCGTCATTGTCCTCAATCTCAATTCCTATCATTCTTTTAAAATCAGCTTGAACATCGGCTTTTTTCCCGTTACCTTTTAAACCTAAACTCTTTCTAGCGGAAGTACAGTATAAATAATCTACCTCACATCCTTTTAAATGAGCTAAAGTATAAGCGATAGCTCCGATTCGGGATATCATACAATACATTCGAGGGTTAAACCTAAAGAAAGTATCTTCTATAACGACTTTATATTCAGGTTTTATTAGCTCTTGAAAGAAATCAATAATACCGTTATATCTAAAATTAGTATCCTTAGTATCTACTTTAAAAGTTCCTAACTTATATGTTAGTTTTTTCTTAGTTAGTTTGAGAACGCAAAAACCGCTCTTCGACGCTGTATCGAGTCCGAGAACTGTAATATTCCTCTTAAGAGGTCTTCCTATTTTCTTTTCAAAATCTGTAACAAGCATCTTATATAGATATAAAGAACAATAAAAATGTTCTCTTTAATTCCTCTCACCTTCATTAAATTTGTACATCTGTAACAAGCGAGAATATTCTTATTCAAAACTCTCTTTATAGTTACCTCTATATCTCCTTCGTAACTATCTATATTACCGCAATTACACTTAAATTCTACAGTATATGTTTTTTCTTTCTTCTTAGGTTTAGAAGAAGGAGAAACATATTTAGGAGTATTATGTCCTGTCCCTGATATCATAGGTAAATGATGAGTAGGGTCACGGAAATACTTATTAGCGAAAGCCCTGTAATCCATAGGCTTTTTCTTCTTATGAGGCATCTTTCTTTTCTCCTATCAAAATTCCGTCAATGTACATTTCTATATAACCTTTACTAGGATGAAACCAAAACTCCGAAAGAATATCTTTTTGTTTATCAATAAAACAATAATATGTCCATCTTTCTTTATTAGAAGGGAGTTTCTTCCCTTTTTTCTTCTTTTTCATCTATTTCTCCGTTTAAGTTTAATGTTTTATTTCGCCAATCATACGTACAGGGCAAGTTTCCTCCCTTAACATGATTCTTAGGGTCACGAATAGTGTCTACAACCCACGCTCCTGTAGTACCGTATCCTGTCTCAACCTTATCATATATATATCTTGCCGCTAAGGCAGGAAAGAAATGAATCATATTAGGAGCGAACCAATTATCTCCGTCCTTAAGTTGCATAAAAATAATGAGAAAGCCGTTAGTCTTATTGAGCTGTTCAACGAAATACTTTAAAACTTTATCCGTTTCAGCGTAATTATCAATAAGTAGCCAATCTAAAATAGTAACAGCGTTTTTCTCTAGTTCTACTTTAGTAGGGTCGCTAACGAAAGCGTGATAAAAATCTCCCTCTTTTAATCCTAAAGTTAGAGCCGTTTTTAGGAAACGAGAATTCCCAGACCAATAACAATATCCGTTTCTCCTAGCAAAAACTAAATGATAAGGCTTTGTCTCTACACACCATATTCTTCCGTCATAATCCTCTTCTGTAATTTTATCTTTTTTGACTTGAACTTCATTTTCAATTATTTCCGTTACTCTATAACATCCTCGAGTTGAGTTTTTATAGAATTTTAAAGAAGCTGATTTTCCTAGTTTTAACATTAAAAGTTGTAGGGAATCAGCCAAATGTTTTTGAGCTGTAGAAATATGATTGATTCTTGTTCCATCTTTTCTTATAGAAAAATGTCCATCTCCCATAATATAAGAATCTAAAAATACTCGAATATCATCAGGAGTAGCTTCCATAACAATTTCAGGAATATATTTAATATAAGACCTTCTCATCCTTTTTAGTTCAGGATGATAACAGTAGGTTCTTAACCAAACATATAATTCCTTACTGTCTATATAGTAAACTTCTCCTCTCGATGTTTTTGGAGTAAAACCAAGCTCAGAAAACATAGTTAAGAGTTCTTTTTTATAGGCTTCTTTTCTTTGAGTTATTTGAATTTTCCAAACTTTCCTTTTTTTAGAATGTTCAGGAATGTCTGTACCCGTCAAATTTCCTTCTGAAATAAACCATCCTAAAAATTTCATTAAAGCGGTTCTGTTAAAGTATTTTTCGCCTATTTTAATTTCAGAGACACGAAAATGATTATCTCTCAATTTAAAGTTAGTTTTGAATCTTATGCTTTTGTTATGTTTAATAACCTCTCTAATTTCGTCTAATTCATAAAAATCTTCATACTCACTTCTATAATAAATTTTATGATTAGGGGTTATTTTAAAGTCAACAGCATCGTTCTTATACGAAAGCATTTTTCCTTTATAATTCTCTTTAAAAATATGAGTAATTGGCTTATAAACGGAAAAACCTTCCATAGGATTTAAACTTAAAACCTTGTCAGTTTCTAGTATACTATCCAAATTCTTCCAACCGTTGTTTGTTAGTAATTCAGTTTCTTCGTCAAAACATCCAGTCTCAAGGTACATATAATGAGGCTTAACTCCTTGAGCTACAAATCTTTTAATAATATTCATAGCTTGAGTAGTCTTACCTACCTTACTTCTACCACCTAAGAGAATCATATCTCCGTAATTAAAGTGAGCTACATCATTAAAATACGGAACTTTAAAAGGAACTTCGGGAGAAAGCGTAGGAAACTCTTGTTGCCAATCCGCTCTCTTCACAGCTATGTACATTCTATTCTTACGAAGAACTAAACCTTCTCTCATAAGATGAGCTAATACTTTATCTACAATCTCTTTCTTTTCTCCTAATACTTCCTGAATATCTCGTCCTGTAGCTTCTCCTACAAGTTTAAGATAAGCTAACACTTTAGAAGTTGTATCATTTAAATCATTAGAAACGTATTTATCAATTTGATTAATAAGATTTCTAAATTCTCTAGGGTCTAAAGATGGCTTACAGAAATGACGGTTAATGATATCTAAAGTATAACAAACCTGTCCTAGATTTAGTTCTTTCTTTAGGATTCCTCCTAAACGAATCATAAAGTTATTTCTATTACCTTCTTGAATAACATCAGAATGAAAGTTCTCTGTTTGAATATCCTCTTTAAGAATTTCGGAGAAGGTCTTAGTGACGGGATTCTTCCCTGTCTTTTCTTTTATATAATCCCTTAAAGCGGGAGGCATCTTAGTAATAGGTTTCAAATCAGTAACAAACTGTCGAAAATATCCGTCAATTTCAGAAGGATAAAGAATACATTGTTTTCCGTTATTAAGAATATCAATCTTCATCTCATCAATACGAGTAGTAACAAGCTCAGGTTCGTACTGATAAAATAGATGCCACCCTTGACGAGACTTCTGAATAAGAACTTCTTCGCCTTTAAGCTTTTCAATCTCTTCAGGAATTTCAGAAGTATCAATATCAATAACAGTAACATTAGAACATTCGCCTGTCTTAACTCCTATATTCAGCTTATTCTCTAACCAACTCTCCCACTCTTTTCTATCCGTATGAGTTTTCGTAGTCCAAGCCATTTCAATAGGAGCTTTATTGTTCCTAGAAACAGGAACTAAATCAAATTTCATTTGTTCATAAAAATCAAGAAACTCTTTAAGAGTCTTAGGGGCGGGAGTTGTTAATGATAATACTTTGACAATATCCTGTAATACTTCGTCTTGAGTACAGTTTCTTACCTTAGAATAATATTCAGCTACGTTTCCTAGTCTTCCTTTTCCCTTTTCTCCGCACTTAGCACACATCATAATAGGGACTGTAGGAGAAATTAAATGACAAGTAGGTTCTTCAGAAAGACACTGAGGACAAGTAAAGTTAATATTCTTCCCTCTTGTCTTTTTAAAATTAGGGACTACTTTTTCTAAATATTCTATTGTCTTACTGAGAATTTCTTTCATGAGTTCCTTTATAAGTTAATTTGGGCGCAGATAGAATCGAACTACCACGGGAGTCAACCTCCACTCCTGTTTACAGGCAGGCGAGCGTCCACCGCTCACTACGCCCGAAAAAATAAATCGTAACGACTATCCGTTGACCCTAAACATTTTTTAGGGCTTACCGTTTGTCATCGGTCGCTATATACCTAGATAGTTTCGGGTAGGCTTTTAGCCTCAAAGAGCATGACGAGTACTCACTCTTTAGCACCGTTACGATTTTAAATGTCTTGTCGAGCAGGTAGCCCTACTTCTTTTCTTTTTTGGATTCTCCATCAAGACGTTTCGCTTCCGCAAGGATTTCAGCTTCTTTTCCTTTCAAAAGCAGAACGAAAATAGGGTCGTTAAATTTTGACCCAAACCATTTATCCACAAGAACTGCATCCTTCGTTGCTGGAAAACTTTCAATGATTGTGTTATTCATGTTTCCTACTCCTTTTTTAGTGTTGAATGTTGGATTGTTTTTGAAATATATGTAAATCTTAATTCCCCATACATCAGGGTGTTCGTTGAACTTCAAAACTCCGACTCTCTCGCTTGTGACTTCTATGACAATCCCGCAAAAGAATCCGTGAAATGACGGGTCGTGACCAGTTATATAATCTCCTTCTCTTATCATCTCCACTCCTTCACTCTTTAGCACCGTTCTTGTTTATGTACTGAAGTTGGACACAAAAAGAATCGAACCTTTCACAGTCTCCTTGCAGGGGAGTCTCGCCACCTTGGTACATGCGTGCCCTTGTTTCTTACTTAGTTAAATCAAGATACTTAGCGAACAGAACATCAATAATTTCACAAACATTATTGACATCAAACTGACCCTGAAGACCGATTAAGGTTCTACTCACTGCGTGGGCACAGGCTTGCTTCCTAATAGAATCCTGAACGTCCTGAGGCTTCTCATAAGGAGTCCAAGGCTTCTTCGTATATCCTGTAGCTCCCGTAGTAGCCGTGCCTCCTGTAGAAGGACTAGAGCTTACAATCTTAATGAAAGTAAGAATATTATTCCTACCCTCAACCCTAGATTTAAGTTCAATTTCATCACCCTTCTTTACTGTCTTAGCGTACTCAGCCACCTCATCCGTCACATACCACTTAGCGTCAGCCTCACTCGTACCGACCTTAAAAAACTTTCCTCCCTTACCAATTGCAAGCACTTTCATGAATGTTTCTCCTTTAGATTAGAACAGTTTATTTTTCTGTTCAATTTTTTTGATTTTTTTCTCATACTTCTCTTTAAGTTTCTGAATCCGCTTCTCCTCACGGAGTTTTCGTTTTTCAGCCCGACTTAAGGTTTTTTCAGAAACAATATGTTTAGTATCTCCGTATATTGTTTTGAATTTCTCCTGTATTGATTTAAAAGGTATCACATCATAGTCAAAGTCCTTTTCTGGGAGGAAATAGATGACTTCCTCAACCTTTTTATCAATTTCTTCAGGTAATCTAAGAAGATTGACAATTTTTTCTCTGTTAATATAATCAAGTTCGGTATGAATTTCTGTTATTAAGTTATCCGCTTGTTCTTTCCTAATCTTAGAAGCTAAGATAGCGTAAGGATTTTTTACTGTCTTATATCTCTTAGATTTAGGACTAAACAGCTTAACATTAGGAAACGCTACTAATTGTTCATAATCAGCGTCTACTGATATAATAATACACTCTCTATCTTTAAAATATCTACAACTAAAAGCTATAATATCATCAGCTTCGAGCTTTTCCGCTTCTACAACATGAAAGGGAGTTCCTGCATCTAACCTTTCATACAGTTCATTAAACTCAGCGAAATGTTTCTTCCAATCAATATCATGTTTCTCTCTATCGGCTTTTCTATTACCTTTGTAGGCTGGGTCGATTTCCTTGCGCCACGACCCCTTTTTTGAGTCTACAGCTAAGATAACTAAATCATCAGGAGTAATACCTACATTCTTTAGATTTCCTATCAACATACTTAGAGCTGTATATGTAGGAGGGACTTGTCTAGTTTTAGCGTAAACGAATATGCTACTAAACATAAAAAATCCCAAGTCTACTAAGATTACTCTTTTATTCGTTGTCTGAGTCAATGTCTCCATAGTCCTCATTATTAAAGTATGTCATTTTATTATAACAGTTTAAGTGATACATATCTTTATTTCTAACAACATATTCTTCATCGGCTTTAATTTCTTCCTTACAATATAAACAATAACCTACAGTATCTAAATACTGTTCTTCTTCAAATAAATCTTCTTCTTTCATAATTAATTGTCCCTAGATTCGTTAAAAACGTCTTGGTCTTCTCCCTCCTTACCGTCAAAATCAGTTTCCCATACAGCGTAAGATAGTAAGAAAACTGTGAGGATAGATTCCTCAGAAATATCATCCCACTTTCCGTCCGACCACATCGACATCAGATTAGCTATAACCTGAATAGGTTCGCCTTTAACGGAGAAGTGTTTATTAAAACCCTCTACAAGAGTCTTAAAAGAAGGAAAAAACATTTCTTTAATAGCTAAAGAAGTATCTAATCCTTCAGAGGTTCCTGTAGTCTTACAGAAAAATCCTCTTTTAAGCCACACTAAATAAGCGTATGTCGAAATTTTCAACAAATCTCTTTCTCGCTTAAGATTAGAGAATCTCATACAGTATTTGTGCATAGTTCCGAAGAGCCATGTCATTCCGTGAATATCAAAGAGAACATCAGTACTCTCTCTAGAAGTACTTCCTTTTAGAGCGTACTTCTTCGCCCCGTAAAACAACTGTTCCTTGATTAGCTCGAAATACTTCTCTAACTTAAGTGTGTTCATTTTTTCTCCTTTTTTAGTTATCTCTCAGGGACGAGTAGACGATACTCCTTAAAACAATGTTCGCAAATCTGATACTCTTTAAAACTATAGGATACTATTTTTTCTTTATAATATTCCGTAAGATAGTTAACAAAAATATCAGGACGAAAAAGAATAATTTCAGACCCCGATAAATGAAGTCCGTGTTTAATCGTATAGAGATTAAGATTCTTAACTAAAGAAAGAAGCCCTACTTCAACTACTTTTTTATCAGTCATTACTAATAGTTTAGCTAAAGCGAAGAAGGAGGAATTTCTTTTTTTATTACAGAAATTACATTTCATAGTATTTTTAGTTTTGTTAGTTCTATTATTAGTCATTAAATTAACACTCCTTCTTTTTTAACTTTATCAAATCTAGCCCTCTGACTCTTTCTCATCTTTTCTTTAGTAGACTCTTTATGTCTTTTAAATAAGTGAGATAAAACTGATTTTTTGTATCTTTCGAGGAGTTTTTTCATATAATTGTTCTCTCATATGGTTAATGTCCGAAAAAGGCTAAAAAGTCAAGGACTATTTTTAACTATTTTATCCTCATTAAAGGATTTTAATCTTTCTCGTAAGTCCTTCTCTAGAACTGGTTTAGATAGAAGATTCTCTATAAGAATAACATTAACGTTTTTTAATCTTTTACTTAAAGCTCTGACTATTTTAGGGTCATCTTCATAAAAAATATCAATATGATAATATTCTATCATTCTTTGTTTAAAATCTATGATATTTCGTCTTGTCCTAGCTTCTTGTAACATTAGGAGCTTATGATATTTAATATTGTTCTTTTTTAGCCACTGTATTGTTTCGAATCTAACATCGTCTTTTCGAGCGGTAACAATGTAGATTTCGTCTCCTTCAGTATCCCTTAGTTTTTTAGCTGTCTTAATATGAAGAAGTTTTAGTTTCTTCCTTTCCTTTCTTTCTTCTCCGTTACATTTCATAAAAGACTTATCAGGTTGAAACAATTCACATAATACTCCGTCTAAATTATATCCGACAATTTTAAAGGGACTGTCCATTTTTATCCTTATTTATTAGTGTTCTTTTGAGTACTCTTATTAGTTAGAGTATTTTTAATTTTAGTTTTATTCTGAGAAGAACTATAGCTTCCGTTTGATACATTAATTTTAGAAGCCCCCGCCATTTCTAACCTAGCTAGAACTTCAATCTGAGCCTTAGCCATCTCTAACTCATGATGTCTCTGAATTTCATCTTCTATACTTTTGATATATCTTTTTTGACTCTCAGTTTCTTCTGAATAAGCTATCTTAACAAATAAACAACACATTAAAACAATAAGAGAAGCGATAAAGAGCTGTCTTAGAATAAAGTAAGGTCTATTTGTAACTTTTCCGTTAAAGTTTATCATTTTTTACCACCTCGATTAAGTAAGGCTCATATACGTAGTCATAATCATCATCTAGAATAGAACAATTAACATATAGAGTCTTACCGACTGTTTTTTGTCCCCTTCCCGAATGTATGTGACCAGATATGTGAACCTTAGGTTTAAGTTTACTGATATAACGTCCTAAATCGTAACAACCGCACTCCTGTCCTCTCTTATTCTTATCTAAAATACCTAGAGCTGGCCCATGAGTTACTAGAATATCTATTCCTTTCGGAATCTTTTTCCATACTTCTGTTATTTCATCTCCTCGTTCTTTCATAAAACACCAATCAAAAAACTTAGGAGTATAAGGACTTCCGTAAATCTTTAATCCTGTTTTAGATACATACAAACTATCCTCAAGATAGACTATATCCTTAGGAATCATAGCCTTACAAACATCATTTTGTAAACAAAAATCATGATTACCCGCTATAAATATCTTTTCTTTATGAGGAAGCTTAGAAAACCACCTTATAAACCTATCTAAATTCCATCTCGTTCCGTCATAAGTAACATCTCCCGAACAGATAACAATATCAGCGTTAGGGATATTCTCTACTATTTTTCCGTGATTATCAGAAAAACAAGCTATTTTAATCTTTTTTGACAAGAAATTTATCCTCCGTTCCTCTTTGTCTTTCAGGAATATAAAACTTTCCTACATCAAGAATATCGACATAAGGGTTTTTAAACTCTTTCATTTCTGTAGGCGTAAATAAACGAGTTTTACTTTCATCTTTAACTAATCCGAAATGTTCTTTAGGAATATAAGCGTAAAGATAATTTCCGTCTTCGTCTTTAGTGTATCCTTTAGCTCCTTTGACAGGAAAGATATAGTCTAGTTCACTCATAAATCCGCTAGGTTCATCCTTCGTCCATCCATTCCACGTCACTCCTTTTAACCACTCTTCTCCTGTCAACTCATATTGTACGTCAGGAGTAGAACAGTTCGACTTCGAATCCATAACATTATTGATATTACCCTCGTTACTCCTAATCCGCTCAGGAAGCCTAATCTTCTTAGGGTCGTGTCCTAGTTTATTATAGACAAGTAACTGAGGTTCATTTAAACGCTCTCTAATCTTTCTTAGGATAGGGATAGCCGTAAAATCAGAAACTCCGTCTTTAAACTCTTTAGGAAGATAATCATAAACAGCTTTCCCGTGAAAAGGATTCAATTCAAACCACTTAGCCTTCATCCCTACTACTTCAAACTGAGGATTATATTGTTTTCCTAATTCAGTAAACTTTTGATAGAATTTCTTTTTAGTTGCATAGTTTACGTGATATCCTCCAGGGAAAGGCTCAAGAAACTCTTTATTTTTTTCAATATATTGTTTCCAATAGTAATTGTTTCTAATACTTCCCTGAATAAAGAAATCCCTCAAATGAACACAAAACGCTCCCGCTTCCATAACATCTTTAATATACTTCTCAGGGTCTTTATTTGTGATACTCGGAATAAAAGGAGAAGCGTAAATACAGGTCTTAATATGAGAGTATTGTCCTAAAGCTTTAAGTGTTTTAAGCCTAACTGAAGGAAGAGGAGTTAAAGGCTCTAAAATCTTTCCGTCAGCGTCATCTGTTGTAGAAAAAGATGCACACACAATAATAGGGGCTTTATAGTCAGCTAAAAGATTAAAATACTCTTCGTTCTCACAAATAAGTCCTAGTTTAGTATTCATAAACAAGGGAATATGATATTCTGAACAAATCTTTAAGAAATTATAACTCGTTCTAAAAAACAAATCTTCTTTCTGAAAAGTCTCGCCTGTAGTACCTAATTCAATGAAACCTTTATTTCTAATAGCCCAATCCATAAAAGGAGTAGAGGTATGTTTATTTTGATAGGCGTTTTCTACGAAACGAGAGAACTTTTTAATATCAAGAAGCCTAGCTACCTTCTTATTCTGTTGAATTCCGTTACGTTTTAAAACTGACTCTCTAAATTCATCACCGAGGCAAAATTTACAGAAGCCTGTACATGATTGATGAGTATCAGCTTTAAGCGGAAAGCCGTTCTGTAACATCCGTGTTCCAGGAGCAAATATTGTTTCGAATCTGCACTTATAATGTGAGTAATAATTATTCACTCTTTAGCCTCTTTAATTCAAAAGAAATCTTATTGTGTATTTCCGTGAGTAATAAACCGCTTTCAATCCACCCTAATACCTTTTTTAAACTTTCTATATAGCCTGTCATATAGCCGTTAGCGTATTCTTCTGTCTTATCTTTCTTTTTAGACATTTTTTAACCTCTTATACTCGTTCTTTAATTGTATTAGAGATAGTACTAGGTCTTTATCTATTGACTTTAAAAGACTCATTAAATCTTGATATTCTTCTTGAGGAAGAGGACATAAGAAAATAGGTTTATAATCAGTACAAGGCTCGACTGTATCGGTATGAATCTCATCCTTAAGATGTTTAGTAGATTTAGACTTAGGGATTCCTGAATATTTAGTAAGCCTCTTGACTTTGTTTCTATCAAGATTGCAAGCGTCTAGACGAGAATTATCGCCCTTCCCTAGTTCTTCAATAATCTCTAAACTCTTGTAGCTATCGTGTTTCCCTTTGATACCCGAAGCGAAGATAATTTCTTTTACTTCCTCGTCAGTACACTCTTTAATGATACAAGTAACTTTCTTATATCCTAGTTCTTTTAAAGCTTGAATCCTATGTTGACCGTCAATAATCTCATAGATACATTCTTTATCAAGATAACGAACAATAATAGGACTAAGTAAGCCGATAAGTTTAAGGGAGGACAAAAGTTTCTTGTAAGTCCCTTTTGGCATCTTATTAGGATTAAACTTGTTAGGAACAATATTGTCTAAGTCAATTTCTTTAGTAGTAATTTTCTGTTCTTTCATTATAACTCCATTCTTTTGGTATTTCTAGAAGCCTGATGGTGTACGATAACAGGTTCTTTAATAAAGCTAGGAACAACACCGTCTTTATTAATAATAGCTAGATATTCAATTGGTAACTGATAAGCTTTTAGTAAATCTTTGTACTTATTTTTTACAAGCTTATCTAAGTTTAATTGTTCTAATATCTGAGGGTTTCTTTCGTTCTCCTCTATCCAATCATCTAATAGCTCCCTACAGATAGGTTTATTTCTAATTAAAAGGGTTCCTGAAGCTAGGTGTTTTTTACCTTCAGATTTTCCTCTCCAAAACAATCCGCTATCAAAATCATGATAAGCTATATCAAAATCGCTAGGAATCTGAAAGAAAAGTTCAGGTGATTTCTCAAAAGTGGCGTCAGCGTCTATCATAACTATATCATCGTTAAAATCATTTATAGCTTTTTTAATAACACTAGCTTTTAGACAGGTATTCTTTTTCCACGAATGTTCACTATTAACTTTAATTTGAGTTAAGTTAAGACCTACTCTTTTAGCCGAAGGAATAACTAAATCATTAGCTATCTGTTCGTAAACTCCCTCCGTGAAATAAGTACATATTTTCATTATAAGTATTGCTCATACATAGATTTATTTTTCATCATGAAGTCTTTCAGGTCTTTAATCATATAATGATAATTATCGGGAAAAAGATAATTTAAATCTGTTCGTGAAGAACTAAGGGTTTTATTTGAAAAAACTTTAGAATCTTCAATAACATAGACATTCTTATCGAATCTATGGCCTAAAATATTAAGGAGTTCAGCTTTTGTAATATCATACTTAGGACAAAAATTAACTAGTCCTTCTACAGGATATTCGATGAAATGAGCTATTCCTTTAGCTAATTCTAGTGTAGTTACTCCGTTCCATAATACTCTACTATATCCCGTAACAAACTTTTCCTTCTGAGTGAGAAGCCAATGAAACAAACCGCTTCCGTTTTTTAGTTCTGGGCCAATGATAGAGGTTCGTAAGGTAAGAACATTAGGAAAGTCTTTCATTTCTCCTGCTATTTTACTAATTCCGTAAGGAGACGTTTCGTTAGGGGTAGCGTCTTCTGTGTAATTTCCGTATCCTTTACCGTCAAAAACACAATCAGTAGAAAGATGAATAAGTCGAGTATTTGTTCCTTTAACAGCTTCGCCTAATACTCTAGGAAAGTAGCCGTTAAGATACATAGCTCTTGAAGGAGAGTCGTTAGAGTCCTTAATTAACAGCCCTACAGCGTTGATAATTGTATCATACACTTCGCTTTTTGTCAAGCTAATTATTCTGCTAAGACCTTCGGGGGTTTCTACGTCAATATTTTCGGAATATACTCTAGAGCTAGGAAAAAGAAAACAAAGCTTTTGTCTTGTAACTAAATCTAGATGATATCTATTAAGGCTAGACAAGTACTGAGCTATCATATGTCCCGCCATACCTTTCGCCCCTAATATCAATATTTTTTTCTTCATTAGAAACCAGCCTCCCCTAATAGTGTTCTTAACTCGTCTAAATTCATTTGATTATCTAAAGAAGAATAGCTTTCTATTCTAGCCTTAGGAAGGTCTAAATGTTCTGTAGAGTAAAGAAAGAAATCGTCGTTGTAATAGTAAAGGTTCTTCGCTTCTTCGGGAGTTACTAATATTTCATGAGTCTTTTCTCCCTTTCTTTCTCCTATTACTTCAATCTTAGCTTCTCCGTATTTTTCCTGTAAGACATAAGCTAAATCAATAAGGCGAGTAGACTTCATCTTCATGATAAAGATTCCTGGATACTCTGATTCTAAAGCTGTTAAGAGTAAACTAATAGCGTGAGGAATAGTCATAAAGAAACGAGTCATATTAGGATTAGTGAGATAGATAGTTCCCTTCTTAATCATATCAATAAAATAAGGAATAGCTGACCCTCTAGAACCTATAACGTTTCCTCCTCTCACACAAGAAAATCTAGTAGAAAGAGGATTATCAGAAGAAAGTACAAGTTTCTCTGACATAGCTTTTGTAATACCGTAGAAATTAACAGGATTAGCTGCTTTATCGGTTGAACAAAACAATAGTTTACCTACGTTATTTAATTTACACGCTTCTATTACATTCTGAGTACCTAAAACATTTGTTTTAAAGGCCTCGTCAGGTTGTTCCTCGCAAATAGGAATATGTTTCAGAGCAGCCAACATAAATACTACATTAGCGTTCTTTGTTACTTTAATAACCGCTTCTCTGTCCCTAACATCTCCTATAACAAATTTTACCTGAGGATTATTAAAATATCTATGAGCCTCCACCTGATTGAACTCGTTTCTTGAGAAACCTATAATTTCATCTTCAGGATTAAGTTTTTTTAATAATTGAGTAGTAAGCTCCTTACCCCAACTCCCAGTGATTCCAGCTATTACATATTTCATGTCAGGAAATCCTTCCTATCAATAAGAACAGTCATAGTATTTTTATCGTTATATTTTTCAAATTCTTTTCTCCACCATTCTATAGGATGAACTGAAAGATGGAATTGGAATCCTTTTCTATTATCTTCAAAGGTAGCGATACAGTGATAAGTTTCTTTTTTTGTAATACGATAAATCTCTTTAATGGCTTTAGATACTTCTTCAGGAGGAAGGTGTTCTAACATGTCTACTGAGAAAGTAAAATCGAATTCATCGTCTTTAAAGGGGGTTTCGGTTATAGAGGACTCAACATAGTTATTTAAATCAGGCTGAAAATTATAAAGATTCTGTTTTCGATAATGAACGTTAGGAGATTTTAATTTCAATCCTTCTAAAGTAATATCAACTCCTACTACATTCGTAAATCCTTCTTTCTTCAGAAGCTCTACAACAACTCCGTTCCCGCATCCTATATCTAATATCTTAGCGTTTTTATCTAGCTTTTCTTTCAGGAACTCAAAAACAGGGATAGCGGTTTTTGACTGTCCCTCCGCTCCCGTGTCCCACGCCTTTGTATATTTATCTTTTTCGTTCATTTTATCTCTCCTGTAAGTATCTGAATAACTCTATCGGAAGTATCTTTGTAAGTATATTCCTCAGGAATTATCCAATCATTATCTCTTTGTTTTATAATTCTAGAACATCTTAGGATATTATCGGGGTTTAAACTAGAGAGAATACAGGCTCCTACTTCAATTAATTCAGGACGTTCAGTAGTATCTCTAATAACAACCGAGGGAACTCCTAAAATACAGGCTTCCTCTACTACAGTTCCGCTATCTGTAATAATTAAGTGAGCGTATTTTTCTAATTTAACGAAATCATGAAATCCTAGAGGAGTCATAAAACGAAGATTTTTAGGACATTCTATTTTAAATTCCGCTATTTTATTTCTTGTTCTAGGATGGATACTACAATAAACAATTTTATTAAAATGAGTAGCTACGTTATGAAGTCCCGATATAATAGACCGTAACCTATCTTCCTTATCAACGTTTTCAGACCTATGAAAAGTAGAAAGAATATAACTATAAGGAGGTAGTCTTTCTCTATCTAATATTAATGATTCCTCAATATATTTATTATTTTTAATCAATACTTCATTTATCGGGTTTCCTACTACATATATCTTTTCTTTAGCTATTCCGTCATGAATAAGGTTTTCTTTACTTAAACGAGTGTACGGAAGATTAAAATCAGAAATAGAATCAACAATCTTTCTATTGAGTTCTTCGGGTACTTTTCTGTCCCAACACCTATTTCCCGCTTCCATGTGATAAATAGGAATCCCTAGCCTACGACAAACAATAGCAGATAAAGCTGAATTTGTATCCCCTAAAATCAATACTTTATCAGGACGTTCTTTTACTAGTACTTTTTCTACTTCGGAAAGAATTAGACCTATCTGTAAAGCAAAATTAGGTTCTATCACATTTAAAGAGTAATCAGGCTCTCTAATACCTAAATCTTTAAAGAAAATAGAACTTAAATTAACATCATAGTTCTGTCCTGTATGAACAAGGGTATGTTTAATAGGGAGTCTATCTAGCTTCTGAATAATAACAGAAAGACGGATGAGTTCGGGTCTGGTTCCTACAATCGTTAAAACGTGGGTCATTTTTTCTCCGCTAGTAAAACTAATCTATTAGGAATATCGCCTGTATAGGCTGAAGGTCTATGAGATTCTTTGTTAACTAAAATCTTACAATATTCTTCAATTTTAGGTAAATCTTCTTTGTCTATTTCAAATATAATTTTGTCGGCTTTTAAATCTTTCAAAAAAGAATCTTTATCGGGAATATGATGAAAGATATTTAAAACTAACGCTATATCATAATGAATATCGCTTTTTACAGCTTCATTGGCTGTTTCGTTAATAAAAAATACATGAGGTGTTCTTATTTCTTTTCTGATTAATTCCGCCGTCTGTAGAGCTTCAAAATTTTTATCAATTCCGTCAACTTTAGTAGCTCCTCTTTCTAAAGCCTTAAAACTAAAATATCCGTGAAAACAACCTATATCTAACACATATTTATTAGTCCAATCTACTAAATCTTTAATATTATCCCACGTTTTCCACGATTGAGCGTATCCTATATGATTAATACACTCAATATCCTGATAATATTTATCATAAGTAAGAGAGTCTAAGTAAGCTTTAAATTGAACTTGTGTCATAATAATCTATTTTCAATCCCTTAGATTTAAAGAAATCAACAACAGAATAGTTTATATTTAAATCGTCTAAAACCATTCCTTTTTTCTTTAATCTTCTTATATGCTCTTCTTTGTTTTTACAAGTAACTATTACGACCTGTATTTCGTTTTTAGAAGCGTAGTCTAAAAAATCCTTATATCTTAATTCTAAATCTTTTTCTTGTGTTACTAAAGGAATATGTTCTGTAATAAAAGATTCGGGAAGTTCACTAAGAAATTCCTTTACTTTATTCTCTATCCATCCTTTATGAATTAATCCAAATACTATGTCAAAATCACAATAATAAATATCGTATTTAGAAGAATAGTTTCTAGCTAGTGTAGTTTTTCCTACTCCACTTTGTCCTAATAAAAAGATTTTATTTTTTGAGTATTTAGAAGGTATAAGTATATTATCTTTTACAAATTGTTTTTTTAGTAACGTAGATAGAATGCAATTAGGAAGATTTTTTCTTCCTCCGTTTGTACTATTTAAAAACTCTCCCGCTAGAGGATGCCCTGCATACCAATGTATTCCGACGGTTTGTTCTGTAATTTTTGATAAATCGTTTTCTTTGAAAATTGAAAATATTTTTGTAGCGTCAAACGGATACACTGAATTCATTTCAATATTACAAGGATATCCAGGAATAGAGGCTAGCTCTATATATTTTCTATTAATCATCTCTACTCCGAAATATTGATAAGGTAGGTCGCTCTTAACAAAGCGAGACTTACATTCCTTATATAAGGAGGAGAAATATTGATTTTTAGGACTAGACATTAAAAATCCGATAGAATGCCCATAGTAGCATATAGAAACTACAGTGTCTCTATCAGAATTTTCTATTTTATTGATACTTAGAGCTTCTATAGGACGAATATATAATACATCGGTGTCGCTATAAACCCCCCCTTCTTCGGCTAAAACTTTTAGTCTCAAAATATCTGACTTATGTACTTCAGAGAGATTTTCTGAAAATCCGTAGTCTTTAAAATTGTGATATTTAATTTCAATAGGGAGTTCCGTAATTTTTACAGAGAAATCGTCATAGTTATCTTGATATTCTTGTTCTTTTGAATCCCAGGTAATCTTTTTAGTCTGAGAATAGGAGGTATGTAGTTTAATCTTCCACTCAGGATTATTTCTCCAAAAAGAACAAATACTCATAAACTGTAGGTAGGACATCCTCTTTCCACCCCAATAAAAATGAGCTATTTTCAGCGTTTCTACCGCCTAGCTTTCCGAAGGAACTCACCTCTCGGCTCAGCCAACAAGTCCGCGCGTTGCATGCCGAAACGAATGCCTTCGAACTCGACCACC
>Ga0208694_1002702_pt1 | contig 18179 bp, 23 predicted proteins | sample AD_UKC078_MetaG_FD_184442 | JGI IMG/M metagenome (GOLD analysis project Ga0208694, IMG submission 184442) | Active sludge microbial communities of municipal wastewater-treating anaerobic digesters from USA - AD_UKC078_MetaG (SPAdes) (version 2) | ecosystem: Engineered > Bioreactor > Anaerobic >...
CTGGATGTGGCACGCAGAGGCTTGAAATACCAAAGGTCCGTGAACTTTATTCTTGCTGTATCCTTGAACCATTGCCAACCAAAGAAATAACCTTCGCTATGATAGTTCATCTGATATATCTTCTTCCCTTTCTCCTTGGTCTTGACCCAGTCAATAGGAAGGTTTATATGTTCAACTCCATTGTAGACCTTTGTCTTGTTCCTTCTTCTCTTATTTATGGCAAACTCTCCAAATCCTGAAGGCATCCTCACCCTCTCTCCTGTCTCAAGCATATAGTCCCTGAAACCCTCGTTGAATGAATAAATCACATTCATCCAGTCGATAAAAGAGATATGAATGTTGGGGTACTTATCGCAGAACTTCTGATAGTTGTCCTTGCTTACAGCCCTCCAGTCTACCTTCACCCTCATTATTTAGTTGCTTTTGAAATATTTGGTGCCTGTTGATCAAGTCCTTCATTAGAAACGTCGGTACTGATCCTAAAATATGTTGACAACAGTTTCTGCGAAGTAAGTTCAAGCACTTGTTTCTCCAGATATCCAGGGCAAGCAAACTCCTTATCAAGGGGGTTCTTACACAATTCATCAAGAGAAACGTTAGATCCACAGTCACATTCAGGAAAAAGAACATCAACGGGGACCTCCTCTTCAAAATATGCAACTAACCTGACAGCCCTCACCATAGGGTTGCTCACATACAGGTAATCATTGCTTATCCAATAATACTCCTCCTTCTTTACGAAAGGAAGCTTCAAAAGATTAGCATACCTGTTTGCTGTTACCTCCTTCAGCTTCTTACCTTTTCCTCCCATAGCGTTCACTGAGTACACTCCCTGTATAACATACTGATAGATGCCTTCAGCTATTCCCGGGATTTTGTGGCAGCTTCTTGCAACATTACAAGGATCTACATAGTCACAGCACTCTGATACAGGTACAGACTTCATCTCAAGGCAAGGTATTGTCGTGAATATGGTGTCAGTGGCCCAGAGTCTGCGAAGGTTGGTTTCTCTCTTAATGAGAAGAAGGGCATTATTCTTCAATTCAGAGAATATAACACGGTCTGTTATTAAACTGTCAGTAGACAACAATTTATGCATCCCACGCACATCGCTTACTAATTTCCTGCCTGTAGACATATTAAACTTATATTATTGTAAAGATATGCATATATTTTGAAAAATCAATTGGTTATACTAAAACTCCCGAAGGATACAAGACCCTTCGGGAGAGCCCCGCCAAACCAACAAACACAGAGCTTTTAGCTTACGATCTTTATCTCTCCTTTAAGAGAGCATGGAGGAGTTGGCTTTTTAAACCAACTCCTTATCCATTCTATAAATTTCTTTATCAACTTTATCATGATATAATAGTAGTAGTGGTAGTTAATGTAGGACAATAAATATCATCTCCCTCGAATGATGTGCCTGTCCACAATCTTACATAGTTATAACCCTTTCCTGAATAATATCCTGCTTTAGCATTTGTCTCACATGAGCTATCTGAATAAATATGAGTGGCAGATGTAAATGCTGCGTTATCTCCATATAATGTAACAGTACCTTCAGCTTGACATGCATTATAAGCAGAACTGGCCGAATATCCAAATAAGGTTTTGCCATTATCCAACACCTGAGTACAGATAGGTTCACTTGTAGTACTTGTGGTGGTAGTGGTAGAAGAAGAAGAAGTAGCACAACTTACAGCAGGACCGCTACAGCCATATTCTGTTTCAATATCTACAAAACCTCCAGAGCTTATTGTAAAGATCACAGATGAACTACTTTGCTGAATATATCCAGCTCCCTTGGTATAAGTGGTCATTTCCTCATCATCGAATAATTGAGCACCTACGCCTAATGTACTGGAAGTATGCCTCATCCACATCCACATGGGATTATAACACGTATAGACATAATCACCACTACGAACATCATCTATACCAACACACACCTGATATAAATCAAATGCTCCCGAAGTACTTGTAGTGGTTGTAGTGGGAGGTGTTCCTCCACTCGTAGTAGTGGTAGTGGTAGTAGTACTGTCACAAGAGACTAGAACCTGTCCACAACCTACAGTAGCTACACAAGTTACTTCTGTTGTTCCTGCTGGAGCATTTGTAGATGTATAACCCGGTGTAGCAAAACTAGCTAATGAAACATTAGTTTCAAATGGAGTACCTCCAGGATAAGGATCGGTATTAGAATACAGATCAAAAGGACCAGTTATGTCTGCTCCTACGCTTGTAAATGTTATTGTTACGTTCATTTCTTTTTATTTTTAATATATTAACTGCAAGTCATATTAGCTTCAATACTACAATCGCTATCACATGTCATATTAGCTTCAATACTACAATCGCTATCACATGTCATATTAGCTTCAATTTCACAATCTTGTTCATGAGTAGTACTTGTCGTTGTAGTGCTACTTGTTGAACTTGTTGTACCAGTTGTTGTAGTGCTTGTAGTTGGAGGTGTTGCTCCACCTGTGGTTGTTGTGGTAGTTGTAGTGGTGGAAGGGGCAACAGGTGTCGTTGTAGTACTGGTTGTAGTTGGAGCTAGCAATATATCCATTTTATAGTCATTACAAACACCAGGAGTACTACAGTTATATTCAACACTTCGTATTATTATACTTGTTGTATCATTAGGTACATCGTACACCCTACTTACAGAAAAATAACCAGGATCTACACAACTGGCATCATCCGGTCCAGTAGGTATTATACCACTAGGCATGGCAATTACATTAATCTTTGGACCAACTGCACTACCCATCGAATTTATTATTACACTTACTAACATATCTATTGATTTTTAATTATCATCTTATCTGAATTGCATGACCATCAATACTACAATCCATTATAGTAGTACTGGTAGTAGTAGTACTTGAACTGGTTGTACTGGTAGTAGTAGGAATAAGGAGAGCCTGCAATTCGCATATCTTCTCCTCTATTTTCTGCAACACTACCGTCAATGTATCACATTCATCAATCTCCGTGCAAGGAAGATTTGTACCATTATAAGCAAAATCGTCAGTCCTTCTTCCTATGATGTGGCAAGGATCTGCACAAGGATCTGCATAGCAGGGACTTGCACAAGGTTCAGGACAACATGAAGGTGGTGTACATGCAGGCACTGGTGTACAGCATGGATTGACAGGCAAGTAATATGGCCAAGTTGGACTCATTTTCAACAGTTTAAGTGGGGTTCACTTCACAAGTTGTAACTGAAACAACTACACCGTCCACAATTTCGCATATGTATCTTATATGCGAAGACGAGTAAGTACTTCTTACCTTAAGACGTATCATGTAAACACCATCAGCAACTACATTAGTACTATCATCAGCATATAAATATGCTATTTCATCTCCTGATGGAGGAAAGTTTGTTATTTGTCCCCATGCTCCTGAAGAAGATACAGTATGTGAAGATGCACATTGAACAGTCAAAGCATTACATGCAGCAACAGGCGTCAATTCACTTATATTAACTGTTATACCGTTAGCATAGGTTACATTAGTGGTATAATATACATTAACCACGTCTTCAGGCCTATGAAAAACTGTAGTGGTAGTAGTTATAGTTTGCTGTATTTCACATATAGCAGCCTCTATCTTCTGTATAGCAGAAGTCAGAGTATCGCAATTCTCAATACCTATACAGGGCAGCGGAGGACCTGAATAACTGATATCATCTGACGTTATATTACCTAACATGGCTTTAAATAGAGTTTTAAAATAATCTGTGATTTTCATGGTCAAGAAGGTTTATACATTATATAATATGTACTTCCAGAATTAAGAAGAGGAGTACCATTCGCCCCATTACAGAGATAGATGTTTTCCCACTTGTCAATTCCTGCTCCAGAGAGAGAGAAATTACTAAGACTTCCATAATACCTTACTATTTCATAAGGAACCATTCTGTTGCAATACTTGGCATATTCACCATCGTTAAGGAAGTCCGTAATAAGCTCTATCACTCTTGAGAGGGAATCATTGGTTTCTATCCCTAATTCAGGAACAGGAAGTCCTGTATATTTTATGCATTGGTCTGAATGGATTTCCAAACATCCATTGAAACATCCGCTACATTCACTCATTGTTTGAATATTAAAAGTTTAACTCTCGCAGCAATACTGTTCAAAGTATAGTTGCTCAGGTATACAGGATTTGAATATTTACGTTGCAATATTCTCCTGTAGTTCATCAGATATATGATTGCTTCTGCATTTACAGGCTGACTAAGCATCAATGTAATATTATTGTACATGTTGCCAGCCATCTTTGCAAGTTTGCAATCAATATCATCTATAAGAGATTGAATGTCTGCACATTCGCCACAAGTTGTTAATCTTGTATACATTTTATTTTTGTGTTACGGGTTTGCTCTGAACAGCAGCTGCTTCTTTAGCCCTGCAACTTGCACACTTCCCATCTTTAATCTGACATGCAGGGAAAGAACCCTTGCATACTGAGCAAATAGTCGGTTTACAGCCCATTTTATTGAAAGTTTATGTAATAATTATTACCGGAACATCCACAGTTCCCTGATTGCATATTCTCAAGCATTGAATAAGCTTGAGCATAGAGTTTCTCAGCCTGTACGTTAGCGCAATTATTAGCCGCAGCAATAGCTCCCTGTATGAAGAAATATATCGTGTTAAGCTCCACCATAGACTGCTTCTTGATGGCCTTGTCACACTCCATCATATCAAGTTGCATGAAAACGCTGTCAAAAAGCTCCATTATCTTTTCCACCCTCATTATACTCTTCTCCACATAATATGTATATGCAGGATTGTTAGTATATCTTATATGGTAGATGCCATCGGGAAGAGCAACATAATTGGTGTCCTCAGTCAAGCCGAAGTCAGTGGAATTATAGACATTGGCCTCAGCAGGTACGAATGCTCCTGAATATGTGGAAAATCCAGGAATATTAATCTCTATCCAGGGAGTATTGGGGGCAGGAGGGTTAGTCGGGTAGGTTGAATTATCTACCACAGCAATATTGTACTTATTATAGGTAGGAAGTACTACTATATCTAAACTTAAATCTGCCATCCTCTTGAATAAAAAGAGCCAGAGGATTTGATTCCTCTTCCCCTGGCTCATTTATCAATTTATTCAATTATATACTAACGTCCACTAGTTGTAGTCGTAGTGGTAGCCGGAGCAGCAGTAGTGGTGCTGGTGGTAGTGATACACACGTTATCAGCAGTTACTGTACCAAGAGCAGTTTCAAGAGCGGTTTCAAGAGCCGCACTGAAAGCACTTCCTGCTTCAGCAGCAATTATCACCATGCTGTCTCTGGGAACATAGTCTCCCCAGTTGTAAGCACCCCTGAAATACTCGTTGAACTTGATGTAGAAGGTATCATAAACCTTACCGCTTTCTGCCCAGCTCTCGAAGTTCTGGTTGTACCCAGCCCATCTGTAGAGGTGTTTCAGATAACCAGCCTGATAGCTATGGTAGTCTATTTCAAGCTGTTTGATTTCCTCGTAAGTACCAGTGGCATAGGTGGAATTCTGAACAGTAGTGACAGTGGCAACAGGTTCGCAAGCATCGGTAACAAGGAAGTCTGCCGTAGTAGCAGGTCCGTTGTACACGAAAGCTCTGAACCACATCCTGTCATATTCATGCGGGAAAGCAGCAACGTCGCAAGGAACACCAAACTTGGTGAGAGGTTTGCCTTCAATCTGAAGGACACAATCATCATCACCAAGGGTGCCTGCCCTTCCCGATCTTACGGTCACCTTCGAGAAAGTGAAATAGGTGTTTAGACTAACGGTGAAAGGATCATCAGGCACTTCAGCCGTGGAAATCGGGGAAGTCCAGTCAATCACACCATCGGTAACATTATACCCAGTGAGCTTCTCCATGACAAGGTCAAGAAGAGTATCACAATCAACTTCGGTGCAAGGATCTTCACCGCATTCGCAACAGGGGACCTGAACAGTAACACTGCGGGTTAACCCATTGAAATAGAGAGAATCAAGGTATGCAGAGTGAGCACGCAAAGTAATGGTGATTACATCCCCACACTTTGCAGTCCAGTCCTTAATCTGAATAATCTGATTGGTGGGAGTTCCACAACCACCAACTTTATACCATTCAGTAACATTAGAGTTGCAAGGAGACGAAACACCACAACCCTTGATTTTGTCAGAACGTTTAGTGCCCTGAAGGTAAGTGTTTTCCCTACCTTGGGCAATGTAGAAATACTCTTCACTTCCAGGAGTCGTGGTGGCCTTGTAATCAGGCGCGAATATTCCCACTTGACCCGCAGTTAAGTCTTGCGTAGAGATACTGTCAGTTGCAGGCAAAGCTGTCTGACTTGTCGGCACTACGAAGAGTGTAGTCAAAGAAAAATCTGCCATTTTGTTTAAATTTTAAATTGTTAATTATTCATTTGTCTGTATTCTAAACTGTGCACTTTGCACAGCAGAAGCATTCTCAGTATACATAGCAAGGGATTGGACAGTCAAATCGAGGAGTTCATCTTCAAGGTAGAGGTTTAATTCACAGTCCTGATCGACGGAATCCGTCCCATCAAACTTAACATATCCTGCTTTATCAATGTAAAGCGGATACCTTAAGTACATGATATATAGTTTCGTAGGAGTGAATGTACCATCAGTGAATACACTCATACTATCAGATGACAAGATACTAAAAGTTTCTTGATATTCAAAGGATGGCTGATAATGTTTATTATTCAACAGAAACTGTAAATCGCCATGCTTTGTAAGCTCACTGTTTATCCATATTATCCTATCCTTGCATTTACCTTTATCAGCCAATATATAGCTGTCAAGATAGAACATATAGGTAGGATCAAGGGTAGTAAAATCAACAGACCACTGATTAATGTTACTATCAGTCTCCTCTGGAATGAGGGGATGATCTATATAGTTCTCAGCAAGTATCTGAAGATCCTCATAACGCTTCTTGAAAGCGTCATAACCAAGTCCACTTACAACACTTAAGCCGTTAACCTTCTGCTTTATCAGCTTCAGCTGGGCTTCATTCAGAGCAAGTATCTTATCTTCAAGTTGTATCCTTTGATGCTCGTTAGTAGATAATTTATTTAGTTTTTGGTCTATCTTATATAACAAGCTATCTACAGGTATCATACTTCAGCTAATTTCTTCGATTTCAATTTAGCCTCAAGAGTGAGGAGCATGTCCTGGTTATCGTCATCAATCAACATTTTCACGACCTCCTCCTCATCAGTTGCGACTTCATACTCTCCTTCATACACCTTGCCATTGGGTTTAACCCTGTATATGGAATAGGAGATGGCTTGTTTCACCAAATCTTTCACATGGAGCAAATCTTCCTTCATATCGGCAAACCTATTGAATACCTCAATCGTAGAAAGTCCCTGGTACTTACCTGACTTAAACTCTGTCTGTTTAAGAACATTGTCCACTTCATTATATACGACTTCATCCTTAGTGTTCTCCGTAATGGGGAGTCCAAGCAATCTCGCTACTTTCCTCTTCTTTGCAGGAGTCATGCTGTCAAACTTACTGATAGCCTTGTTTATCAACTGTTTCTTCTTGTACACTATTGCGTTCTCAATTTCATCGTCAGCAACATAGAATTGTGTGTCAGCGGGATATTCCCCTCTTTCCCACGCCTGATAGCTGCTTGCGATGCTTGGATGAACCCTTAGCCAAGCGAATGTCAGTTCCTGAAAAGGAATGGACAGGTCAAAATGATTATCGCCATCCATCAATTTGTAAGGCTGAACGTGAAGAGTGTCTTCGGTGGAAGTGGATAGAGCATAGTTCCAGAACGGAGCCCTTGGTCCAAGATCAATGTCACCGAGTGCTGCCTGAAGCCTGTCTCTTAATTCTTTCACTCTGTTAATTTCCAACTCCCTTTCAGTAGGGTCCTGTATCCTTTTTATGTATGCGGCATCAGGATCAAGTCCTGTCCTATATTTGCCGTCCAATTCTTTATATGGATACTTGAACACTCCTGTGCCAGGAATCCTGGTCATTCCCTTACCTGCCAGTCCACCCTGCATTGTTTGCATCCCTGAACTGCTATACTCCTTCTTAATCGTAGAGATTTTGCCTAATTTGCCCATAATGTAGTTATTTAATTATTGTTGGTTTTGAGAAGGCTCCCTCCTTAAAGTAGGAGGGAGCTTTTTCTCTATATGTTAAAACTGAGGAATTTCCTCAATCAAAACAGTGCGGGAAAGGTCTTCAATGAAGACATCGCATCTGTCTTTCATCCAAAGCTGATAGCCCGGGAACTTATTGGCGGAACTCATACCTTGGCTCCTTGCAAAGCCCAGGTGATGAGCAGTACCATCAATATATCCCCAAGTCATCGAAGGACGTTCTTTTATCCTCACCTCACGGATATTATTGACCAGAGAACCATCGCTGCCAGGAGAAACATCAAACACGAAGAACACAGGAGTACTCTTCTTGTTCTGACCAAACTCAAGCTGGGTCTGCGGGAGGTCGAGTTCTTTCAGGTGAACCAGTTCAACCCTTCCGGTTTCACGGGTCACCATAGCATCAAACGCGAAGTTGTAGGTGATGTGCTGCCCTTCACCCTGCAAATAACGGTTTCCGCTATCTGCCACGAAAGTCAGCCCAGAATTGAGGGCATCAGCCTTCAAAGCCTGCTGGAATACATCGAACCCCGCCTCATTGGTGTACATCTTCACCTTCCTGTCCTTCACATCAACACGCCTGTAGAAAAGGTCACCGAATACCGAGCGTACAAGATTGGCGGAGAATTCTCCCCTATTGTACTGGACAAGGTTTCCATGATTACGCATCCTGTGGTAGACACCAGCGGAGAGACGTTTCACTTCCTGCTTGCTTCCATTGGACTTGGCAGTTCCAGGCTTACTCCATATCATACGTTTCACCTTCAGCTCAAGCATAGCCTTACGCATCCAGAATTCGATGAAGGGTTCCCACTTGACGTCATTCCTGGTGAGAGGAAGCTGGTTCCTGCGCTGGGGAGCATAGATAAGAAGGTCGAGAGGCTTGCCGTTGCTGTCTCTCAGCATTTTGGCGTCAGCCCAGTCGGTGATGAGATGTTCAAAACCATAGCCAGAGCCAAGGGTTTCAAACATGGTGATCTTCTCACCCATACGGGGAAGGCCAAGCAGATCCTGGTCAAATTCACCAATCGAACCATCAATCAGTTCGACATCAAGTCCAATCTGGAGGAAGGTGGAGCTAACGAAGTCCACAATAGGATTGTCACTGACAAGAGTGAAAGAATAGATGAATCCCCTGTTCCAAGGCAGAGGATCTTTCACAACATACCACCTGGGGCCATACTGACGGGAGCCAACAGATACAATGGAGTTCTTAGCAAACTCATTGGTATCAAGCACCACCTGAAACTCCTGACCGTCAATACCAGGCTTATCAAGAGCCTGAGTAGAGGCAGGAATGTCAATAATTTTCGGGAATTTGTAGGGGACCTGAACATCCCACTTCCAAGCATCACTCGCATTATCAATGTAATACGGAGTGCTTTTGTTGATCATGTCAAGGAAGTCGTTACTGTAGAGAGAACTCTGCGTGTAAAGACTGATGATCTTCTTGTCATAGTCAGCAGGTTCAGTCATGTGGAACGATTCCAAATGGTTAGCGTCGGTAAGCTTGCCAACAGCACGCTTATCCATCGACGAAACCCGAGCATACATAAAACCAGTTAACCCTGGTAAAGTTTGAATTGCCATCTTTTTTAAATTAAATTGTTATATAAACCATGAAGTTCTCTTAGGAGGAGTCGTTCCTCCTGCTTTTCCTTTACTTACCTGTCTTGCGACTTCCCCAAAGAGCTGATCGGTCTTTTTAGTTACCCCGCTCTTCTGGATGGTAGATAAAGTAGGATCTTTTTCCAACACTTTAAGTAAGAGAGCAATCTTAACTTTCATAGCATGATTCTCAGGTCTCTTAAGTTCAAGAATTGCGACATCGAAATCCGTAAGGGTTTCTCCTGCCTTGTTCTTGTACTTATCCACCAATAGGAAGTCTTGTAGTTCTGCGGCTAATTTTGGATTGATCGGTATGCCATCAAATTCCTTAGCCTTTACTTTTTCTTGTAGTACAGTACTGACGTTCTGAATGTACTGATTCTTTATGGCTGTCTTCACCTGCAACTCCCTCTCGGAAGCCTCTTCCATCTCCTTCAGCTTGGCCGCCTCCTTCTTAATAAGTACCTTATGATACTTGGTGGCCACGCTTTCAAGGTCAGCATAATTCTTCAGCCTTTCAATTTCAGTTGTAATGTCCTCAGGCTCAAATCCTTGATCACTCAGTGCACGCTTCATAACAGTCACCTGATTTTCTTCGTTAGTCATGTCCAACTCAGCAAAATTGACTATGTTATTGTAGGTGCCGAAATAATCCCTGGGATTAACGCCCTTGACAAATATGGCATCAAATGCATTTTGATAATCCTCGCCGAACTGGCCTATGAAATTATTAACAATTTCAATGGCACCCTTCTTCTTCTCAGCATTAAACCTCTCAAGAAATTCTTCTCCAGTAGTTATCTGCGGTTCCTCCTCATCTTCATCAAGGTTGAATACGCCAAGCTTGAACAAGTCTTTGGAGAGAGAGACAAAAGGACTTTCTTCTGCATCAATATTCTCTGCTGTTGCTGTCTGTGCACCAGACTGTTCTTCTTTCCCTTCTTCTCCTTCCTCCCCTTCTTCCTCTTCTTCTCCGCTCTGAAGGAAACTGGAGATAACTTGTTGAGGATTAGGAGTTCCACCTTCCTTATCAGTAGGAAGTACCTTGCCTTTTACAGGAGGTGTAGGCTTTTCTTCGTCTTTCACTTCTTTTATGATGGGTTCCAGATCATCGGGTGAACCTCCAGAGGACTCAGCTCCGAAAAAATCTTTGAGAAGTTCTTGACTTCCAACCCCCATCTCTATGGTATCCTCAATACCGAATCCACCAGGACTATCTAAATTTTCTGCCATAATGTAGTTATTAAGTTGATTTGAAGTAAAATTATAACAAAATTAATTATAAACCAGCCAATATTTATGTTACGTAGTCATTTTTCCAGTTAATATAGCATTGCTATTTTTTCTTTACACTTTTTCTGTTACTCGCATTGACTTTTGCAATCTGGAGGTCGTTCTTCATATTCTCCCTTTCCACCTTCAGTTTCTCTTTTTCAAGCTCCATCTTCTGAAGGGCCTGCGAGCTCTTGGATTGTATGTCAGCCATCTTGAGCTGGTAGTCCTTTGCAGCCCTACTCTCTTCAGCGGCCAGCTTGCTCACCTCCATCACATCAGGCACCATATTCTGGTTGACATCTTCGCTTTCCACATTACCGAATCCAGTGGCCTGTATGATTGCGATCTCCTTCTTATTTATCCTATCAAGCTCCTTCTGATAGTTGTCATTGGCCATTTCCTCCTGCTTCTGCCTTGCCGCCTCCTCAATCTGAGCCTGAGCTATCTGCTGAGCCTGTTCAAGCTTCTGCTGTTCAAGCTTCTGTGCATCCTCCTGCTGTTTCCATATCCTGTCCCTCAAGTCCTTGAAAGTCTTCTTCATCTGTCTCATCGACTTGGTAGAGTAGAGTTCAATGACATCATAGAGGGTTCCTCCATTCTGGATGACAGCCTGTGCAAGCTGACGAAGCTCGTTGAACATCTGGGTATCCTCAGGACGATTGGTGGGGAATACTTTGAGGTCTCTGAACCTGAGGTCTGTTCCATTTACCTGTATGAAAGCAGATTCGCCTTCATTTGTTATATAGGAGAGGGTGGATTGCTCTTTGCTGCTTTCCACGTAGAGGGCAGCATCTATGATTGCCTGATAGAGCTGTCCAAGAACATACTCATGAGCGACAAACAGGGGTTCTGTCTGTGAGTAGCTCTGCTGTACGGCTGTATTGGTGGCAGTTGCCGTCTCTGATGCAGAAATTGATCCAAGTCTTTGCTTCGACATGCCTATGAGCTCCCAGCACTCGTTTTTCATCTGTACAGCGAGATTGTACCTGCTCTGAATTTCGTTTGTCCTTGTAAGGTCAATATTCTTCGCTATACTGGTATTGGAAACAGGGGCCTTGGTGTTTTCAGGGCTGTCGTCGTCAAATACCACCCCTCTCTCCCTTGCTTCCATTTCCCACATGTCAATGGCATCCTGGTCATCCCCATCCTTCAACTTTGGAATGCGCCTTATGTTTATGGAAGCCACGTTACCTATTTCCTTCCTGAGCAACTCGAACAGCTGGTTCATACATATATTATATATGACCTGGAAAGGCTTCATCATATCCAGAAGACTCTTGGCCTCGGTGTTCTTCACCTCATACGTGGTGCCTATAAGAGGACAATAACTTAACAGCCTGAAAGGCTTTACGTGATAGATGTCAGGCCCTATCTTCTCCCCCTGATACCATTCGTTCACCCATCCCCATTCAAGGGAAATCTGAGTGGGAATAGTCCCATTCTTGTAATGCTCATCAACAAGCATGCTCTGCTCATTGCCCATTTCATCAAGGTAGACGAGCTTCCCGATTTTCCTCTTCGATATCCAATATGCCCTCACCACCACATACTTGTAGCCGAATGCAGAGACATTGGACGAGAGTCCCAGGAAGTCCACCAATGAGTCGTTGTTCTCCTTCATCTCGCTTTCTATGAGCATCCTCTCCTGAAGGACAAGCGGGTCATAGGTGTCATATTTAATACTGTCTATTCCAGGGGTGATGTCAGGATTGCCAAGGTTGGACTCTCTTACGTTGATGAGTCCATAATCTTCCAAAGAGGAACGCAAATGGTCTATCTCCTCCTTTGTAATGTCAGGGCAGCTTTCTATTATTTCCGAAAGCTCCATTATCTGAACAGTCCCTGCTGCATACGCCCCTTTCGCCCTTCCAGAAGGGTCTGAGGTATATTTCCTGTCAGGGACTGTCAGAAACCAGGCATTCTTCGGGTTTACCACTTCTGCATTGAATCCGAGCTTTGAATTGTCCTCATATATATGGTAGTACTCCCTTGCCGATATGCACAGGTCCCTGAAGGCGTCCTCAGACATCTCCTTTACATTGAAATCCATCTTCTGGCAGGTAAGCACATGATTGGCCCATTTTTCTGCAACAGAAGTATAACTGTCAAGCTGGTCCTTCACCTCCTCCATCGTCATCTGATCAAGCTCCTCATCAGGGATTTCCTCGCCTTGCATGGCAGCTTTCTCCAGTATCCTCCGTTTAGCCTGGGAAACGACAAATTCCTGAAGCAGCTCCGTCTTATATTGAAGCTCTTCTGCCTGACTATCATCGTCGAATGCCTTCACCCTGTATGTATCAGGCCTTTTGGACATTTCCCCCACAAGCTCGTTGATTGGAGTGGTGACAATCGAATAATGCTTCACATAGGCAGGGAGTTCGAGGTCTTCAGTGAGCATCTCCGTGAAACTCTTCACCTCCTCCTCCTCATAAAAGTCCTCCCTTCTCAATATGCCCTTCATCAGGTCATAGTTCTTGACAAAGGTGTTTCGGTTCTTGGTATATTCCGCATAAGCCTTGTTAGCGAAATAATCCATTGTGTTCTTTATCCAAGTCTCGTCCTGCTTCTGCTTCTCTGTCCTGAACTGGTCAGGAAAGATATTCAGGTAGGCATACTTGATGGTTGGGTCTTTTGAGTAACGTATGATAGCCATCTTGCTTATTTATTAAGTTTTTTCCTGTAAAACATCATTGTAGGGAACGCCTTCCATAACGGCAGTTCCTCCACCACCACTTCTGTCCATCTGATGGTGGGCTCCCCATACCTGTTTGAAGCATACTCCCCTATCACTATATCATCCCCCAGTTTTATGTCCTCCATGTCCGGCTCATAGTATCCAGGGTTCTTCAACAAATTCCTCAAATGAGGGGGGTTCATTTCGTTATCCATACCATTATATATATGTTATACAAATAATTTTCTCTTCCTTGCCGTAAATATGCTTTTGCTTCCGTTGAAAAGCTGCGGCTTTCCTCTTCCAGAATAGATGGCAGCCACCCTTGCATCCTTTGCCTGACTCACCCTACCGAATATGGGGTCCATCCTCATCGCCTGTGCAATTGCAAGCTCCGCCGCCACTACACGGTCATAGTTGCCCTCCTTATCGTTATACTGAATAACTTCCTCAAGAAGGAGGGGGTCCAATATTTTATACACACCTAATATTTGTTTTACTGTGTTTCCTTCCTCGTCCTTCTCCTCGTACACCTTCTCCTCCATGTACTTCTTGAAACATGCATGCAAGTAGTCCCTGATTTTATCGGCAGACCTATGTATTCCATAGTCCCTTTGCACGGTGGTGTTGGGAACTATTTCCTTCAGCCACTCAGGTTGTCTTTCCAGGTAATGTGCGTCCCCCTTCGCCTTCATATATTCTATAAAGGAGATGTCATCATTTTCACAAAGGGTGCGTGCATTATAGTATTTAATGAGAAGCCTGGCCTGCTCTTCCCAGACCTCCTTCTTATCAGGCCTTGCTACATAGGAAGCCACAAACATGTCCTGGTATTTTTCACCAACTATATCGTGCATCCTCTTGTATATGTAGACTGCACCCAATGAACTACTATACTGTGCTTTTCCCTGCCTGTAGGGGTCAACCCCCGCCACATACAGTCCGTAGGGAGGATTATCTACAGGAAATTCGTATATTATCACAGGAGCGTCCTTCGAGTCACCTGTCTGCAAGGGAAAATGTGAAATGGGGATCATATCCGTGAAGTCATGTTTCACCCCTCCTTCTTCATCCTGGTACAAGACAACGGGAGTTCCTGTTCTCTCTACCTGTGCAAGCCTATTCTTCTGCCTTTTCGCCCCCTCTATGTCGAAAATATTATCCGAAGAGGAAAGGAAGCATTCATCTACCGTGAGAGGATAGTACATTATCTGTTTCAGATAGAGAGTCCTGTCAGGATTACGCTTCATATTTTCCCTCTCACTCTCTATCGTGGCGAGAGCTTTCTCCTTATCAGAAACACGTATCTTAATTTTATCAAGCTCCGTTATGTCTTTTATATCCATTCCTCTTTCTTCCCTCAGCCATGAACCAAGAGAAGTCTCTTTCTTACAATCCATTCTATACAGCCCTGAAAGAAAGAGGCCCGTCTTCCTTCCTGAAACTGTATCCTCTATGGCAAGAAAATTATTTGACCCAGGGTTGTAGAAGAAATTCTCAGCATCAGCCCCATTATCGAAGCTACCTCCAGTTCCGACCAAAATGGGAACGGTTCTCCATCCATTCTCCCCTTTAATGGTAGGTTCCCCAGCCTTGAATGCAGAAGCAAATGGGTATTTCCCTACCTCGTCCATTATGAACGTCTTTGCAGTGGCACCAGCTGCCACCTCGGTGACATTACCATCCCTTGCATTCCTTATTATGATGTAGCTCCATATTTCATCCTCCCCGTCAGGCTTCTTATATCCAAGCCTGATTTGATTGAGCCTCCATGTTTTATCAAGCCTTGGAATGGCCAATCCTTCCCACATGTGCCTCAGCCCGAAGTCCACCTTGTCCTTTATAAGGGACAAGTCATTGTCATTCCCGCATATTATCAGGTTTTGGGTGTTGCTGAACATTGTGGCATTCATTCCGAAATAGGAAGCCTCCATTTCACTTTTTCCCCCCTGCCTGGCCCCCACTTCAATATACCCCATTCTCTGCTTCCTGCATTCCTCCAGGATTTCCGCCCTTATCCACTCATTGTCCCTAAGATCGGGAAGGGCAGGCACCCTTATGTCATTCCCCCATTGGTCAGTACCGTCAACCCTGATGTACCAATGGTTAAGATGCCAATAGAGCCACCCCGAGATATACACTCCCCCGATGGTGACTCCCCCCAATATCTTTTGCGTCTCCCAATCAATGAGCTGCCTGAATTCCTCCGTTCCAGGAGGAGGCAGCTTTTTCATGTTCCTGAAAAACTCAGTGCTCTTTATTTCCATCTTCCCTGCTCTTTCTTTCCCATATACTGTTGGCCTCATGAATCACAGACCATCCATCACAACTGAATCCCTCGGTGAGGACCCTTTTCCATTCCCCCACCTCCTTCAGCCAAGCCAAGGCTTCGACATACCCTTTTCCCGTATATTCAAATCTCTGACTCATTTCCATTTCCCCTGCATTCTAGGAGGCACCGTTCCAGAGCCCCTTGCCTCCTTCTTGGCCTCCTCTTTCTCCCTCAGTTTATCCACAACTTCCAACAGTGCCAGGTAATTCTTCATAGTCTCCTGGATGAACTTCCCTTGAGCTTCGATAGAAGCAATCACCATCGGTATAGCCCCTCCGGTCTTGGTGGTTTTCCATTCAATCCTGTCCTTAAGTTCATTGATAGGGTTGTTATCAACATACTTCCTCCAGGTCTCGAGTTGCTTATTCGCCCAATCGAGCTCCGCATTAATGAAATTACTCCTAGCCATTATATCAACTTATTCAAATAATCCTCCGTAAGATCCTCCCTCAGGTATTCCTCCCTTACCTGTATGGCTATCTCATCCCTTCTCCCACTAAGACTGCCTATCAGGTCAACGTAATCTGCCCCATTGTCATACAGCTCACAGAGCATGTCAATGAAGTCCGCGAGGAATATCTTCCTCAGCATAATGTTGTCATTTTTTCTCATCTGTCATCTCCTCCTCTTCTTTTTCACTTACAACAGCCCTCCACTTCGACGGAGTGGCAGGGCATTCACATGAAAGACACTTGGTTTTGGCACTCAACGTACACCCGCATAACATGCAATGTATGTCAGGCCTGAAAGTCTTGTGAAACTTGGAATTATGCTCACACCCGTCACAAATATACCTCCTCCTGCGTGAGACATACCCAATCACCTTCTTCAGCTTCTCAGGGGGGAACAGGTTATTGCGCCACCCTTCATAAATCTTGTCAATCTCTATTTTCATAGCTTATTCCTCAACAATTTTATATCAGCCATATATATCTGCAACTTGAAATGAGAACTCACCCTCTTCTGCTCCGTTATATCGGGAGAACCAATAACCCCCTCCAAATACTCCTTACTTTTCACTATCTTCGCCAACTTCTTCTCAGCCTTCCTCTTATTGAAGATAAACTTCCCAAACCCAGAGAACTCTATTGAGTTGCACGTAAGAAGAGACTCCCCTGCCTCACTGAACTGGAAGTCGACAATAGTGGCGACCACACGCTCAGGAATGTTCAGGGAATCAGCAATCCCTTTTACAAGCCATTCCTTTATAGGGACGTTATCGGGCTTCAGCTCCATTCCTAAGGGTAATTTGTAAAACCAGGTCCCCTTTAAAGTTAGGGACAATGTGCGGGTTGACAATCACCTTTCCCCCAGCCTTAATGAAAACACTGGCCTTCTTAAGCTTTGACACCATATTATTAATCGTGGCCTCGCTTGTCCCATACTTCTCACAAAACTCCTGCCTATTCTCAGCTAAACTAATATTTCCCTTTATAGAAGCGTATGACACCAGTTGCAGCTCCCTCTCCGTCAATGAGAGTCCATTAAGGACAGAGAGGAGCCCATAGTACTTCCTTGCAAGCTCATAGCTGTCGGAAGTCACCTTCTTCAATTTCTGATATGTAATTCTGTCTCCCATTTGAAAACATGTTGGTTTCTACAAATGTACATATAATTTTTTCAAAATTAATTAAAAAAATTAAAATTCATACGCCTCCCCAATATTGTTAGTCCCACCATAATTGTAAAGAAGCTCCTCCCCCTCCCCAATGCCCCTCAAAGCATAGAACACCTTCTCCCTGCGTTCTACGTCGTCATACCAATATACATTAGGAGAATAAGAATGGTAGACTCCCATATCCAAGGACAATACATGAGCCACCTCCATCAAAGGCAAACACATAATAGCCAAGCTCCGTATTGACTATCCTTTCATAGTCTGCGTCAGGAAGCACAATTACAGGACACCTTTCAACTATGTCCCCCCTCTCATAAGAACAATCAGCAAACACCCCCCTGTTCCTTTTGTTAGCCCCCGCCACCAAGGACTCCTTTACAACTACCCCCATGCCTTTTTTTTATAACAAATATACCCCTTGCCTTTCAAATATGGAAATCGTTTATGGGGGTGAGAGAGGAGGGTATCTCCAATCAGCCACCCCACCTTTTTTTGAGGGAGTAGGGATGCTCCCCGGTAA
>Ga0208694_1002711_pt1 | contig 18130 bp, 10 predicted proteins | sample AD_UKC078_MetaG_FD_184442 | JGI IMG/M metagenome (GOLD analysis project Ga0208694, IMG submission 184442) | Active sludge microbial communities of municipal wastewater-treating anaerobic digesters from USA - AD_UKC078_MetaG (SPAdes) (version 2) | ecosystem: Engineered > Bioreactor > Anaerobic >...
AGAGCGTGCCGGTGGCCTGGGACATCTCGTCCGGCCATACATTGCCAAGACCGAGCGGCTCGCGCTCCATGTTGGCCGAGGTGATCGCCACGAAGATATCCTTGCCGCGTGTGCCGACCGCCGCCATGTTGGCGGCCATCACCGCGTTGCCGATCGCCGGGAAGAGCGCCGCGGAGAGGATGCCGAGGATGCCGATCACGACCAGCAACTCGACGAGGGTGAAACCGTCTTTTTGATGTCTTGTCATTTCATGTCTCCTTCATGCAGGCCGGTCCGCGGACTGCCTTGTCTCTGTTGTATAACGCCATTGTGCCACCAGAAGGGGGGACACGTCAAGCGCGTGTTTGGGGGATGGTGTTTTTATTTTCCGCCAACACGCCCTCGTCCCTTGTCATGATGCCGGAGCCGGGTCAGGGGGCGCGCTCGCGCGCCGCGCGTTCGGCCGCGCGCTGGGCCATCCGCCGACGCGCCTCGGCCGCGATCAGCTCGCGAGCCTTTTTCCGTTGTTCGGCGGTCAGGCGGTCGCGGATCACCACCAACTGCCGGGTGGCGAGTTTGGCCTGTTCGGTACGGTGCCGCCCGATGCGCTCGATGATGGCCATGATCTCGTCCACGCTTGCGCCGGGTTCCGACAGCACGTTCCGGGCCAGCTCCCCCTGGCGGAGCGCCTCGCGGTTGATCGTCTCCTCCAGCCGTTGGGCCTGGGCTTGGATCTCCTCCAGTTCGGCTTTGAGCTGTTCAGCCTGAGCGCCCCGTAACCCCACTTGTTCCATGAACTCAGGGGTCAGAACGTGTTTTCCGACCCAATTGCTGCGGTTGATGGTCCGGGGCGGGCGCGGGCGCCCGGCTCCCGGGGGCGGTTGCGCCTGAACCCAACCCGCAACCCACACCAAGGCGATCAATCCGACCCGTATACTCCGTTTCATGCCTACCCTTTCCTGTGAGAAACAGGCAACCTGTTTCTCGTCGCAACGTTACCACGAGAATGAAGGGACTAACGTCCCGCCGGATGATTTATTGCCGCATCCGTTTTCACCCGGAGCGGTGCTCCGGATAGTCGGCTTTCTTCCTTCTCCGTCAAGCCCGGTCTTTGGCGTGTCGCGTTCTCTCCCTCAGAGGTCGAACAGCGTGAGCTGGCCCGGGATGTCGTCATCGTTCCGGCGTCGACTCCGGCGGGCGAGTTTGGGGAGGCCAGACTCCAGTTCGCCTTCTTCCAGATTCGCGAGGATCTCACGTGAACGGTCGATCACCTCATCCGGCATGCCCGCCAGCCGCGCCACATGGATCCCGTAACTTTTGTCAGCCGTGCCGGGAGCGATACGCCGCAGAAAAACCACGGTGTCGCCGTGCTCCCGCACTTGCACGGTGTAATTTTTCACGCCGCTCAGGGTCAGCGCCAGATCGGTCAGCTCGTGGTAGTGCGTGGCGAACAGGGTTTTGGCCTTCACACGCGGCGTGTTGTGCAGGTACTCCGCCACGGCCCAAGCGATGCTGATGCCGTCGAAGGTGCTGGTGCCGCGGCCGATCTCGTCCAGAACGATCAGGCTGCGCTTCGTGGCATTGTTAAGGATGTTGGCGGCTTCCTGCATCTCCACCATGAAGGTGCTCCGGCCGCGCGCCAGATCGTCTCCGGCGCCCACGCGCGTGAAGACGCGGTCGAGAAGACCGATACGCGCTTCGCGCGCGGGGACGAAGGACCCCGTGTGCGCCAGGATCGCGATCAGCGCCACCTGCCGGATGTAGGTGGATTTGCCCGCCATGTTCGGCCCGGTAATCAACATGATCTGGTTGCGGTGGCCGTCGAGCCGCGTGTCGTTGGGCACGAACGGCCCGGCGTCGGGAAGTTGTTCCACCACCGGATGGCGTCCGTCGCGGATTTCCAGCGTGTCGTCCTCTGTAATTTCGGGCCGGACATATCCGAGCGCAAGGGCGCGGTCGGCGAAAACGGCCAGCACATCCAGATGCGCCAGGGCGTCGGCGGTCTCCTGAATCGCGGCGGTCTGCTCCACCGCTTGTTCGCGGATGCCGCAGAACAACTCGAACTCCAGCGCTGTGGCGCGGTCCTGCGCGCCGAAGATCTTCTGCTCGTAGGTCTTGAGTTCGGGTGTGATGAACCGCTCCGCGTTGACCAGCGTCTGGCGTCGCTGATATTCGGGCGGCACCGCGCCGGCCTGTCCTTTGGACACCTCGATGTAGAAGCCAAACACCTTGTTGTGCCGCACCTTGAGGGTTTTGATTCCGGTCCGCTCCTGCTCCGAGGCCTGGTATGCGGCAAGCCAGGCGTGCCCCTCTGTGGCGAGGGCGCGCAGCTCGTCGAGTTCCGCGTGATACCCCGCTCGGATGATGCCGCCATCCTTCAGCCCCGCGGCGGGTGTCTCTGCGATCGCCGCTGTGATGAGGCCGACCAGTTCCGGCAGGGCGTGGAGGCGCTCAGCCAGCTCTGCCAGCAGCGGATCGCCTGCGGCCGCCACCCGTTCGCGCAGACCGGGCACGGGATGCAGGGAGAGGGCCAGCGCGTTGAGATCCCGCGCGTTGCCGTGCCCGGCACCGAGACGAGCGATCAGCCGTTCGAGATCCCGCACCGTGCCGAGGCTTTCGCGCAGCTCGTTCAGCAGCGTACGCTGTTTTGTGAGGCGGTCCACTGCATCCAGCCGACAGCGGATCGCCTCTGCCTGACGCAGCGGCCGCGTGAGCCAGGCGCGTAACATCCGTGCGCCCATCGGGGTCCGGGTGTGGTCCAGCACGCCCAGCAGGGTCGCCTGCGGACTCTGGCCGCGCGGCGGAATCAAGTCGAGATTCAGGCAGGTGTTCTCGTCCAAGGTCAAAAACTCGTGTGCGCGGCGTACGCGCAACGTGCGGATGTGCCCCACGGGATGGCGCAGCTCCTCATGCACGTAGTGCAGCAGCGCGCCGACGGGGCAGACCTGCGCTGCACGGCCATCGCATCCGTACCCCTCGAGCGAGTGAACCCCGAAGTGGCGAAGCAGCCGGTCGTACGCACAGTCGTATTCGAGCAGCCAATCGTCAATCTCGGTGACCATACCCGGCGCATCCGGCGCAAGAAGAGCGGCCAGACGCGGATCGTTGCGCTGATCGCGGCCGACCAGGCACTCGCTCGGCGCGGCGCGGTTGAGTTGCTCGGCCAGCACGGCGGCGTCCGGCGCTTCCTCGACCGTGAGCGCGCCGGTCGAGAGATCCAGCAACGCGAGGCCGAGCCCCTTGCCCGCGTAGACCGCGGCCAGGTAATTGTTGCGCGCGGCATCCAGAATCTCGTCCTCGGTCACCGTGCCGGGGGTGACCACGCGCGTGACCTCGCGCCGCACGATACCCTTGGCTTGGGCGGGATCCTCCATCTGATCACAGATCGCGGCCTTGCGCCCAGCGCGGATCAGCTTGGCGAGATATGCGTCGAGCGCATGGTGGGGCACCCCGCACATGGGTATGCCGGTGCGCCGGGTGAGTGCCACACCGAGAATCGGCGCGGCCTCGCGCGCGTCCTCAAAAAACATCTCGTAGAAATCCCCGAGGCGGAACAAGAGCAGCACATCCTGCGGCAGTTCCGCTTTGATTCTGCGGTACTGCCGCATCATCGGGGTCAATTTGTCACCAGCCATGTGAATCCCACTCCTCACCTTCTGCATCACACATGTGAAAAACAGGCTTGAGGGAAGTTTCGCAAGTTACATTCTGCCCGTCAACACCGGAAGGGCGGGACCGGCTTGGCGGGATTGACAGGCAGGGCGGGATAGGCGATGATCCTTGAAGACGATAAAGGAAACACGTTCAGATGATTGCTTCTCCCGTTTATCTGGCCTCCGTGGTGGCGCTGGCGGTTGCCGTTTTGCTCATTCTGATCATCAGACTGAAGCAGCAACCGTTTGTTTCACTGCTCCTCGTGAGCATGGGCACCGCTCTGGCGGCGGGAATGCCGCCGGAGAAGGTGATGGCGTGCATCGAGAAGGGGATGGGCGGAACGCTCGGGTTCATCGCGGTGGTGGTCGGGCTGGGCGCGATGTTCGGGCAGTTGCTGGAAGTCTCGGGCGGTGCCGAGCGGCTGACGCTCACGCTGTTGCGCGTTTTCGGCAAGGAGCGCGCAACGTGGGCCATGGCGCTGGCCGGATTTCTGGTGGCGATTCCGGTTTTCTTCGACGTGGGGTTCATCATTCTCGTGCCGCTGGTCTACACCCTTTCGCGCGAGACCAAGAAATCGCTGCTCTATTACGGTATCCCGCTGCTGGCGGGTCTGGCGGTGACGCATGCGTTTGTGCCGCCCACGCCGGGGCCGATCGCGGTGGCGCAACTGGTGGGGGCGGATTTGGGACGTGTTATTTTCTACGGCGTTTTGATCGGGCTGCCCTGCGCGATCGTGGCGGGGCCGGTTTTCGGGACTTGGATCGACCGCCGCATTCACGCGGCGGTTCCGGCCTATATGGAGACGGAGGCCGCGAAGAAACAATGGGACGAGAAGGCTCTCCCCGGCTTCGGCCGCGTGTTCGGTATCCTGCTTCTGCCACTGTTCCTGATTCTGCTGAACACGGTGACCCAAGCCGTGCTGGCGGAAGGGGAATATGCAACGGTTCGACACGTCTTCGCGTTTATCGGGCACCCTTTTTTCGCGCTTCTGGCGGCCACGCTGCTCGCTTTCACCTTTCTGGGCACCTGTCGCGGGCTGACGCGCGAGAAGGTGAACGAGGTGGCGACGTCGGCTTTGGCTCCGGCGGGCCTGATCATTTTGGTGACCGGCGCGGGCGGTGTGTTCAAACAGGTGCTGGTCGACAGCGGCGCGGGCAAAGCCTTGGCCGGGACGCTAGCCCATACGGGTCTGCATCCGGTCTGGACCGCCTTTCTGATCGCCTTGCTCGTGCGGGCCGTGGCCGGCTCGGCGACGGTCGCGATGCTGACGGCGGGCGGGATCATGGCGCCACTGCTGGCCGGACAGCGGGTGGAGCCCGCGCTGATCGTGATCGCAATCGCCTCGGGCGCCACGGCGCTCTCGCACGTCAACGACAGCGGCTTCTGGCTGGTGAACCGGTATTTCGGTCTGAGCGTGAAAGAAACGCTCCGCTCGTGGACCGTGATGGAGACCCTCATCGGCCTGATCGGCGCGACCTTGGCGTGGCTGTTCAGCTATGTGGCCTGACCGCCGCAGCGTTCCGTTACAGCAACCCGCGCTTGATCAGCTCTTCCGCGATCTGCACCGCATTCTGCGCGGCACCCTTGCGGATGTTATCCCCGCAGCACCAGAGCGCCAGCCCGTTTTCCACACTCGGATCGGCGCGGATGCGCCCGACGTTCACCGTATCGCCGCCGCCCGTGTTCAGCGGCATGGGATACTGCGCCGCCGCCAGATCGTCGATCACCCGTATGCCGGCGGCGTTCGCCAGAATGGCGCGCGCCTCCTCCGGTGCCAGCGGCGCACTGAACTCGGCGTGCACGGCCACCGAATGCGCGTAGAAAACCGGCACGCGCGCGCAAGTCGCCGCAATGCGCAGGTCGGGGCAGCCCAGAATCTTGCGCGCCTCGAAAGTCAGCTTGGCTTCTTCGGAGGTGAACCCCGGCATCTCCGGCTTGGCCCCGCCGATCTGGGGCAGCACGTTGAAAGCGATCGGATGAGGATAGGCGCACACCTGCGGCTCGTTACCCGCGGCATAGGCGCGGACCTGCTGTTCCAACTCCTCGACAGCGGCGCGGCCCGTGCCGCTCACGGACTGGTAGGTGACTGCGGTCATGTGCCGCAGCGGCACACGGCGGTGCAGCGGCGCAATGCCCATCAGCGTAATAATCGTACTGCAGTTGGGGTTGGCAATGAACCCCTGATGCGCGGTCAGGGCCTCGCCGTTGATCTCGGGGATCACCAGCGGCACGCGCGCGTCCATGCGGAAATCGTCGCCGTTGTCGATCACCACGCAGCCGCGCCGAACCGCCTCCCAACCGAACTGCTTCGACGCGCCTTTGGAGCCTTCCGTCCCGGCGAACAGCACGATGTCCAACCCGTCGAAGGCCTCAGGCCGGGCCTCGATCACACGGAAGGTTTCGCCCGCCACCTCCTCATCCCGCTCACGGGTGGCCATGATGCGGATCTCCCGTGCGGGAAACTTCCGCTGCCGGAGCACCTTGATCATCTCCGTGCCCACTGCGCCGATGCCCACGAGACCTACGCTGTACTGCTTCATTCGCAATCCCTTTGCTTGCTTTCACCGGTCAATCAGCGCGCGCATCTCCGGCGTGATCTCGAGGATCTCGAAATCCTTGAACCACATCTTGCCGTTTGCGCCGCCGTGGAGTTGCAGGGCCACCTTACCGCTCTTCTCGCAAAGCGGGTCGAGGATGTCCACCGTGCGTTGGCCGTTGAGGATCGAGAGGATCCGGTCGCCGTACGCCACCGTGCAGGTCGTGTTCCATCCCTTGGGGTTCCGGACCTGCGCGATGAACTCGTCATTCTGCGCCACCCAACCGCGTCCCTTGGTCTTGTCGCCCGCAGTATGCCACAGGGCGGAATCCTTGGCGTTTCCGGCGATCTCGTTCTGGAACCCCTTGAGCAGCCACGGCGTGTTAACCTCTTCGGCGCGGAAATAGAGCGCGCTGTTGCCGCCGAAGAGTTGGTAAGTCACGCGCACGATGAAATCGCTGTAGTTCCGGTCCGAGACCACGAGCCCGTCCCGCTTCTCTCCCTCCTTATGCTGGCCGATGAGAATGCCCTCTTCATGATTGAACGACCAATCCTCCGGCAGCACGAAACGGGCGCCGCGGAGCGCGTACCGGCCATCCTCACCCTTGACAAAGAAGGGCGTCCACCGGCTCGTGCCCAGATCCCGGATACGGATGTTGCGCCAGCGGGCGCAGGGTTTGCCGTCCGGATTTTTGATCGCGTGCACTTGCAGGCCGATGAACCCGGCGAGCGCGGCGTCGTCAAAATAGTTCACGACCGGCACGTCGTTGAGCCAAGTGCGGATCGAGGGCCCGACGCACTGGATCTCCATCCGGTTCCAATCCCCCTGCTTATAGGCGGCAACCGATTTCGCGGTCACCTCCGCAGGCGTGTTATCCAGCCAAGTCCGCTTGAATTTGAACCCGCGCCGCCCCTCGTCGTAAATACGGGCCGTGACCGGCGAGCGCCCCGCGATTTCCGCCTGATACCCGTAAACCGAATCGGATCCGTCTTTGTGCTTGCGCGCCGCGGAACGGAACTGCACCCCGGAGTTGCCGCCCTCGAACTTGAACTCCAGACGCAGGATGAAATCCCCGTACTCTTTTTCGGTGCACAAGAACGAATTGCGGCCCGCGTCGCCGAAACAGCCGACGATCGCGCCATCCTCAACCCGGTAAGGCGACTTGCCGCCCCGCTGGATCCAGCCGTTCAGCGTCTTGCCGTCGAACAGCGTCACGAACCCCTCTTCCCCCGCCGGCGCGTCCGCTGCGATCCCCGCCGCCAGAATACCGGCCATTACCCACCCGATCCATTGACGTTTCATCTTGTCCTCCCTTGGCCGCAAGTATAGTACACCCCCTGTGCGCTTTTCCAGCGCAATTGCCTGACGGAAAGCGGCTTATTCCGTCAGCGCGTACGACTTAGGCCTGCTTACTCGTTGAGCTGACCCTGATACACGCAGCGCCGGACTTTCTGAATCGAGGTGCGTTCCAGCGGTTCGCGGCGCACCTTGATTTTTCGCGGATGCTTGTACTCGGTCAGACATTCGCATTGTGTGCGCACCCGTTCGCGGATCAGGCGTTCGACCGTCTCCCAGGGGGGCTCCACTCCTTCGTGGGCCGCCGCCACTGCCTCGAGGTCGGGCACCACGATCGTGCCCACACGCTCGCCGGGTATTCCGCCCACCGTGTAGCCGATCACCACCACGTCGGCGATCAGCGGATCCCGCGACAGCACGTTTTCGACCTCTTCGGGATAGATGTTTTTGCCTTCGCGGTTGACGATCAGCGCCTTTTTGCGCCCGCAGATCGTCAGGTACCCTTCGGCGTCCTGCACGGCCAGGTCGCCGGTGCGCAGCCACTCGCCGTCGAACGCCTCGCGGGTGGCCTCGAGGTTTTTGAAATACCCCTTCATCACGATCGGGCCGCGGATCTGCAGTTCACCCACGCCCTGCGGATCGGGATCCGCGATCCGCACCTCGATGTTGGGCAGTTTTTTCCCGATCGTCCCCACACGTGAGTTTTTGCTGTTGGTGATGGAAACCACCGGCGAACACTCCGTGAGGCCGTACCCCTCCACAATCGGCACACCCAGACGCCGGAACCCGTTGAGCACGTACAAAGGGCACGGCGCCCCGCCGACAATCAGGAAACGCAACCTGCCGCCGAGTCCTTTCAGCACCTTTTTGCCTACCCAGCACCCCAGCCCCAGCCGGAATAGAAGTCGGGCGATCCGGTTCCGCCGCAGCTTGTCGTCGATTTTGTTGAACATCTTTTCGACCAGCAGGGGGACCGCGATCAGGATGGAGGGCCGCAGTGTCCGGATGTCCTCCCCTATGCTTCGGAGACTCGCGATAAAAGACATGCCGCAGCCCCGGACCAGCGGCACCACAAAATTCGCCGTGAACGAAAAAGCGTGGAACAGCGGCAACACCACGAGGAAGTCGTCCTCCGCAGTGATGACGTCGCCGATCGCGTCGAAACAGCCGAAAGCGTCACTGCAAAAATTGAGGTGCGTCAGCATCGCGCCTTTGGGCGTGCCCGTGGTGCCCGAAGTATAGATGATGGACGCGACGTCCTGGGGGTCGGGCCGGTGGTCCGCATACCAGAGGAGGGGTTCATTCGCCACGCCCGCCCGCAGCGTCTCGTAATCGTAACAGGGCCGTCCCGCGATCGGCGCGAGGCGCTCCCCCGCGCCATCGGTCACCACAATGAACCGGACCTGCGGCAGGTCGGTCAGAATCACTTCGAGCATGTCGAGATGGCGGGTGTCGGTCAAGACCGCCACCGCCTCGGAGTCGTTCAGGATGTACGACACCTCCGCAGCCCGCAACTTGGGATCGATCGGCACCACCGCCACGCCCGCGCCTGCAGTCGCCAGATAGGTCTCGATCCACTCCGGCCCGTTCTCCATTATCATCGCGACGCGCTCGGTGATCGGCTTCAACCCCAGACGCCCGAACGCCTCGGCCATCTGCCGGACGCCCAGCATCAGGGATTCATATGTACGGCTCTGCCAAGCCTGATCCCGGTGATAGCGCAATGCGATCGCCGCCGGCCTTCTGGATGCCGTATCCTCAAATATTTTTCGAAGAGTCATGTCCGCCCAGAATCCGTCCAAGCTGGTTGTGAAATGACACAATAGCCGGAAGTGTCATAAAAGCCAATCCCAAAAAGGATCGGGTTTCAGGGTTTCAGGGTTTCTGGTTTCAAGGTTTCATGGTTTCTGGGTTTCAAGGTTTCATGGTTTCTGGTTTCAGGGTTTCAGGGTTTCAGGGTTTCTGGGTTTCTGGGTTTCAAGGTTTCATGGTTTCTGGTTTCAGGGGTTCATCCAAATCGGGGTCGGGGTCGGTATCGGGATCGCTATCGGAATCGGAATCGGGATCGTCGACCCGCGACCCGCGACATTCGACCCGCGACGATCGACAGGGACGCCAACGTTTCCGACACCGCAGGTCGCTCGTCGCGGGTCGCGGGTCGACATAAGGTCTGACGGGAGAAGCGGGCGTCCCTACCCCGCGTGGCCGGGCGGTTTTCTCAACGCGATGAGGAGGGGACTGGCTTGCCGAGATGCGCGAGCACTCGTTTGAGCGCTTGCCAAGCGTCGCGTTTAGCCGGCTCGAAGCGCAGCAGGTAAGAAGGGTGGAAGGTCGGCATCACGGGAATGCCCTCATACTGGGTCCACTCGCCTTGAATGCGGTTGACGCCCACTTGGGTGTCCAGCAGCGCTTTGATGGCTGTGCCGCCCAGCAGAATAATGGTTTTCGGGCGGATGAGGCGGATCTGTTGCCGCAGATAGATCAGGCAGATCGCGGCTTCGTCCGGTGTCGGTGGACGGTTCCGGGGCGGACGGCATTTGCAGATGTTGGCGATGAACACTTGGTCGCGGGTATAGCCCATCGCCGCGATCATGCGCGTCAGCAACTGACCCGCCGCGCCGACGAACGGCACTCCCTGCTGATCCTCCTCCGCGCCGGGCGCCTCGCCGATGAACAGAATGTCGGGGCTGTTGAAATTTCCCTGACCCGGAACCGTCCGGTTGCGGCTCTGGTGCAGCGGGCAAGCGGTGCAAGAGGCGATACGGGCCGCCAGTTCGTCGAGTGCGGCGCGCCGGGCCTCAGGAGAGAGGGCCTGCGTCTCCTCAATCGGAGCGACGCGGGGTGCCGTGAAAGGCTCGGGCGCAATGGGGGCCGGGACCGTTGGCGGCTGGCTGTCCGGTGGGGGGCGTGTCGCGTCGGCCGCCGGGGCGGCGCGCCGCCCCAGAGCCCGAATCACGGCGGGATCAAGTTCCACGGTACGCAGCCCCAGTTCTTTGAGGAGCGTGATCTGGTCCGTGAGACCGTCCAGGATGTCGGTCCATTCCGACACGATTAACCTCCCGCGTATCCGTTGGGGTTGGCTGATTGCCAGCGCCAGGCGTCTTCGCACATGACACGCAGATCACGCTCGGCTTTCCAGCCCAGCACGCGCTCTGCCTTGGCGGGATCGGCCCAACAGGCGGCCACGTCACCGGGGCGGCGCGGCATGATCCGGTAGGGTACGGCACGGCCCGAAGCCTGTTCGAAAGCCCGCACCACCTCCAGCACACTGCTTCCCTTGCCGGTCCCCAAGTTGAAGACCTCCAGCCCCGGTCCGGTATGGAGAAATTCCAGTGCCTTCAGGTGGCCGACCGCCAGATCCACCACGTGAATGTAGTCCCGCACGCCCGTTCCATCGGGCGTCGGGTAGTCATTCCCAAACACCGATAGAGAAGGAAGGCGGCCTATGGCCACCTGAGCCACATAAGGCAGCAGGTTGTTGGGGAGGCCGGCGGGATCCTCGCCAATCCGGCCGCTCGCGTGCGCGCCGATCGGATTGAAATAACGCAACAGAATGATGTTCCACGCCGGGTCGGCGCGGTGCAGGTCGCGGAAAATCTGCTCCATCATCAGTTTGGTCCAGCCGTACGGGTTGGTGGCGCCGGGCGTGGGAAACTCTTCGCGGATCGGCACAGAGGCAGGATCACCGTAGACCGTCGCGGATGAGCTGAAAACCATGTTACGGCAACCGTGTGCGGTCATCACCTCGCAAAGCGTGATCGTGCCCGAAAGATTATTGCGGTAGTAGGTGAGAGGGATTCCCACAGATTCGCCGACCGCCTTGAGGGCCGCGAAATGGATCACCGCATCAAACGGTCCGTCTTCCGCAAAGACCGTGTCGAGCGCCTCCCGGTCCAGCAGGTCAACCTTGCGGAAAATCGGCCGCGCGCCAGTGATCTCCGCAACGCGCCGCACGCTTTCCGCACTGCTGTTACAAAGGTTGTCGACGATCACGATTTCGTGCCCGGCCTGCAGCAACTCGACCGAAGTGTGGCTACCGATGAACCCGGCACCGCCGGTAACAAGAATTCTCATGAGGGTCCTTTCTGAAAGAACAGTGCCAGTTTAACCGAAATCGTCCGGATAACCAATCCGAAGTTGATTCCCGCGCATCGGGTTTTCGGTCTTGATTCGGGAAGGAGGCGTGCGATACACTGAATTTGTCGTTGGATAATGGACCGCATCGTTTAGGAACATCTTTAATTACAATGCGGGTCCGAATGGATAATGGTTGAAGGAGTTGAGGAGGTGGCGGATGAGGTTGCATCATCCTGTTTTGTTGGCGATGGTCACGGTGTGTGCGGCGGTGTTGCGGACGGGTGCCTTTGAAACGACCAACTGGCTCTCCTCTGTCGCGGAAGGCTACTACAATGACCCCGCGAACTGGACGGGCGGCTTCCTGCCCACCAACGGCAACACCGGGCAGTTCACCGGCGATCAGGACTATGTGGTCCGGTTTCCCCAGGGCGGACTGGTCGAGAACAGCGTGACCAAGGTCAGCGGCCTTTCGAACGGCCGCTCGGTCACCTTCGACACACGCGGCACCTGGTGGCTCAAGGCCGGTTGCGACGCCTGGCCGAACGATTGGACCGCTTTTCAGCTGGGCGCGAACTCCTCGCATTTTTTCAATATCGAGGGGGTGTTGAAAGCAGCGGCCAACGATTACCCGGTCATGGAGATGTCGAACGCGCTCTTCCGGGTGCAGTACCACAGCACCGGCATGACGAACGTGCTGGAGGAGGGGCTGCTGAATCTGTACAACCCCGGCGGGATCCATCGTGCGCACTCGCTGATTACCGGTTCCACCGCAGCACCGGCCAACAGCCTGATCCTCTTCAAGACGAACTCAATGCTGCGGGCCAACAACGTCCGTTTGCGCGGGAACCGGAACGGCCATCTCATGCGGTTCGAGGGCGGCACGCACGAGATCTACAACGGCATGACCATCGCCGAGGGCGGCGCGAATGCGGGAACGACGTGTACGGTAGAGGTCGCGGGCGGCACCCTTGCGGTGCGCAGCGGCTCGGTGTATGTCGATAATAAAGTCGGGACCCACGGGAATCTCGTCATCGAGGGTTCCGGCGACATGACGGTGCGGGACCTGGTCTATGTGGCGTATAACGCGACCAACTGCAGCGGCACGGTGATCTTGCGGGATGCCGGGCGGCTTGCCGTGGGCGGGGATTTCCGAATTGCGCAGTTTAACAAAACGACCGGCGAGCTGCGCCTCGCCGACGAGGCCGCGCTGAGTGTCGCCTCGGCCATGAGGGTGTCTTACGCCTCGGCCTCGACCGCCGCCGTGGATGTCGCCGGGAGCGCCGCGCTGGCGGTGACCGGTCAGGTCACGGTGGCCTGCGCCAGCGAGTCGTATGCCGAAATGGCGGTGCGGGACAACGCCACGGTCTACGCGGGCGGGGATCTTCTGGTCGGCGATGCCGGCGGCAACGCCGTGTTCACGCTGGACGATGCCGCAACGCTTGTCGTGAAAGGCGCGGCCCTTACGGTGGCCGGGAACAGCGGGACCGCAAGCCGGGGACGGCTGATCCTGACGGGCGGCACGCTGGAGGCCAACGCGGTGCGCGGCGGGGTCGGCGCGCTGTGCCGGGGCGGAACGGGCGGAGCCGAACTGCTGGCGGACGGGACGACCCTGCGGGCGGGCGGCGCCACGACCGGACTGTTCTTCGGAGGGTTCGATCAGGCGGAACTGGGAGCGCAGGGACTCACTCTGGATTCGGCCGGTACGGACCTCGGGATGGGGCAGCCGTTCTCGGACCTTCCCGGGGCAACGGGGCTGTTCGTGAAAACGGGCGCGGGAACCCTCTCCGTCTCGAACAGCCTCCACGGCCGGACCGCGATCGCGCGGGGCGTTCTGCGCGCCAGCGAACCCGCGGCGTTTTTCGGCCGTGAGATCGCGGTTTCGAACATCGCCTCGCTTTCGCTGGAAGGTGAGGCCGTGACGCTGACGGCCGGGGATCTCACGCTCGGCTCGCCCGGGGGCCGGGCGATCCTGGCCCTGGATGCCGGAGACAGTGTGAGCGTGACCAATGCGTTGACGCTGCACGGCTGTGCGATCTATTTCGGGGGTGCGGGGACGGCGGGCACGCACACGCTGATCCGCAGCGCGGGAACCATCGATCCGTCGTGCCTGGACCATGTGGAACTCCTCAATCCGGCGGCGGGCAAGGCATATGCCTTTGCCATCGGTACGGACGGCGGCGGGGAGACCATCCAGCTGATCGTCAGCGCGTATACGATTGCGGACGCGGAGTGGGACGGCTCGGAGAGCGCGGACTGGAACACGGCGGACAACTGGACCCCGGCCGGGGTGCCGACCTACGGCACGCGCGCCAAGTTCGGCGCGGCTGCGGCGCGGAAGGCGGTCACGCTCAGCGCGCCGGGGCTGACGACCTTTATGGAGTTCGATTCGGATGCGGGCTACACGCTTGGCGGCACGCAGCCGCTCACACTGCCGGCCGGCATGATCGACAACAAGCTGGGCGAACATGAGATCGCCCTGCCGCTGACTCTCTCGGGCGAGGTCGCGCTGCCGACCGCGGCGGCGGCCACCACCACGGTGAGCGGTCCGGTCTCGGCGAATCTGGCGGCGCGCGTCGCCAAGAGCGGTTCCGGCATGGTGGTTTTATCGGGCGACAATGCCGGGTTCCAGGGCGCGTGGCGGACCGGCGGCGGACGGATGGTCTTTGCCACGACAGGCGCCTGGGGCGCGGCCAATAGTGCTGCGGACGCGGTCACGGTCGGCGCGGGAACCTTGACCTATAGCGGAACGCCGGCGGAAGTCAGCAAGGGGATCATGGTGGATGCGGGCGGCAGCACCCTCTCGGCGATTCTGGAAGTGAAGTCCGATCTGACGGTCAACGGAACCGTCACCAACCATTCCGGCATCCTGATCAAGCGCGGGGTCGGCACGCTGACCCTGAATGTCGGGGCCGGGCACGGGAACCTTTCGTCGGGATCAGGCGGTTCGGCCAGTAATAATGATCCTTCGGGCATCATCACGTTCCCGGAGAACGGGGACACTCCGGCCACAGCCAACGGGTTGGGCGGGTTCAACCTGTTGGAGGGGACCTTGCGGATCCGGGGCGTCAACAGCACGCTTTCGATCGTGAATCAGCGGCACTTCGGAGTTCTTGGCGGTGCGGTCAGTTCCTGTCTGGCCGATCCGACGCTTGAACTCGATGCCGTGCGTCTCAATCAGGGCGGCAGCGGGCAGCACCTCATCGTCGGCAACCAGATTCAGGCGGGCAGTCTGGCGCGTTCACCGACCCTGCGGCTGGTGAACGGCGCTCATCTCGCGATGGACCACCTTCGGATGGGGCGGAATTCGGCGGCCATGGTCACGCCGACGCTGATTATGAGCAATGCGACGGTCGAAGCCTTCTGGCAGGTGTCCTTCGGCGCTGACAGTACTGTGACTCCGTATGTGCGCATCATGGAGGGTAGCCAGATAATCGCGAAAGGCGGGGCTCCATGGGGCGGCGGCATCTGCTTCTCTCGGAACGTCGATATGGTGGTCAGCGGGAACAGCGTGGTGTCGCAAACCCATTCCGATGGTGACATGCGGTTCAACGAAGGTGGAGCCGACGGAACCGTCCGCTGGGAGGACGGTGCGGTGATGCGCTTTGCGAAATTCAGTGGGCGCAACCACAACACGGCGGACGGATTGGATATGATTTTTGACAACGCAACGATGGAGATTCTAGCGAATGGCTGCTCGTATTCCACGCGCGCCGACAAGCAGAGCTTCATCATTGAGGATGGGGGATTGACGGTGAAGGTCGGCAGCGGCATCCGGCATGAGTTGACCTTCCCGCTTACCGGCGCGGGCGCGCTTACCAAAACGGGCGCGGGCGAGCTGGTCTTCGCGGCGGGGCTGAACTACACGCCGAGCGCGACCAACCTCACCGGTCTTGCGACCGGCGACTACACGGGCGGAACCCTGGTGCAGGAGGGCGCGCTCTCGGTGAGCAACGGCACGATCCGCACGGACGCGGCGATGCGGGTTGCGGCGGGTGCGCGGCTGAACCTCAGCAACAGCGGGGTCGCCCTCGGTGAGGTCTCGGGGTCGGGCCTGATCACGAACGGGACGCTGACAGCGGGGTACCGCTGCCGCGTGACGCCCGCGGGCGCCGACCGCCTGACGCTGTCGGACGTGACGCTGCCGTCGGGATTCATGGTGACCTTCGACGCGGAGGCGGGGTCGGAACTCGTCAGCGGGCAGAAGGTGGCGATTGCGGATCTCGCCGGCGCCACGGTGCCGAATCTCGACAAGTGGAACGCGCGCCATGTCGGCGAGAAGCTCTCGGCCCGGTTCACGCTGGAGGGCGGCACGGTCTACGCCAACGTCTTTTACAGCGCGGGAACCTTGTTCCAGCTCCGATAGATAGCTTTGTTTTCCAATGAAAACGAATGCTCCGCCAGCCAGTGGCCAGCGCAACGCGTTGGCTACTGGCTGGCGGGGGCAAAGATTCCTCGGCTGCATTTCAAGAACTCGCCGATCATTTCACGTACATCGGCAAACCGCACCTCCGGGGTGCGCTCTCCATCTCCGCCGATGGTACAACGCTCAGCTATACCACTCCCTGCAAGGATGGACTCGTGGTCATCTTTTTTGAAGATGCGAACTCGCTTCCGGCAATCTTGATCCGCGAGGCGGGAGAGTGGTATAGTATCTGATAAGCGTCCCTGCGGCAGCGATGAAACCTGAGTTGACGGGGCGTGACGAAAGATAAGGGAAGATGACAGACATCACGCTTCACCCGCATCGCGATTTTTCAGTGTTGCGGAGGCATCCTTGGATTTTCTCAGGCGCGGTGGCGCGCGTATCGGGCGAGCCTGCGGCGGGCGAGACTGTGCGGGTGCTCGGCGCGGACGGGACGGCGCTCGGGTACGGCGCCTTCTCGCCGGAGTCCCAAATTCGCGTGCGCATGTGGACCTTTGACGTCAGCCAGACGGTTGATGAGGCGTTCATTCATGACCGGATCCGTCGTGCTGTGGGTGCGCGCGCGCTTTTTCTGGCGGATGACGTGACGGACGCCTATCGGCTGGCACATGCCGAGGCGGACGGTCTGCCGGGGCTGGTCGCGGACCGGTACGGCGACTGGATCGTGTGCCAGTTCTCCACGGCGGGGGCGGAGCGCTGGAAGCGCGAGATCGTCGAGGCCCTGCAAGCGTGCGTCCCCTGCCGCGGCGTGTACGAGCGTTCCGATTTGGATGTGCGCGAGCACGAGGGTTTGGCGCCGGTCACGGGCGTTCTGGCGGGCGAAGAGCCGCCCGAGCGTATCCAAATCACGGAATACGGGTGCCGTTACGGCGTGGATGTCCGTACCGGGCACAAGACTGGATTCTATCTGGATCAGCGCGCCAACCGCCATCTGATCAAGCGGTACGCCAACGGTGCGGAGGTGCTGAACGCCTTCTCGTATACGGGCGGGTTCGGGATCGCGGCACTGGCTGCGGGCGCGACCCGGGTGACGCATGTCGATCTTTCGGAGTCGGCACTGGATCTGGCCCGGGAGAACGCAGCGCTCAACACCTGCCATGTGGATCCGGCGGATTTCATCCGGGGGAATGTGTTCGAAGAGCTGCGCACGTTCCGGGACCGGGGGCGGTCTTTCGATCTGGTGGTTCTGGATCCGCCCAAGTTCGCCGAGACCAAGGGTAGCCTGATGAAAGCCGCGCGCGGTTATAAGGACATCAACCTGCTGGGCATCAAACTGTTGCGCCCCGGCGGGATCTTGGCGACCTTCTCCTGTTCCGGACTGATGACGGCCGAGCTGTTCCACAAGGTGGTGTCGGATGCCTCGGTTGACGCCCGGCGCGATATTCAGGTGCTGCAGCGTTTGCAGCAGGCCGAGGACCATCCCGAAGGGCTCTGTTTCCCCGAGGGGCTCTACCTCAAGGGCCTGCTCTGCCGGGTGTGGTAGTAAGCCGGGTGTGGTAGTAACGGACGTGCCGTTCCCGATAAAAAAAGTTTCCTGCCGGTGTGACCCGGCAGGAAACCGTGTGGTGTTTATATATTATTGGGTTGTGTGTGGAGAGACAATAGCACGTTTATCCCGAAATAGGCAATAGAAATATTTTGAATATACGCATTCGGTTCGTGACAGGGGTGTGCGAAGGTCATGCGTTTCAGGGTTCCATTGCGGCGTCATCGCTATCGGTATCGGGATCGCTATCGGGATCGGGATCGCCGCCATCATTACACTTGTCGCTGCGGGCCACTGCGCGGGCGTAACAGTCGATCCCGATCCCGATAGCGATCCCGATACCGACCCCGATTTGGATGAAACCGTGAAACACATGAAACTTCATGAAAATCAGGAATTCCCCCCTGGCGTTCCAAAAAACCCGAGCGATGCCCAAAAAATCTGCGCAATCTGCGTAAATCTGTGGATAAAAACCCGAGCGATGCCATCCCGTGTGTTCGTGGTTAAACAATCGATTCCGATAGCGATACCGATACCGACCCCGATTTGGATGAAACCCAGAAACCCTGAAACCAGAAACCCTGAAAAGCGACCTGCGGTGTCGGAAACGCGGGCGTCCCTGTCGATCGTCGCGGGTCGAATGTCGCGGGTCGCGGGTCGACGATACCGATACCGATA
>Ga0208694_1002715_pt1 | contig 18109 bp, 27 predicted proteins | sample AD_UKC078_MetaG_FD_184442 | JGI IMG/M metagenome (GOLD analysis project Ga0208694, IMG submission 184442) | Active sludge microbial communities of municipal wastewater-treating anaerobic digesters from USA - AD_UKC078_MetaG (SPAdes) (version 2) | ecosystem: Engineered > Bioreactor > Anaerobic >...
TTCTGAGTTAAACGTTTAATAATATATTGCCAAACTTCCTGCGCCTCTTTATATTTTTTGGCTTCATTATATACCTCAGCTAAAACAGCAAAACCATCTATCTGGCGTTGGTCTAATTCTAACGACTCCAATGCCAACTGTTCTGCTTCATTTACTCGCCCCTGAGACAAAGCCTCATTAGCCTCAAGTAAAAGTTCATTAGCTCGTTGTTCATTAAGACCCTGCAGCTGTAATTTAGTTTTTACTTGCTGCCGATGAAGCCGCTGTAACTTAGCATAGCCCCGTCCAAAAAATCCCTGAATTTTAGCATAAATCGGGGATAAAATATTGCGCCACCACCAACCATGCCTAGCCAACTGCCGACGAATCCGATTATTAATAATAGCCGACTTTTTAGCTGTCGCTTGTTCAGCTGGCAAATTGTCTACATCAATATTGGCTAACAGTGGCATCTTGTGCAAAATAATAAACAATATGACGGCTAAAGCAATAATAAGCAAAATAATCCCCAGCCACACTAAAAACATAAAATTTAAGCAAAGACTATAGACCAAAAATCAGTAGCGGACAGGCTAGCTCCACCCACTAATAGACCGCCAATATTGGGCCGAGATAATAATTTACCGGCATTTTCTGGTTTAACGCTGCCACCATATAATATCCGAACACCCTTAAAACCTAACTCACCTAAACATTGTCTAATAAAACTGTGCATAGTGTCAGCCTGTTCAGGAGTACTAGTTATTCCTGTTCCAATAGCCCAAATTGGTTCATAAGCTAAAATTATCTCATGGCCTGCCGGCACTACTACGGAAGTGAAAATTGCCTTAAGCTGTCCTTCCACGGTTGCTTCAGCCCGACCAGCCTCTCGTTCAACTAAGGTTTCACCAACACAGACTACCGGAATTAAATTAGTGCGCTCTAGTGTGGCCTTAAGCTTATCTCTAACTAGTTCATCGGTTTCGCCCAATAATTGACGCCGCTCACTATGGCCTAAAATAACATAACGGCAGTCTAACTCCACTAAACTTTCTAAACTAGTGCCGCCAGTAACTGGCCCTGGCGCAAATTGAGTCGCATCTTGCGCCCCCCAAAAGATAGCAGTGCCCTCTAAAATATTAGCTACCGCAGATAAAGCAACATGGCTAGGACAAACAGCTACTTCTACTAACAGCGGCTTATGTGGCTGGCTTAAAACTAAATTCTCCGCCAACATTAAACTTGCTTCATAACCTAAAGCCATTTTCCAATTGCCGATAATTAATTTTTTCATATAATTCTAACCAACAAATATATAATTATTTTAACACACCACCTCAGATTAACCAACTAATAATATTTTTCAGTAATATAATCTAATAAATCTTTAGTAATAGTAAACCGCCCCTCTTTAGTTGGCGCTCCCAAAACAACCGTTACTAATTCTTCCCCCTGATCATTGCGCCACAAAGCAGCAAAACAATAACCCGCCTCATCTAAATAGCCAGTCTTACCGCCTAAAATCTGCCAACTATCTGGTATTGCCACTGACCCCTGGATAAAGCCATCGGTATTGGTAACTAACTGTCGCCGGCCTTTCTGGGTAATTATCTCATATTTATCTAATAATAATGTCTTCTGAATGTCTGGCTGAGACAGGGCGGCATTAACTATGGTCGCCATGGCCCGAGCGCTAGCTTGATTATCTGGATTTAAGCCAGTGGGCTCAATTAGGCGTAAATCAGAGTTAATGTTGAGTTTTTTAGCTAATTCTTCTACTTTTTGAGGATACATTTCGTCATTTAACCCCACCGCCTGGATTAAAGCTTCAGTAGCGGTATTATCTGAAGCTAATAAACTGGCGACCCATAAATCTTTAACTGTTACTACCTCGCCGGGATAAACATAAATAATATTACCATAGCGCTGGTCTTCATTTTTTAAGGTATACTTAGCTGACCAATTGGGATGAGCATCTAAAACAATAAGAGCGGTCACTAGTTTAGTTAAGCTAGCAATAGGCCGTGACTGGTAGCTGCCCTGACTCAACAGCACCCCCTCTTTATTAGAAATAACCAAGGTGCTGCTGGCCGGCCAAACCTTAATCTCGGGCCAGTTATTAGGATATATCAAGGGCACTTCTCCGGCCAAGGCTAACGGCTGACTAGACCATAAAAAAGCTATTAGCCACCAGGCTAAATTAACAAACAAAATAATAATGGTCCGCTGTGAATCCATTTTTTAGTCCTTAAACAACTGTTCCACTGGACCACCTCTTTCCTCCCAAATAACCTGTTTAAGACACTGGTAACCGGCTTCATGGGGCCATTTTTCTACCCCAACGGTTCTAACGCCATTATTTGGGCTAATATTGCTGGTATGCCATAAAGCACAAAGCTCATACTCATTATCTCCCAACACCCTATAACCTATAACCTCTCCTTCGCTGGTTTTCAACACAGCAGGGTCTAGAAAATAAGGACTCACTGTTAATTCTTCCAAGGTGGTTGGCAAATGTTTATTCGCTTGGTAATAAACATTAAGTCCGCTATCTATTTGGTAAAAATTGCCGATTAATTTTTCATCATAACGGCGATTCCGAGCCTCCACTGGACTCTCGGCAATAGCAAAACCGCCAATAATAAGGCCAGCAATAATTATAGCTACTGGCCAGGCAAAAGAGTGAATATGGTATTTATCGCTAGGCAATTGAGGATTACGATGCAGATCATAACGATAAAAGCCAAAAATAGTAGCAGCAATGCCAATCGCTACGATGGACTTGGCCAAAAATTGCCCGGTTAATTCGCCATCTAAATAATGATAAACTAAGGCAATAAGCCAGCCAGACATTACTATGGCTGTAACTAATAAAATAAAATAAATCAGCCAGCGACGTAAATCAGACTGCGGGCTAATTTCTTTTCTGACTAAACCGCGATTAATTTGGCTCACGGCCCAAAAATATAACGGCGTAGAAACCAACAAAGCTGACAAGCCAAACTTCAGGCTAGCGGCAGTATGGCTTGCGGTATAGCCAATGAGCGGATCGGGCAACCATTTATTGATTAGCTGGAAAGCTACCACCCCGGCAGAAATAGCTAAAAAAATTAAAGAAATAAGGGATAATAAATAAAGAAAAGTAAATTTAGGCAAAAGATTGGTTTTTTTAACTGGCATATAATTATTTGTTAATATCTTCATGCCAAGTTAAGTGAAGGTCATCGAGCTGACCTTGATCAACTTCACTTGGACTCCCCATTAATAAATCACGACCCTGTGTATCTTTAGGAAAAGCATAGACATCGCGGATAGAATCATAGTCTTTAAGAGCCATAAGCAACCGATCAATGCCCGGGGCATTACCCCCATGAGGTGGAGCTCCATACTTAAAGGCTTTAAGCAAGGCGCCAAAACGACGCTCTACTTCAGCCGGCTCATAACCTGCCAAACGAAAGGCTTCATACATAACTTCTGGTTGATGATTTCTAATAGCTCCACTAGACACTTCTACGCCATTTAATACTAAATCAAACTGATAAGCTACTATTTCTAATGGCGGCTGATTTTTTAACGCTTCCAGCCCGCCCTTGGGCATAGAAAAGGGATTGTGAGAAAAATCCAGGCCAGTCGGAGTTTCACTAACCTCATAAAACGGAAAGTCATAAACCCAACACCAAGCCGCTGTTGCTGGATCTTTTAAATTAAACCACATAGCTATCTGCTCCCGAATAGCTCCCAACGCCTCGCAAGCTTTAAGGTCAGGCCCGGCCGCTATTAATATTGTCTCCCCTGCCTTTAAAGATAAATGCTTGGTCAGGGACATTAAAACATCTTCCTCTAGTTTGTTCGCTAAACTACCCTGCCAACTCTCTCCCCCATAAACTAAAGAGCTTAAACCACCCACTCCCTTATTCTTAGCCAGAGCAGTCAGATCATCTAGCTGATGGCGACTTAATTTCACTGTGGCTGGCAAAACTACACCATAAATATAGCCACCGTTAGCTACAGCGTCCTTAAAAATACTTAAATTACTGGCAACTAATAATTGGCTTAAAGGTTTAATAGTTAAATCATAGCGTAAATCTGGCTTGTCCGTGCCATAAGTCTCCATGGCCTCACGCCATGTCAGCCGAGGAAAACGTCCTTCCTTAAGGCCAATAATTTTTTTAGAGCTAAATTCAGCCGTAAGCTCTAGCATCAGCGGTTCCATTACTTGCCAAATATCTTCTTCACTATCTACAAAACTCATCTCCATGTCTAATTGGTAAAATTCACCATAATGACGGTCCTGCCGGCCATCTTCATCGCGGAAACAGGGAGCAATTTGAAAATACTTATCTAAACCGCCAATCATCAGGAGCTGTTTAAATTGCTGCGGCGCTTGAGGCAGGGCATAACAGCGGCGCGGAAACAAACGTGAAGGAATAAGAAAATCCCGCGCCCCTTCGGGGGAAGAATTAGATAAAATAGGCGTCTGAACCTCCACAAAGCCTAAATCCTGAAAATATTGACGCATGCGCCGGATAAATAAATCACGAGCAGTAAGCATTTCTTGAACCTTGAGACGGCGCAAATCTAAAAAACGATATTCTAAACGTAAATTTTCATTACTAAGCCCCACCTTGTCTTCAGCTAAACTAAAAGGCAAAGGCAAAGAACGGCTTAAAATTTCTAAATCATCTACTGCCACCTCTATTTCGCCAGTTGGCATAGCGGGATTAACCATCTCGGCCGGTCGTAAACAAACTTGGCCATGAGCCCGCACCACAAACTCATCATGCAGTTGCTCGGCTACAGCCGCTACTTTAGGATTTTGGGCTAGATCAACCACCAGCTGAATTAAACCACTATGGTCTCTTAAGACAATAAACATTAAGCCGCCTAAATTCCGACTTGACTGAACCCAGCCAGCTAAATAAACCGTCTTTCCAGTTTCTGCGGCCCGTAATTGACCACAAGTATAAGTCCTTAACATAAATCTAAAAAATTAAGCCAACTATTAAAAAAGGCAGTTAACTCTTCTAAAATTGTAGAAGATGATGGCAATTTCGTCAATTCTAAACGCTCACTGCGCACTAAATCTTCCCACATAACCAAGGTGTGGTGAGACAAGTGGCAAACTAGACCTTCGGGCTGACAAGCCTCGCAAAAAAATCCACCCTGGCTCTCACTCCAGAAAGCTGCAGCCAGGGGGCGACCACAATGAATACAGGTATGCCCGACTGGCGCATAACCTAGCTCATGAGCTAAACGCCACGACATAATTTGGCTAGCTAAGGTTAACTGCGACCAAGAATAATGATGACTATTCCACTGAGTTAAAAGAGTAATTAAGTCTAGCCAGGAACGTGGCAAGGGCTGACCAGGCGGCCACCACTCTGCCAGACGTCTTACTAGTTCAGTGGCTGCCACTGTTAGGGCCAAATCATTTTTAATCCCAAGAAATGACTGCCGGCTGACAGCCGCGCTTAAAAGCGGTTGCTGACTCCAAACAATAAGACCATCAACCACAGTTAAGGGCTCCAGATGACCGCTTAATTTAGATTGAGGCTTAAATAGTCCCTTGGCCATTAAAACTAAACGGCCGCGCTGCGGGCTTAAAACAGTAATTTTCCCTCGACAATCTTTCTCCTGAGTCCGTTTAACAATAAACAAGCGCTCAGTGGTTGTGCGCCGCATAATTATCTAAAAAAGTTTGTAAAATTAACATTGCCGCTATGGCATCCTCCGGGGCTGCTGCTTTGGGCTGGTAATTAATTAACTGGTTAGCCTCCTGACTGCTTAAACGTTCATCTACTAAATAAAGCGGATAGCCGCTACGTTTGGCTTGCTCTACTAACGCCTGCCACCCCTCATTATAATCCCCTCCCTTACCGCTTAAATGATGGGGTACGCCAATAACTATTTGACTAACTCCTTCTTTTTTAATTACAGCTTCTATGGCCGGCCAATTTTTTACCACCCCGTAAGGCAAAGCCATTTTAGTTTCACTATCTCCTAGAGCTAAGCCAATTTTTCGTTGCCCCCAATCAATGCCTAAAAAAATTATCGGCTCATCCATACTTATATGGTTAATACTTGGTGGCCCGTAGCAGTCACAGCGATAGTATGCTCAAAATGAGCGCTTAAGCTTCCGTCCACTGTCTCAAAAGATAAATGATCACGGCCTAGTTTAATTTCCGGACTGCCAGTACTGACCATGGGCTCAATAGCAATAACCATGCCAGGTTGTAAAATAATATCTTGCTCACCGTAGTCATTACAAACATAATGAGGAATGGAAGGATCTTCATGAACTCCCAGACCCACTCCATGGCCCACTAAATCGTGAACTACAGTAAAACCATGTTTTTCTACCAATCTCTCAATAACTTGAGCAATTCGGAGCAAACTACAACCTGGCGCCACCTCATTGATGGCTAAAGCTAAAGATTCTCTGGTAACATTAATTAAATGATTAGCTAATCGGCTAACCTTTCCTACCGGCACAGTTACAGCCATATCAGTAAAATAACCGCCATGCGGCGAGCTAGAATTAACCGTCCAATCAGGTAAGTGCCCCGGCTGTTTTAGGGGATATTCCATCCCAACGTCTAAACCAATAATATCGCCTGAATGTAAAGTCCGGCCTGGAATAGCCGGACCATGAACAATTTGCTCATTAACAGAAGCGCATAAACCAGTCGGAAAAGGTGCTTCCCGTCGGCTGGAACGAAAACCCTTAAACGATGGAGCTCCGCCAGCAGCCTCCACTAACCCTAAAAACAGAGCCTCTAAATCTGCCGTAGTCACTCCCGGCTTCACTGCTGCCGCTAATTTTTGAACAATCCCAGCTAAAATATGCCCCCCCTCTTTTATTAAAGCAATCTGTTCTGGGGTTTTATACTGAATCATAAATAATTTTATTGGGGAGATAAACCACTCCACTGAGCTAAGGACGCTACAACATCCTGATGAACTGCCGCAATGTCTTGTTCCCCATTAATAGTTATTAGCTCTCCCCGCTTTTGCCATAAAACTTTAAGCGGCTCCATCGTCTCATGATAGAGTTTTAATCGTTCAGTAATTACCTGCGGCTTATCGTCCGGTCGTTTCTCTAATTTATTGGAACAATAATCACAAATACCCTCACGTTTACTAGGCTTATATATTAAATGATAACCAGCCCCGCAGTGCGGACAAAACCGCCGGCCTCCGAGCCTCCGATAAACCTCTTCATCGCTCACCTTAATCTCTAAGGCACGAACCTTATCCTCAGCAGTAATAATATGATGATAGGCGTAATCAAACTGACTGGAGTTGCGCGGATAGCCATCTAAAATAAACCCTGATTTAGTATCTGGTTGAGCCAAACGACGTTTAAGCAGATCATTAATTGTCTGATCATCTACTAAATGGCCAGCCTGGATAGCTGCTTGATATTTTTTAGGTAAATCAGCTAAACGACGCAATAAATCGCCGCTAGAAATAGCCGGCCAACTATAATATTTGGCTGCTAGCTCAGCTTGCGTCCCCTTGCCTGAAGCTGGAGGACCAATAAAAAATAAAATATGCCTGGACATAGAAAATTATAATTAATCCCCCATATCATACCACAACTAAGAGGCTAAAACTAGACTACCAAAAGATAGTAAGCATCAGCCAGGTCCTAACATTGCCAACTATATTTCAGATAATTGCGCCACTGGAAAGAGTGGTGACTACTTTACCCATTACTATTGTTATTACTAATAACAGATAATAGTTGGTTTATAATAGACAAACAGGTAGCTAATACTTGGCTTAATAACCATCATATTGACGCATAGTCATCTGCGCCTCAATCTGTTTTACTGTCTCAATAACTACTGAGACCACAATTAAAAGAGAAGTGCCGCCAATGGCTAGGGCCTGTATTCCAGTAACAGATCGCATTATTAAGGGCAAAATAGCGATGACGCCTAAAAAGATAGCGCCGGCTAGGGTAATTTTATGCATTATATTGCCTAAATAACGAGCAGTGGGCTTACCAGGACGAATACCAGGAATAAAGCCGCCTTGTTTTTGTAAGTTTTCCGCGACCCGATCGGGATGAAAAACCACTTCGGTATAAAAATAAGTAAAAGCCACTACTAAGGTGAAATAAATAATACCGTAAACCCATTGATTCTGGATAGCTCTAATGACCCAAGCCGAAGCCGCCGCCAGCCAAGCTACTTTACTGGTAACAAAAAATTGAGCAATCATTGATGGGAACATTAAAATAGACACTGCAAAAATTATAGGGATAACGCCAGCCATATTAACCCGCAAGGGTAAATGAGTAGTGCTACCGCCATAACTATGGCCTCCATGCATTTGCCGAGCATATTGGACTGGAATATTACGCTGGCCTTCGGTAACATAAACTACTCCCAAAATAGTAACAATAGCAACAATGATAAAGCCTAAAATCATAAAAAGCTGTGAGCTACTATAAGTGGCAATTATTTGCTGAAAAGATTGGGGTACGCCGGCAATAATACCAGCAAAAATTAATAAGGAAATGCCATTACCAATTTTCTTCTCGGTAATGAGCTCTCCGATCCACATCAAAAAAATAGTGCCAGCAGTAATAGTAATAATTATAGTAATATAGCTCAAGATGTCTAAAGAACCTAAAATCTGGTAGCTAGAACGGCGGAGCAAAGTCATCATCCCATAAGCCTGGATAATGGCTAGCGGTACGGTGGCCCAACGAGTCCACATATTAATCTTCTGCCGTCCAGCCTCTTCTTTGTTCATTTCTTCAATTGAAGGAATAATCATACCTAGCAGCTGAAAAATAATGGAGGAAGTGATATACGGAGCAACCCCCATCATTACAATGGAAAAATTTTGCAAACCGCCGCCGGATAATAAGTTCATCATACCCAGTAACTGGTTAGAGGCAAATAATTCCCGCAAGGCCTGAGCGTTAACTCCGGGGACAGGAATATGCGCCACTAGGCGAAAAATAACGAGCATCGCTAAAACAAAGAGGATATTGCGCCTTAGGTCGCGTATCCGCCAAATTTTTAAAATTTTCTCCATCATAGATTATTTATTATCTATCTGACCACCTAATTTAGTCAATTGCTCTTGCGCTGTTGCGCTGACCTGTAAATTACGAACCCGTAGATTTTTTAACTTTAACTCTCCGCGAGCTAATAATTTGATCGGCCGACCCGGGTGGGCTAATTTAGCCTTAATTAAACTTTGAGGATCAATAACAGCGCCATCCTGAAAATGATGATTAAGGCTAGACAGGCCAACTACCTGATTTTTTGGCTTATCTGAATGAAAACCGCGCAATTTAGGAATCTGAAGAATGTTCTGTTTTAAGGCATGGCGTTTCAAACCGCTTACTCCGGAACGAGCCTTTTGGCCCTTAAGACCACGACCGCTATAATTACCACGGCCAGAAGAATTGCCACGCCCTACTCGGCGTCGCGCCTTTGTAGACCCAGAATGGGGTTGTAAGGTATTAAGTGTTAACATAAAAACAAAAAATTATTAAGCTTTAGCAGTTGCTCGCACCGTTTTTTTAAGAGCTGAAACATCTCCAACTTTATCCTGTTTGTCCTGACGGACTGGCTTTCTTAAACTTTGTAAGGCCTTCATTGTACATTTAGCATTATTAATCTTATTGTGGGAACCAAGCATCTTACTTGTCACATTATGTAAACCAGCTAATTCTAAAATAATTCTTACAACACTCCCGGCAATAATACCCTTACCTTGGCTAGCCGGCTTTAAAATAATTAACGCCGCATCAGACTTCTGTCTAACTTCATGAGGAATAGTGCCGTTGACTATGGGAACAGTGATTAAGTTCTTTTTCGCTTTGTTAACTGCCTTATTAACAGCCATAGTAACATCTAAACCTTTAGCTAAACCAATAGCCACCCGGCCTTTATGGTCGCCAATGGCCACACAAGCCCGAAAACGCATCCTTTTGCCGCCAGCCATAACCCTGGTAACCCGAGCAATATCTATAATCTTCTGGTCAAATTCATCGGGTTGTTGGTCTGCACGATCCCCGCGGCCCTCTCGGACTCGACTAGTCGCAAAACGTCGCTGACGATTTTCTGGCTCTTTAGCTATTAGCTCGTCTTCTACCTCAATATCTTTATTTTTCTGGGAAGAAATGGCTTCTTTAATATCTTTCATATAAATTTATATTAAAATTGTAAACCAGCTTCACGAGCCCCTTCGGCCACTGCCTGCACCCGGCCGTGATAGGCATTTCCGCCTCGGTCAAAAACCACCTCCTTAATGTCCTTAGCTAACAATTTTTCCGCCAATAACTTACCCAAAGCACGGCTAATCTCAGTTTTAGTACCATCTATCTTAATCTCCCGGCTATGAGCACTAACGATAGTCTGGCCGGTAGTATCATCAATGGCCTGTAAATACATTCCTCGATTAGAGCGAAAAACGCTAAGGCGAGGGCAAGCGGCAGTACCGCTAATTTTAGCGCGGACTCGCTTATGCCGCCGAATTTTATTAATACTTTTTTCACTACGCATATTCCTAGTTTATTTATTTAGCAGCTGTCTTACCTACTTTACGGCGGACAACTTCATCTACATACTTTATACCTTTACCCTTATATGGCTCAGGCGGGCGAAGACGGCGAATTTGCGCTGCCACCTCTCCAACTAATTGTTTATCTTGGCCAGCAATCGTTACGATATTGCCCTCTACTGCCGCGGTAATACCTGAAGGTAAAACAAATTCTACGGGGTGAGAAAAACCTAAACTAAAAATTAATTTCTGACCAGCCAGATTAACCCGATAGCCTACCCCATTGATTTCTAATTTTTTCTCATGGCCGCTGGTTACGCCTGTCACCATATTACCTATTAACCGATGAAATAATCCCCATAAAGCCCGTTCTTGCCGATTCTCCTGATTAGCCACGCTAACCAATATCTTGTCTTGGTCAATAGTAATTTGAACCTCGGGGGGGATAGCCCGTTGTAGCTGACCTTTCGGGCCAGTAATGGTCAAAATTTCATCTTTTAGCACCGCGGCGGTTCCAGCGGGTAAAACAATTGGTAATTTCCCTAATCTAGACATATAATTTCCAGCTACATAATTAATTAATAGATGCTACAAAGCACCTCGCCACCTAGTCCCTTTTCCCGAGCTTCTTTATTTGTCAACAGCCCAGACGAAGTAGAAATTATGGCTATTCCAAAATTATTAACAACTACCGGCAATTTATCTTTACCAACATATACTCGGCGACCTGGCCGACTAACCCGCTGAATAGCAGTAATAGCTGGCCGGCCGTTGGCTTGATACTTCAAGACTAAGCGCAGGCTAGCAAAATTAGCTGTCTTATTTTTAGCCAAAGGAGGATTAATTATCTCTACTTCCCCTAGATAACCCTCGCGTTCCAATATTTTAGCAATATTATACTTTAATTTACTCATCGGCAAAATCACCTCGGTCTTATGTACCGCCGCGGCGTTCCGAATTCGAGTCAGCATGTCGGAAATTGGATCAATCATAAAAAAATAAATTTAGAAATTTATAAAATATTAATTACCAACTGGATTTAGTTATCCCCGGTAAATCACCACTATTCGCTAATTCTCGAAAGCAAATCCGACAAAGACCAAAGTCGCGCATATAACCTCGATTGCGACCGCAACGCCAACAACGATGCACCACGCGAGTAGAAAACTTAGGGGTCTTTTTAGCTTTGGCAATTAATGCTTGTCTAGCCATAATTCTAAAATTAAAAGTTATGAGGCTTTAAAAGGAAAGCCTAGTAATTTAAATAGGGCTAAACCCTCTTCATGGGTTTTGGCCGTAGTTGCTATGGAAACCTGTAATCCGTGCTCCTTTTCCAGCTCATCTAGGCGAACTTCTGGAAATGAAGAACATTCCTTAAATCCTAGATTCAGATTACCTTGCTGGTCAACTACCCCACTGTCTAAACCACGAAAATCGCGGATTCTGGGTAAAGAAATAGCAATTAACTTTTCTACAAAATCATACATTCGCTGACCCCGTAAAGTAACAGAAACACCAACAATTGCCCCTTCTCTAATTTTAAAGGCAGAAATAGACTTACGAGCTTGATTTAAGATTGGTTTCTGGCCAGTAATCTTTGTCAAAGTATCTTGAACGCTATCTATAAAGGCCTTGTCTTTAGACATACGACCCACGCCAACATTAACCACTACCTTAGTAAGCCGAGGCACACTCAACTTATTAGAATAATGAAATTGTTCTATTAATGCGGGAATAACCTCTTGCTGATATTTTTCTAATAAACTCATAGACATAAATTAACTAATCAATTAATTCTTTACACCGCCGGCATATTCTTACTTTGCGATTCTGCGCTTTAGCGCCTTCGGTAACTTTAATATACTGATAGCCCACCCTGGTCGGCTTACCACAATGAGGACAAATTAACTCCAAATTAGAAATATGCAGTGGCGCCGGAAATTCAATTCGTTGTCCTGTCTCACCTCGACGTTGCGGACGAATATGTTTAATTAATAAATTAATACCTTCCACACTGGCTCGCTGCTCCTTAGGAAAAACCTGAAGAACCTTACCAGTCTTCCCCCTGTCTTTACCGGCGAGAACTAAAACTTGGTCATTCTTTTTTATTTTCATATACTAAAATTATAATACCTCAGGAGCTAAAGAAGCTATCTTCACAAAACCAGCGCGCCGGACTTCACGAGGCACTGGTCCAAAAATACGGGTACCGCGAGGTTCGTGAGTCTTTTTATCCACAATAACACAGGCATTATCGTCAAAACGGACATAAGTGCCGTCCGACCGGCGAATTTCTTTAGTGGTCCTAACAATGACCGCCGGCACAATATCACTTTTTTTAATACTGCTATGGGGCATAGCCTCTTTAACTGTTACAACAATCATATCGCCTACACTGGCATAATGACGCCGGTAACCCTTCATTAAACGAATACATTGTACTTTTTTCGCTCCGGAATTATCGGCAACTTTTAACATAGTTTGCACTTGAATCATATAATTGGCAAATTAACGGTTATTCTTAACTACCCGCCAACGCTTTTCTTTAGAAAGCGGCCGGCATTCCACAAAACTGACCCGGTCACCAATATGATAAAGGCCCGACTCATCATGGACTTTATAATTACGGCTCACCACATAACGTTTATGATATTTAGGGTGAAGCTTAACCCGTTCTACCCTAACTACTAACGTCTTCTTCATTTTATCACTCACTACTACCCCCTGAAATTTCTTATGAACAACCTGAGGTCGTGGAGTGGCTGCTGGCTGCGGTTTTTTATCTTTAGCAGTTTTAACTGTTTTATTAGTCATATTATTTCTTTTGGCGATTATTAAGTAAAGTCAAAAGACGAGCAATAAGTTGTCTAGTCGCTCTTATCTCACGAACTGACTTAAGCTGCCCACTAGCCGCCTTAAAACGCAAATCTTTTACAGCAATTCGCTTCTCGGCTAATAATAGCTGTAATTCAGCATCTGTTTTCTCTTGTAAATCACGATAATCCATAATAAAAATTTTAATTAATTTGGTCACGGCTGACAAATTGACACTTAACCGGCAATTTATGGGCCGCCAATCTCATTGCTTCTCGCGCCTCAGATTCACCTATTCCTTCAATCTCAAATAATATCATCCCCGGCTTAACTGGTACAATATAATGATCAACCGAGCCCTTGCCCTTGCCCATCGGGATTTCTCCTCCCTTCACTGTTACTGGCCGATCAGGGAAAACTCTAATCCATAACTTGCCGGTTCTCTGGACATAACGGGTAATAACCCGGCGAGCGGCTTCAATTTGCCGGGAAGTAACCCAGCAAGCTGTCGTGGCCTTTAACCCATAACTGCCAAAACCAACAGTTGTACCTCGGGTAGCTACACCACCCCTTTTAGCTTTATGAGACTTACGATATTTAGTTTTTTTCGGCATTAACATAAGAACTTCCTTTAAATTATAGTTAACGTAAACGTTGACCCACTATTTCACCTTTAACTTCTTCGGCTCGGCCAAATACCTCTCCGCGGTACACCCACACTTTAACGCCAATAGTCCCATAAGTAGTATGAGCTGTGCCCTTAGCATAATCAATGTCAGCCCGCAGGGTATGAAGCGGTACCTTACCGGAAGTTAAAACTTCAGTCCTGGCAATTTCCGCACCATTTAAACGACCACCCACCATAACCTTAATTCCTAAAGCACCCGACCGTTCAGCTCGGTTAATGGTCTGCTTCATTACTCGACGAAAGGGCATCCGCTTCTCTAAGTCCATAACCATGCTCTGCATTAATATCTGGGCGCTTAAATTAGGACGATTAACCTCACTGATATTTAAAGTAAAATCATGGAGGCGAAAATTTTTTAAAAAACGATTGTGAATAGTTTTTTTCAGTTCTTCAGCTCCGGCTCCGCCACGGCCGATAACTAAACCAGGCTTAGCTACAAATAAATTAACTGCTACCTTATTAGCGCTACGTTCAACCTCTACTCGGTCTACTCCAGCCTCTCTCAAGTGATGAAATAAAAATTCCCGTATTTTAATATCTTGCTTAGTATTATTAACATAAGACTTACCGCCTTTGAACCACTTAGAGGGCCAGGTTTTAATAATACCCATGCGGAAAATAGTTGGATTAACTTTTTGTCCCATAAAAATATATTAATTAACCGGATTTACGATTAAAAACTTTCTTAACAAAGCCAGATTTAGAACTGCCTTCTTGCTTAGCGGCTTTTTCTAAATTTTCACCCTTAATTTCAGTCTCTCCTGGCTCTTTAGTTTTATCCTGGCTAGTTTTCCCCGCACCACCTTTAATTAAATCGGCCAGCCTTAAAGGAGCAGCTGTTTCTACCCGACGAGCCGTTCGAGGACCACTATCATGAATCTCTTTTAAAATTACAGTAACATGACTAGTTTCTTTACGAATAGGAGTCGCCCGGCCATGAGCCTTAGGCGCCCAACGATGAAAGGTTGCCCCCTTACCTACCCAAATTTCTTTAATAAATAAATTATCTGCGGCAATATCATAGTTATGTTTCGCATTAGCTAGCGCTGATTTCAGCAATTTACTAATTAACCTGGCCGACTTTTTGTTAGCGACCTTCAACTGAGCTAAGGCTTCATTAGCTTGACGACCACGCACTAAATCAGCCGCTAGTTGGGCTTTACGGGGTGAAATACGAAGATATCTGGCTTTAGTAGTAATTTCCATATAATCCTATGTTATTTAGCTCCCTTAGCTTGATTCTTGGCCATTTTGCCGCCATGACCAATAAACTTACGAGTATGGGCAAATTCACCTAATTTATGACCTACCATATTTTCAGTAATAAATATAGGAATATGCTGACGGCCATTGTGGACTCCAATAGTAAAACCAACCATTTCTGGGCTAATACTAGAAGCCCGATCCCAGGTTTTAATAATGGTTTTATCTCCCAAGGGAAGCTTTTTAATCCTCGCTAACAACCGTTCATTAATATAGGGTCCCTTTTTCAAACTGCGTGACATAATATAACAATTAATTAAATATAAATAAACTTAGCGCTTTTTCTGTCGACGGCGGATAATTAAGTGGCGATTTATGGCCTTAGGTTTACGAGTACGGACCCCTAAAGCATGCTTACCCCATGGAGTTTTGGGATACTTTAAGCCAATGGGTTGATTGCCTTCGCCACCACCATGTGGATGGTCTTTGGGATTCATTGCCGTACCGCGGACTGTTGGTCTAATTCCTAAATGACGAGTTCGTCCTGCCTTGCCTAACTTAATTCTCGCTAATTCTGGATTACTTACTTGACCAATAGTACAAAGACAGGCTTTATCTACTAAACGAATTTCGCCAGAGGGCATCTTCAGCTGAGCATAACGTTTATCTGTTCCCATCACATACAAGGCATTACCAGCAGACCGAGCCAATTTACCGCCAAAACCTGGTCGTAACTCCACATTATGCACCGGCACTCCAGCTGGAATATATTCTAAAGGCAAAGCATTGCCGGTTTTAATCTCAATAAGTTTTTTAGAACTTAAAATTTCATCACCGACCTTAAGACCTAAAGGAGCAATAATATATCGTTTCTCTCCGTCAGGATAGTAAACCAAAGCTAATCTGGCTCCACGATTAGGATCATATTCAATGCTTTTAACCTTACCGGGGATATCAAACTTATCTCTCTTAAAATCCACTAAACGGATATATCGTTTATGCCCGCCACCACGATGACGAACCGTGATTTTGCCTTGATTATTCCGGCCACTATGCTGTTTGCGAATAACTAGTAGCTGACGTTCCGGAGTAATGCTAGTAATATCACTAAAACTATCGTAGCTAGCGCCACGCAGTCCAGGAGTTGTCGGTTTAGCTTGTCTAATCGCCATAAATCTTAATTAAAATAAATTACACCCCCTCATAAATGGCTATAGTTTTACCAGCCGGTAGGGTTACAATAGCTTTTTTCCAATCAGACCGTTGTCCCTTAATTCGTCCACGCACTACTTTTTTGCCAGGCATATTAATAATATTAACCGCCACTGGTTTAACGCCATAAAAAGCTTCAACAGCCTTAGCAATAGTAATCTTATTCGCCCCCCTGTCTACCACAAAAACATATTGATTCAATTCGTTAAGAGTTCCGGCTTTTTCAGTCACTGCCGGCTTAATTAAAACATTGGCCAGTTGTCCTTTTTTTAGGGATTGGCGATCTACCTCAATAATTTTAGCCTCTCCCTGAGTCTTATCGTCTGGGGTTGGTTTACTAATTGTCTTTCTATTTTTCTTGTCCATAATATTATTTAATTAACAGTCTGGCCATAACGCGCTTGTAAGATATCAACAACAGGCTGAGTAATAATAAGCTTGGGCGCCCGTAACAGACTAACTAGATTGATATTCTGGTCATTAACAACTTGCAACCGCGGTAAATTATGGCTGGCTAATTTTAGTGGTTCATTATCTATAGTAGTCAATATCAAAACTCTGGAATTCTTTTTAACATTTTCTGGCTCCTGAGCCGCCAATAATTTATCTACTATCTGTTTCAAGGCCTTAGTTTTACCTTCGGGGACAGTAAGATTATCAACAATAATTAAATTCTTGGTAGCTAGCCGATCGCTTAAGACCATACAAATAGCCCGAGAGGCCATCTTTTTATTAATTTTCTGGGAAAAATTTCGATCCCTGGTCGGACCAAACGTAATTCCACCCCCAATCCATAATGGACTACGATTAGAACCAGCGCGAGCTCGGCCGGTACCTTTCTGCCGCCAAGGCTTTCTGCCTCCGCCCCTCACTTCTCCTCGATCTTTAGTATCAGCAATAGCCCGACGAGTATTAGCTAGTTGAGCCATTAAAGCTTGATGCACTAACCCCTCATTAATAGCTACACCAAAAACTTTTTCGGATAAATCTTGTTCACCAATAACTTCAGCTTCTTGATTGTATACTTTATATTTAATCATATTATTAACTTTAATTAAGCCGTCACTGGCTCTGGCTTTTCTGGATTATCCGTTAGTTCATCTGCCTTAGTATCAACGGCTATTTCAGTATCATCTTTCTTAACCTCTGCCTCTGCTGCAGCTGGAGCTTGATCAGCTTTAAGAATAAGTTCACCGCTACCGCTAATAGCTACTAAATTGTTGCGCCACCCTGGCACTGCGCCACGGATATACAAATAGCCATTCACTTCATCTACTTCAACTACTTCTAAATTTTTAACTGTTACTTGCTGACCACCATAGCGTCCCGGCATTCTTGTTCCCTTAAAAATATGGGCTGGGCCGGTAGCGCCTACTGAGCCAGGCATACGTTGTTGGTCTTTAACACCATGACTGCGACCTTGTCCATGAAAACCGTGCCGCTTAACACCACCCTGGAAACCCCGACCCTTACTGATAGATGTTACCTGTATCCGATCACCTGGAACAAAAGTAGACAAAGCAATTTGCTGACCAACTGATAATTGTTCTTCTGTGCCTATCGGCTCACAATCTAAATTAAATTCTCGCTGGTATTGAAAATTGCCCCATGCACCAAAGTGGCCTTGCTGTGGTTTAGCAATATTTTTAGCGGCCCGTCGACCTGTGCCTATCTGAACTCCCC
>Ga0208694_1002721_pt1 | contig 18093 bp, 15 predicted proteins | sample AD_UKC078_MetaG_FD_184442 | JGI IMG/M metagenome (GOLD analysis project Ga0208694, IMG submission 184442) | Active sludge microbial communities of municipal wastewater-treating anaerobic digesters from USA - AD_UKC078_MetaG (SPAdes) (version 2) | ecosystem: Engineered > Bioreactor > Anaerobic >...
TATAAAAGTTGCTGGTTTATTAAGTACAATTAGAAATCAAATTTCAAGTAAAAATAGTTATGTTGATTTATCGCAATATAAAATGGAAAATTCTTCTGAAATGACAAATACTGAAGTATTACCAGATGTTGATAATAAAATATCAGAATCGGAAAAAAAATTAAGAAATTATATTAGAAAAAGATTAGAAGAAATTTCTGGGTTAAGAAAAGTTAGTATAAATGAATCTAAAAAATCATCAAAATTGAAAAAATTAGATAAACTAATTGAAAGTCAATATAATTTCTACAAAAAAAAAATAACTGTCGATAATAAAATATCGGAATCGGAAAAATTTTTAAGAAATTATATTAGGAAAAGATTGGAAGAAATTTCTGGTTTAAGAAAAGTTAATATTAACGAATCAAAAAAATCATCAAAATTAAAAAAATTAGATAAACTAATTGAAAGTCAATATAATTTATATTTAGATTTAAAAAAAAAGAATATAGAGGAAAATTATAATATTGATGAAATTTTTGGTAAATCAAAAAAAGAAATTTTTTATAAATTAGACCCAAACGATGAAAATGCTATTTTAGATTTCTTTAAAAAAGTTTTTTCAGAAGAATTTAATACACCATATAGTGGTGCATTTAAAAATGCTTTAAATTTGACACCAAGGGAAAAAAGATATAATATTTTAAAACAATATTTTGATAATAATCAAAAAGGAACTATTGCAAGAAATAATCAAACAGGTGAATTAGTTTATACTTTAAAATCACCACTTATTAAAGGAAATAGTTTAAGCGGTAAAGGATTTAATGCTGGTTATTAAAAAAATAGAAATTCTTGTTTATTTAAACCCGAAATTTTTCGGGTTTTTTTTTGTAACAATAATTTCAATTTTTCGTATATGAAAATAAAAATTATGTTTAAATTACATAGAACATATATCAATGGTTCGAAAAAAAATGAAATGAAGGAATTCAAAAGAATTTTTGGTGAAAACAATGAAGATATTGATTGGGTTGAATATTTAAAATTATTCAGAATATTTATGGAAGATAATACTCTTGTATGTGAATCAAGAGCAATATTTACAAAAATAATAACCCATTTTATTTTTTATTTTTTTCTACTATTTAATTATTTTTTTAATTTTTATTTAAATTTGTTTATTTTTGTAATATATTTAATTTCTTGGTATTTAAAAAGAAAAACAGAAATAAAATTATCAAGAATATTAATAGCAAATGATTTGGCATTATCAACCATAATATATCATGTAAATAAAATATATAATTTTTAATGAAAATGGAAATTTGTGATAAAAATTTTTTGGTGATATTATTATATGACATTAAAGAAAAAAATTGTAAATATAAGAACATACTATTTTAATAAAATTGTTAAAATAAAGGAAGAAGAAAAAAAATTACAAGATTCTGGTGGTTGGAAAAGAAATGTAAATCCTCAAAAGGGTTATATTAATTGGTGGGAAAATATTTGTAAGTTTTATTCTCGTAGTAGAATGAAACAAATTTGGAAAAATGAAATTAAAAATGAATTACTTGATTGCGAGTTATAATTTTATAATTGCATAAAAACAATAAACAGTTAAATAATAAATAATATATTATATGTTGAAAAATAATAGTATCGTTTATATACCATTTGAATTTAAAATTGCTGAAACTATGGTAAATAGTGAAACAGTATGGTATGCTAATAAATGGAAAAATTTATTTTTAAAAATAAAGCATTTTTTCTTTAAACCTAAATGTTATAATAATTCAAATATTTATAAAAAAAGAATTAATTTTTCCTATTATAAACCAATAAATTCATTAAACAATTAAAAAGATATGAAAAAAATATATAAAAAAATAAAAGAAACTTCAGAATTTTCAAAAGGATTAATAACATATTCATATAAAGATGATAAGGGAATAATATATCCACTTAATTATATTACTGTTGATTTTAGAAATAATAAAGAAAATATAAAAAAAATGAATGAAATAAAAAAACAACATGGTGATTTTTTTTTTATTTTTCAACAATAGTGATGAAGGAATAAATTTCTGGAAAAATAATCCTATTACAATAATAATACCAAATGAAAAACGATGAAAATAAATTAAAGTTAATATATGTTCTTAAAATAGGGTATAATACAAAGGGTGAGGGATTATATGAATTTATTTTTTCCAATAATCCAACAAATATTGATGTTGAAGGTTGGTGTTGGGATTTAAGTCCTGCTGTTGATAATGCAACACCACCAACAGAAGAATATATTGATGCTGTTTTTAATTTAAAAACAAAATCATTTGATTTGATTTGTTTACATGAAGCGGTAGATAGACCATATATGCATGGTTATCATACAATACATGCATTAGCATACGAAAATGAAAACCCACCAGATAATTTAGATGGATTTTCTGATTATGATAAAATGTTTTCAGATGAAGATGATATTCCATTATTAGTCTTTCATTATGGAATGTCTTTATATAAAATAAAAGAATTATTAAATTCGAGAAAAATAATTTTAAAAAACAATGAATTTGTTGAAGTATCTTCAATTGATATATAAAACAAACAATTGAAATACGTTTCAATCTTTTTTATTCATAAAAGTATTTATAATAAACTGATTTTATGAATAATAAAGAAGACAATATAAATTATCCAGAACATGAACCACAAATACCATTTAATTATCAACTTGAACAGAGTAAGTTAGATGCAAGAAGATTGGCATCTGAATTAAGAAAAAAATCAAGCAAATATATTCCTGTTATAACTACAAAAGAAGGAAAAGTAAAAACGGTAAACGATTTAACTTTTTCAGAACAAGAAGATGAAATTATTCGTTGTGCTTTAAATCCAATTTATTTTATAGAAAAATATTTAACAATATTTGACCAAACAAAAAATGATGGTAATGGTGAAATAATACCATTTAAATTATTTGACTTTCAAAAAGATTTAATTGAAATATATTTACAAAATAAATTTGTTATTGCAAATAAATATCGTCAGGCTGGTGTATCAACAACAACTTGTGCATACATTGCATGGTATATTATGTTTAATGAAAATAGACAAGTTGCTATTGTTGCTGATAAATTAGAAACAGCAAAGGATGAATTAATGTCAGATGTTGTTAATTTTATTGAGGATTGTCCTGATTGGTTGAAACCTAAAACTGGAAGACAAACAGAAAAAAATCTAAAAGACACACAAAAATTAAAATTATATGATAATGGTTCTCGATTAGGTGCTTTTAGTTCAAAAGGACTTCGTGGAATGACACCAACTTTAATTTTTTGGGATGAAACGGCATGGACAGAAAAGGGTGATATTTTTTGGACATCGGCTAGACCAACACTTCAAACAGGTGGTGCTGCTATTATGGTTAGTACACCATTTGGATTGGATGCTGTATTTTATAAAACTTTTATGGGTGCTAGAAGAAACGAAAATAATTTTAAAGCAGTTGAATTGTGGTGGTTTAATGACCCAAGATATAATAAAGATTTAATGTGGATAAAAAATAAAGGAAAAGAAAATGAAAAACAATTAATTGATGAAAATTGGGATAATAAGAAAAGAATTATGATGATGGATGATGGTTGGGAAGCAACTTCTCCTTGGTTTGAAGAACAAATTCGTGATGCTAATGGTGATATGAAAAAAATAGCACAAGAATTAATGTGTTCATTTCTTGGGTCAGGTGATAATTTCATTGCAGAAGAATATTTAAAAAGAATTGAAGAAAATGAAATTAAACCACCAATTAGACAGGAATATACTGATTTAAATATGTGGATTTGGGAAGACCCAATAATTGGTGAAGATTATCTTATTGGTATTGATACATCATCTGGTCATGGTGATGATTATTCAACAATAAACATATTAAAAAAACAAGAAATTATTGAAGAAAAGATTATTACAAAAAACAATAAACCACAAAAAATAAAAATTAAAAAAAATAAACTTGTTCAAGTTGCTGAATATTATGGAAAAGTAAAACCACAAACATTAGCAGAAATTGCTTATCAGTATGCAAAAAGATATAATGATGGATATTGTGTTATTGATATTACTGGTGGTCTTGGTGTACAAGTTGTTGAAAAATTACTTGAATTTGGATATGAAAATATTCATTATTCAGAAATAACACATAAACCATCACGTGATAGATTACAAGGATATATTAAATCAGCACAAAAAACATTATTTGATGGTAGAATTGTAAATATAGATTTAATACCAGGTTTTTTTATTGGAAATAATAGAGGTTCTGTTTTACTTGAATTACAAAGAGCAATTCATCTTGGCGATATAAAAATACAATCAATTAGATTATTAAGTGAATTAAAAACATTTATCACCGTTGCGGGTAATCGAGTTGCTGACCATAAAAGGACTTTTCATGATGATAGTATAATGGGATTAGCCATTGGATTATATGTATTAAATTTTGAAATGATTTTATTTAAACAAAATAATTATAATCCAGAAAAAATGATTAATGCAATACTAACCAGTAATGATGTAAATGAAGAATTAATGAAAAATAAATATAAAAATAGAATATCTCCCAATAATCCGTCTTCACTAAATCCTTATTTGGTACATTCTTGGTTATTTACCGATTTAAAAAAATAATACTATTTATTAATGTTATTTAATGTTTTTTCATTATTTAAAAGTATTTATAAAAAATTATAATTAATTATAAAATATTTATGGATTCAAAAAAAGAAAGGGGTACTATATATCAACAATTAAACAAGTTGTTTAATTTTGATGGTTTTGGTTTTGATAATACTGAAATATCTAACTCTGATAAAAATCCCAAAATAATAATTAAAGGGGCTTCACCTACAGATGTTCATAGAAAAGGACTTGAAATTGCACAAAAAAAAGAACTACAAAATAAATTTTTTAGAACAACTGAAAGGGGATTTCAAAAAGCATTACAATATGAAGCAGCAAGACTTCCAGCATATTTAGATTATGAAGGTATGGAATATTATCCAATAATTTCAAGTGCATTGGATTTATTCATGGAAGAAGCAACAACAATTGGTATAAACGGAAAAATGTTAAACATATATTCAAATAAAGAAAGAATAAAGTTAATATTAGATGAATTTTTTTATGATATTGTAAATGTTAATGTAAACTTGCCATTTTGGGTTAGAAATTTAGTTAAATATGGTGATAATTTTGTTTTACTATATGGTGAACGTAAACATGGTATTTCACATATAAAACAATTAGTTAATTATGACATTGAACGATTTGATAGAATACAAAACAATAAACCAATTGTTAAATTTAAAGAAAGAACAACTGGTGATGAATTTAATATTTTTGAAATTGCACACTTTAGATTATTAGGTGACGATAAGTATTTGCCTTATGGTTCTTCTGTTCTTAATAAAGTACGTAGGGTTTTCAGACAATTAGTTATGGCTGAAGATGCAATGTTAACTTATCGTATAATTAGAGCAGGTGAAAAAAAGGTGTTTAAAATTGATGTTGGTAATATGGATGATAATGATGTTGAGGATTATATGTATAAAGTTGCCACTAAATTTAAAAAAATGACACGTGTAAATCCAAATGATGGACAAATTGATTATAGTTTTAATATACTTGGAAATGATGAAGACTATTTTTTACCTGTAAGAAATTCTAATGTTCAAACAGGTATTGAAACCCTACCAGGAGCATCTAATCTTGACCAAATTCAAGATATTGAATATTTAAGAGATAATTTATTTGTGGGATTGGGGATTCCAAAACCATTTTTATCATTTCAAGATGCTGCGGGTGCTGGTAAAAATATGGCACAATATGATATTAGATTTGCAAAAAAAATAAATAGAATTCAACAGGCAATAATTCAAGAATTAAATAAAATGGCAATTATCCATTTATATTTAATGGGTTATAGTGGTGATGATTTAAATTCTTTCACTCTAACATTAACAAATCCAAGTACACAACAAGAATTATTAAAATCAGAATTATTACGTGATAAAGCACAAACATATAGCGAATTAACAAGAGGTGAAAATGGTATTGCTGCAATGTCGCATACAAACGCAAAAAGAAAAATATGGAATATGAGTGATAGTGAAATTGTTGAAGACCTTAAACAACAAAAATTAGAAAGAGTTATTATGCAAGAATTACAAGACGCATCTGTTTTAATTAAAAAAACTGGTCTTTTTGCAGATATTGATAAAAAATTTGGTGAACCATTAGATGATGAAAATATTGAAGAACCATCAGATGATGAACCGTTAGATGATGAAAATATTGAAGAACCATCAGATGATGAAAATATGTCAATGGGTGGAAATGATATGAGTGGAATGGACATGGGTGGTGGTAATATGGGTGGAATGGACATGGGTGGTGGTAATATGGGTGGAATGGACATGGGTGGTGGTAATATGCCAATGGGTGGAAATGATATGGGTGGAATGAATATGATGGAAAACAAATATGATAAAAACCTATTTGAAAAATATGTAAATAATTTAGTTTATGGTGATGAAAAAAACGAAAAAAATAATAATATAAAGAAAAAAATTATCGCCGAAAACACAAAATTAAACAATAATTTAAATTTAAAAGCAAAAAATATGATTGAAGAAATTAATGTTTTTTTAGATAAACAAGAAGAAATTATTGATAATAATGATGATGATATTTTAAATGTAAATATTGATAATATTGAATTATTAGAATAAAAAAATAAGATTTCGTTGATTAAAAACATGAATATAATCAAATTATTTAATTAAATAACTATTTATATTAAACATTTTAATAATGAAAAATTTTAACATTGGTATTTCAAATTCAATTATTGTTAATAAAATAAATCAAATTAACGAAAACGAAAACATTGAATTAAAAAGAATAATTTCGGAATACATTGAAATAATAAAAAATTCACCAATTCTTACATTAGAATTTAAAATATATAATAATATTGAAAATAAATATATTGATAATGATGTATTGGCAAATCGTTATATTGATAATAATATTAAGTTATTTGAAATATATACAATAGATGAAATTTTAAATGAAAGGAAAAAAATAGTTAAATTTTTAAACAATAATAATATATTAACCGAAGGAAAAATTAAGAAGATAAAATTATATGAATCAATTAATAATTTAATTATAAATTCAATTTGTGATTATTCTGAAATTGATGTGGATTTAATTCATGAATCATTGATTACAGTTTTAAATCATTTAAAAAGACCTAAAATAGTAAATGAAACAATTAAATTAAAATTAAATAATGACATTGTTGAAATCGCAGTTAAATTATTTAATAAAAAATATAATTTGTTAGAAAATGATGATAAAAAACTAATAAAAAAATTAATTAATTATTCATATGAAGATAAAATAAATCTTTTTAATGATATAAAAACAAACGCATTAAATGAATTAAAAAATCATAGAAGTGAAATTTTAAACGAACGTATTGATAAAGCAATTAAGAAAATTAATGATATGAACAATACAACAAATAATATTAATGATAATATTATTACTCTTTATGAACTTAAAAAGAATTTAGTTATCACCATATAATAAAAAAGATTCATCTTCTTGTGCTTTAATTAAATCAAAATTATCAATATCACAATTAATATTGTGTGGTGGTTTATTATAATCAAAACAACCAATAAATTTTGTTTTTTCTATTGTATAATTAACTTGTTTTGGATTTCCTAAATAATTAAATATTTTATAAACATAATCAATTCCTTCTTTTGGATATTCTACACCTTTTAGTTTTATTGTATTATTTATTGTATTCGTATAACTTATATTATTTTTAGGTATTAAATTATGACCTCTGTTATATCCATATAAACAAATACTTGCAATATTATTAGATAATGTTGATATATACTTCATATATACAAATTGTGCTTTTATCATTATTTTAGGATTGTCCATTGCATTTTGATGAATAATTGGTCTATTAATTTTTATTAAATCAGTTTTTTTAAACGTATCAATTGATTTAATATCACCAGTACAACCACTAGTAATTAAATCAATTTCGTTTTTATTAAATTTATATTCATTATTATTATTTGAATATCTATTCATTACAATAACATCATAAATAGTAGATAATAAAAATTGACTTATTCCTGTTGCTGTACTATTGTAACCATTTCTATTTAATTTTGGATAATTCCATAATGCAAATTTAGATTCTTGGAATGCTTGTGCTGCTAAAATATTAGCATCTAATTTAAAAACATTACTAAAATAATTATACCAAATAATTAAACAATTACATAATTCTTTGTTTGTTTTTATTAAATTTCCATTATCATCCTTTGGTTTTGCTTCCCATGTTTTATTTACTTCAGTAAATGGTAATATACCATTAGTTCCTTTAAGTAATGAATTATCTCCACTACAGGCATTATCAATGAAAGTTTTTCCACCAATTGTTATTTCTAATTCATTATTGTTCATATTAAGACATTTTTAATGTATATAAAGCATTTATTTTCAATTGATTGTTTTCATAATTTAATATATTTTTAACGAATTCACCACTTGATTGTAATGTTAAATCAAGACCCAAATCAGCATATACTAAAGGTGTCATTACTCTAGGTACTGGATATTTTAAAATTTTAGTACCCGAAAATTCAGTAATCATTTTATTTGGTGTTATTTTATGTTCAACATTTAATATTACATATGCACCATTAAACAATGGTATGTTTTCTAATTGAAAATATTGTGTTGGTTGTATTGTTGCATTACCTAACATTGTAACAGTCGCACCATATGCCCTATTTTCATATAAATTATATAAATTTTGACCTTTAGGTACTGGCGCTGAATTTTTATCATCACCAACTAATCTTGAAAGTATTTGAATACTTTCATTAGTTTCAGGATATTCTTTACTATCAATTTTCATGTTAATAAACATGGATTGGTTTTGTTCTCCAAATCTAACACGAAAAGCACGTACTTGATTCCAAGGAAACGATTTATTTGAATCCATCATATTTCTATTAATATCATCTAAATCATTAACATTCTTTTTTCTATTAAAATCAATTAAATCTTTACTTTCTAAATCAACAATACCATCAGTCTTAAAAAAATCAGTGTTTATTGATGGATAACTAGATGACCCACCAATGTACATACAAACAAAATGGGTAGATGGTGAATCGGGTATAATACCAGTTTTCATTTTAAAACAATCTTTCCAACTATCTTCAGTATTAAAAGTTAAAAAATTTTGTAACGGAAAAAATTCAAAGCCATTTGCGGACAATAATTGTGATAATGCAGTAAATACCGTAATATCTGGATTATCAAATATATCAATAAGTGCTTCAACATTAATAATAGTATCACCAATTGGATTCATTGCTCTATCAACAAAAGCAAAAGAATCAATCAAATTTTTACCTTTTGGGTTGAAAGGATAACCATTTTGTTCTTTATTACCACCACTCAACCATTTATCGTTTATGTTTTTAAATGAATAATATGTTTGTGTTATTATATCTATATCACCCCTAATTTCGTCATATTTTTTTTCTTCCTTTTCTAATTCTTTTTTTCTTTCATCAATTTCTCTTTTTAATTTACTAAAAAAATTTTCAAAAAATAAAATATTTATCCTTTTTTTGTTGTTATCGTTATTAATTACATCTAATGATTCATAATATGTTTTAAAATCATTTGAATTTTTTGGTTGAAATGTTGATTGATAATAATTTACAATATATTTTCTCTCCATTAATATTTTAATGATATTATCAAAAAATTCTCCCTTATTATCATAACCAACAATATCTTTACCATCAAAAGATGGATTTAACAAATAACTATACACATCGCCATGTTTTCTATCTGTTTTATTGTAAATTTCTTTTCTTTTTTCTATTATTTTTAAATAACTATTTTTTATTGTATTAAAACTAAAATTTTCAAAATCGTTATATTCTATTTCAAATACTTCTTTATCCTTTTCTGACAAATATTTATCAATATCATGTAAATCGGCAAGAATATAATAATATTTATTATAAAAATTTTTTATGGTTGTGTTTCCTGTTAAATAATTAATTACAATATTTTTTATATTAATTTCTTTATTTATTTTTACCAATAAACCAATATATAATGGTACAAAAGAAGGTACTTCAATAATTCCAACATTATTGAAAAGTATATTATTTAATTGGTTTGGATAACCATTAAAAGGACTTAATGTGTTACCAAAATTAGATAAAATTAATAGCGATATAATAATATCATTATCATACTTATTAAATTCGTTTTCTATAACCGATTCATTGTAATATAAATCTCTTGCTAATGTTTCTATAATATTTTCAAAATTATAAAAATATTTTTTAATATTTTTATTATTTCTTTTGAAATTACCATGATTTATTAAATCATCAATTTCTATGTTTTTATATTCACCATTGTTGATATATAATGTATTTTTAAACTGACATAAAAATCTAGTGTTCATACAAATATTTCTAACAATTTTAGTTTCATTATCATTATCAGGCTTATCTTCAAAATAAATTAAATTTTCTTTAGTGAATTTAAAATATGGTAGTATTGATTTTCTTTTACTTAACTTACTTTTTTTAAATTTATTTACAATTAAATCTAAATCTAATTCAGTAATCTCTGGTGGATTATTTATTATTTTTAATCCAACATATGAATCATCATTTTTATTAATTGGAATTTCATATGTTTTTGTAATTGGTATTTTATTTATTGTATTGTTAGGAAAATTAAAAATGTTATTCTTTTCATCAAATTTTAAATCATGATATTTATCACGAAAATTATTATAGGTTTTTTGTGTTGAAAACAAAATGTTTTCAATATTTGTTTTCAACACATCAATATTTTCTTTATTTAATGCTAATGATATGTTAATTGCTTCTGCTTCAGAAAAATAATCAACATAAACACTTATAACTTTTTCATCAGCACCATAAAAATCATTATTTAATATTGCTTGTGATAATATATAAAATCTTAATAATAATGTTTTAAATATATCATTACAAATACTATCAGTAGGATTGTATGGATTTTCGTTTATATTTTCAACGTTATTAAAATGAGAATCTATTGGAGATAATGGAATCCATAAATTAATATCATTATTGCCCTTTTGTATTTTAATTTGGGTATTTTTATTAATAATTTTTTGATTTAAAAAAGAATTGATAAAATCATAAACCAAATCTAATTCAGGAAATTCAATATTGTTGTTTTTTAATTCAATTGGTGCAATTCTTTCTTCTCTATCACCATTATTTTTTATAATCAATGGAAAAGAATATATAGGATAATCAGTATCAAAATTTAAACTGACACTATCCCTTCTATGTGCATTTTCTGCTTTTATTGAAGTATCTCTTAGTTTATCAAAAAATTTATCTACATCATCTAATATTATTTTAAATACGTTGTAAATGGTTGGAAGCATACCCAATTCATTTTTTACTGCTTGATTTACAGAACTAATTAAATTTAAATTTAATAAATTTTTATTGTTAATATGATTTCCTCTTTTTTCAACAACCTTTTTATAAAAATCAGTAATATCTAATTCAACATATTCAGTTTTTATATTAACTATTGGTGATATACAACGATTACCAAAAAACGTTGTTGAATTTGGTATATCATTATTATTTGAACTTGGAAATAAACTAATTAGCGTTTTTTTATATTTATTTAATGCAATAATTTTATTTTCTTTACTATCTAAAAAATTTAAATTGTTGTATGGTTTATTATCATTTTCTTCTGTATACATAATTTTATTAACATATACAATTGATAATCTATTTTCATTTGTTGTTTTATTTTTTATTATGTCATCATATTCAAACAAACCATTAATCAATCTAATTAATATACTATTATCATATGTTTCTGATAATGGTGTTGTTGTGGTTTCTTTTATTACAAGAAAAACATCACCATTTGTTTTTAAAGATATATTGTTTTTTATATTATTTATCGTATCAATTATTAAATTAATATTATCTAATTCTTTATTAACATCAACAAGTTGATTATATTCCTTAGTATTTTTTATATTATCGTTAACAATTGAATATAAATTTTTTATTTTTGTAAGTAATGAGTTTGTGTTTACTGGTATAATACTAGCATCTGGATTTGATTCATTTACTTCATTAATAAGTGGCATATTAACAATATATCTAAATAAAATATCATTTAATGGTGCAAATGTCATGGCAACAAAACTTGCATCTATTACAAAATTACCTGTTTCTGATTGAAATTCTGATGTATATTTTGTTAAATGTAAATCATAAATAATTGGTTTACCATAATATCCTTTAATTGTTAATCTAAATGTTGGCGGTGGAAAATCAAAAATTATTCTATATGGTGAATTTTCTTGATTAAAAAATGATAATCCTCTAATATCAACAAATTGTATATTAACTTGTGGTATATATGATGAATTTATTTTTACATTAATATTACTAATACCAAAACTATCAAATGTTGTTTTTTTTCCTGTACTACCGTCATAATAATTAGTAGTAAATTTTAATTTATTTAGATTATTATTATCGTCTTGATTATTACCCAATAAATTAATTTTTATTAAATCTTCTGTTGTTGAAGAACTACCATTAATTTCTATTACTGTTCTACCTTTACGTTTCGCAATTAATTCCACAAAAATATACATATTTTGATATTGTGGAATACTATTAACAATTCTATTGTTAATGTTAAAAGTATTGGGGTCAATTAAAATGACATTACTAGTACCATCACTCATTTTCAATAAATTTTAATATAAATACACTGTTTTTATTTTACTTTAATTGGGTTTTAACTATTTATTATTAAAAATAGAAAGTTGAATCAAAACGGTATATATTGGTATAATGATATGTTTTTTTATCTATTTGGTGGTTTGATGATTTTTATAATCACTATGTTAGTTTTCTTATATTTAAAATTACAAGAAAAAATAAAAGAAAATAAACAATTACAACAACAACATATTGCAAAAATAGATATAATTAGAAAAGAACAATCAATTACGTTAGAAAACATAAGAATTGAAATGTTAAAACGTGAAGATGAAAGAAATCGACAATGGTTTGAATCAGAAAAAGAAGCACTTCATGTTTTAAATGGTATTTCAATAGTGTTAGATTTATACGATAAAAAGGATAAGGTTGGTAATGAGGAAATTTTAAAAAAATTAGACCAAATAATTGAAAAAATAAATGGATAATTATAAAATAAAAAATGATTTGAAAAAAATAGAAAGATTTAAAGAAGTAAATGAATCAATAAATCTTATTATAAAAAAAATGAAATATTGTTTATTTCTTAATGAAGATAAAAATATTATTCAAAGAATGGATAATATAATCATTAAATCAAATCATTAATTTTAACTATTTATATAAAATATATAATATGAGCAGAATATTACGAAAAGGTGATATTGGTTTTGGTATATTAATTGAAAATGATGCAGGATTTATAACACACGAATTAAACAATAATATACTAAATGAAGATTTTAAAATAAACCCAAATGAACCAATTTTAATTGATTGTATTTTACAAAAATGGGGAGTTAAAAATAAAAACGATAGGATTTATCCAAAAGAAGTATTAGTACCACAAGTAGAAATTTATCAGGAATTAATAAAAAACAATAGTTCTGTTTCAGAAGCAGACCATCCTGAGAGTAGCATAATTTCTTTACAAAATATATCCCATTTATTAACAAAAATGTGGTGGGGTTCTGGTGAAAACGAAAATATATTATATGGAACAATAAAATTAATAGTAAGTCCTGGTTTTTTAAAATATGGTATTGTTTCTGTTATTGGTGATAAAATTCTTTTATATTTACAAAATAAAATAAGATTGGGTATATCTAGTAGAGGTGTTGGTAGTTTAAAAGAAATAAATGGTGAAAATATTGTACAAAATGATTTTGAATTAATTGGATTTGATTTGGTGGCAACACCAAGTACCCCTGGTGCATATTTATTTCCAAAAAGACATGATGATAAAAATTTTAATGAATTTTATGTGATTGAAAAAAAACCACAACTATTCGAAAATAAAATAATAAAAACATTAGATGATTTTTTACTTTAAATAAAGTAAAAATCGTCTTTTTATCAATTAGTTTGTATTTATATTAAAATTATACTATTAGGTTGATATTTTATTGTTATGAGTGATATAAAAAAAACATCAATTCTTAAAGAAGCATTATCTGATTATGATGAAATCATGAATGCTGCTAAAATTGTTGCGAATAAAAAATTAGAAGAAGAATATTCAAAACGATTTAATGAAATTATAAATGAAGAATTAAATAAAAATAAAACAAAAGAATCCTATAAAAAAATGGATGATAATAAAGAATCTGATGAAGATGATGAAATTAATCAAAAAGAAGAATCTGTTATGAAAAAGAATGAAAAAGAAACTAAAAAAGTTAAAAAAACCACAGATGAATTAGAAAAACAAAAAGTGGTTGATGAAGATGTAAAAATTACTGATACTGTTGGTGATAGTAACCCATATGAGAAAAAAGTTAACGAAAATAACGTTTCTGAAGAAAAAAATAAAGAAATTATGGGCGATGTTGAATCTAATACACCAAATATTGCAACTAAAAAAAGCAAAGATGGTGATACATTCAAAGAAAAAACACCAAAAAAAGAAAACATCAAGGAAGAATTTGACATAACAGAATTGGATGTTAATCGAGTGGGTAATGCATTAGAATGTGCAAATGAAAGTGATGAATTTCAAATTGATGATGACGAAACATTTAGTTTAAATGATATTGAAAAAGAAATTAATGCATTAAATTCTGAAGATGAATTAGATGACTTAAATTCTGATGAAGAATTAGATGACTTAAATTCTGATGAAGAATTAGAAAATTCAGATTCTAATGAAATCAAACCAACATCTAATAATTTGAATGATAAACTATATGAATTGCGTAATCAATTAGATGAAATTATTCAAAATTTTGATTCTAATATTCAAGAAGACGATGAACTTCAAGATATTGAAATTGATGATGAATTAGATAATCAACTTCAAGAAATTGAAATTGATGATGAATTAGATAATCAACTTCAAGAAATTGAAATTACTGATGATGATATCGATGCAGCACTTGCTGATAATGAAATCGATGAAACATTAGGAATGTCATATCCCAATAAAAGGGCTACAACTGGAAATATTCCTGATAAAGAATATCAAACACAAGGAAATGTTCAACGTATGCGTTTTTCTATGAGGGAATCTGAAAGAAGGATTAATGGTTTAATTAATGAGAATAAAAAACTCACAAAAAAATTAAATGAAAATAAAAAATACAAACAAACCGTATCCAAATTATTAGAACAATATAAAACCGCACTTGAAAAATATCGAAATCAATTGAAAGAAATGGCAACATTTAATACCAATTTAGCACACGTCAACAACTTATTGGTAAACGAAAATCTTGCCCTTACACAAAATGATAAAATTAATATTATCAACAACTTTAAAAAAATTGATAATATTGCTGAGTCACAGAAAAAGTATAACGAATTACTTGTAGAAATGCAAAAAAAACCAAATACTTTAACTGAAAGCATTGAAACGAAAGTGTCTGCTTCAATACAATCGTCTTCAAAGCAAAAACTTGACGAAGTTGTTGAAAAAACTGCATATGAAAATAATCAACATATCGAAAAAATTAAAAAGTTGATTAATTACGGAAGCAAAAAATAACAAAAAATAAATAAAAATTTAAAACAATGGGATTTTTAATGGAAAGTGGCGAAGTTGGTAACATTGGTATTAAACAACTTCGTGAACAAAGAGAAATTACGACAAACCGTTGGGAAAAAATTGGATTACTTGAAGGATTAGATGGCAATATTAAAGAAAATTGCGCTCAATTATTCGAAAACCAATTATCTCATATGCTTAAAGAATCTTCTGATTCTACATCAAGCGGTCAATTTGAAACAGTTGCATTCCCTGTTATTCGTAGGGTGTTTGCAAAATTATTAGCAAACGATATTGTTTCAGTACAAGCACTTAACTTACCTTTAGGTAGATTATATTTTATCAATCCAAAGGCTAGTACACGTGTACAAGATAGTACACATACAACAACACTTGGTAATATTCATACATCACCTGATGGTGCATATGGAAATGCTGCTGAAAAAACATCAACAAGTTCAACTAATTTTGAAACTCGTTCATTATACGATGCATTCTATGCAACTGAATATAATGATGAAGGTACTTCATTATTCGATTTATCAAAAGGTAGTATTGATAGTAAATCAATTACTGGTTTAACTGCTAAAGGTTATACAGCAGGAGATAAATTCGTTACTCTTGAAATCACAGGATTTACTACTGATAATGCAGGTAAATTGGTAGGTCCTGCTGGCGCACCAATGGATACCGAATCATTCCTTGCTGGATTAAAAGTAACAGCAAATAAAACTTTTACAGCACCAAGTGGTTATACAAGTGAAAATATTGCAAGTGGAAATTCAATACCATTTAACGTAAAAGTTCAAAAATATGGACAGGGTATTGTGGATAAAAATGGTAAAATTGTTGTTTTACTTGATGTTCAATATCCTGGTAAAGATGGTTATCATGCATTAACCATTCCAACTGGAACTACTTATACTGCAACATATAGAACATATAGCGACCTTGAACAAGATTCAAGAATGGCAGAAGTAACATTCGTTCTTGATTATGTTACTGTAAGTGTTGAAACTCGTAAAATGAGAGCAATGTGGACACCTGAATTAGCACAAGACGTTTCTGCATTCCATAATATTGATGCTGAAGCAGAATTAACTGCATTGTTATCAGAACAAATGGCTGCTGAAATTGACCGTGAAATATTACGTGACTTAAGACGTGGTGCTGCATGGACTGCTCGTTGGGATTATAACGGATTAAGAAAAGGAACTAATACTTATTATGGTGTACAAAAAGACTGGAATCAAACGTTAATTACTAAAATTAACCAAATTTCAGCACAAATTAATAAGTCAACATTACGTGGTGGTGCATCATGGATAGTTGTATCTCCTGAAGTTTCTGCTGTTTTTGATGACTTAGAATATTTCCACGTTTCAAATGCTTCACCTGAACAAGATAAGTATAATATGGGTATTGAAAAAATTGGTACAATAGGTGGACGTTATGTTGTTTACCGTGACCCATATTCAGCACCTAATACTGTTCTTATTGGACATAAAGGAACTAGCATATTGGAAACCGGCTATATTTATGCACCATATATACCTATGCAATTAACACCTGTAATGTATAATCCATTTGATTTTACACCAATTCGTGGTATTTTAACACGTTATGCTAAGAAAATGGTTCTAAACCGTTACTATGGTAAAATCTTATGTGATGGATTAACAACATTTAGTGTTGGTGATTTATCCTAGTAGGTACTTAACTTTATTAAAGGGGGATGTTAAACACATCCCTTTTTTTATTTCCAAAATAATACTATTTTTGTAAAAATGTTTTTCTATGGAAGCACACCAACATAAAATTAGAATAAAAAAATCAAAAGAAGAAATATTAGATTTTAATTATAAAAACATTTCTTTAGATAATACAGAAATTAAATTAATTGATAAAAACACTGCAAGTAAAATTATAATAGAATATGAATGGTTAAAAACAATGCCATATATTGTTAAATATTGTTTTGGTATATATTTTAATACAGAAAATGGTCAAAAACTAGGTGGTGTTTTAGTTTTTAGTAATGATTATACAGAAAATACTGGTGTTTGGGATAAATATGGATTTACAAATAAAATTTTATTATTAAGCAGGGGTGTTTGTTTATGGTGGACACCAAAAAATACAGCATCTTTTTTTATTTCTAGGGTTTGTAAATGGTTAAAAAATAAT
>Ga0208694_1002726_pt1 | contig 18082 bp, 9 predicted proteins | sample AD_UKC078_MetaG_FD_184442 | JGI IMG/M metagenome (GOLD analysis project Ga0208694, IMG submission 184442) | Active sludge microbial communities of municipal wastewater-treating anaerobic digesters from USA - AD_UKC078_MetaG (SPAdes) (version 2) | ecosystem: Engineered > Bioreactor > Anaerobic >...
TAAGAAACAAGTACATACTCCCACCGAGGTGGAAGTTGTACTTCATTTCTTATACAAAGTAAAATCTATTTTACCTCTACTTCTGCTCCGGCTTCTTCTAAAGATTTTTTCAAACCTTCGGCTTCTTCTTTAGAAACGCCTTCTTTTAATGCTTTAGGAGCAGCATCAACTAATTCTTTAGACTCTTTTAATCCCATGCTAGTTAATTCTTTCACTAACTTAACTACTGCTAATTTATTAGGACCGGCTGCTTTAAGAATAACGTCAAATTCAGTTTTTTCTTCTGCTGCTTCAGCTGCAGGACCAGCTGCAGGACCAGCAACCACAGCAGCTGCTGCGGGCTCAATTCCGTACTCCTCTTTTAATATTGTAGCTAATTCGTTAACCTCTTTAACTGTTAAATTAACTAGTTGTTCTGCAAATGCTTTCAAATCTGCCATAATGATTATTTTTTAAATTGGTTTTTTACTAATTTTTAATTAATTTTATTTTATCTCTCAGATAATGTTTTAACAACTCCAGCGATAGTTGCTCCACCCGATTGAAGAGCAGAAATAACATTTTTCGCAGGAGACTGAAGTAATCCTACAATATCACCGATTAATTCTTCACGTGATTTGATATTACATAAGGTTTCTAATTGATCATCACCCAAATAGGCTGTTCCTTCGATAAATGCAGCTTTAATTAAAGGTTTTTTATTTTTTACTCTAAATTCTTTAATTAATTTTGCAGGTGCATTTCCGGTATTAGAAAGCATTATGGATGTTTCTCCTTTTAAAACAGGAAAAATCTCAGAATAATCCAAAGTAGATTGCTCCATAGCTCTTTTAAGTAAAGTATTTTTTACTACTTTTAACTTAATATCTCTACGGAAGCATAGTCTTCTCAATTGAGAGACAGTCTCCACTGTAAACCCTGAAATATCAGTAATGTATACATGTTGATAATCAGCTAAATCTTGTGCGATTCCATCTATGATAACACTTTTTTGTTCTTGCTTCATAATTCTTCTTTGATTTAAGATTATACAGTCACTGATTTTACATCAACTTGCACTCCGGGGCTCATAGATGATGAAAGGTAAATACTTCTCACGTATGTTCCTTTTGCGGCAGTAGGTTTTAATTTGATAATAGTAGTCATAATTTCTCTTACATTATCAATCATTTGTTCCTTAGTGAAACTCATTTTACCGATTCCTGAGTGAATAATACCGTAGCGATCCACTTTAAAGTCAATCTTACCGGCTTTCACATCAGTTACTGCTTTTCCAACATCCATAGTCACGGTTCCAGCTTTAGGATTAGGCATCAATCCTCTAGGTCCAAGTATTTTTCCTAACGCACCAATTTTGGGCATTACACTTGGCATAGTGATGATCACGTCCACGTCAGTCCAACCTTTTTTGATTTTATCAACGTATTCATCTAACCCTACATAATCTGCTCCAGCTGCTGTTGCTTCCTCTTCTTTATCAGGAGTACAAAGTACCAGCACCCTTACAACTTTTCCTGTTCCATGTGGTAAAGTAACAATACCTCTAACCATTTGATTTGCTTTTCTTGGGTCTACTCCAAGTCGAACATCGATATCAAAAGATGCATCAAATTTAGTATAGGTAATATCCTTCACCAATTGAACGGCTTCTTCCAAAGGGTACACTTTAGTCTTATCAAATTGAGCAAGAGCTTGTTTGCGTTTTTTTGACAGTTTTGCCATGTTGATTGTTATTACTTAATGATTAATTATTTTCGAAAGGATTTTGCCCACCTCTAACATTGATCCCCATACTACGGGCTGTACCTGCAACCATGCTCATTGCTGAGTCAACGGTAAAGCAGTTCAAGTCTGTCATTTTTGCTTCAGCAATAGTACGAACTTGATCCCATGTAACGGTACCAATTTTGCTACGGTTAGGTTCTTTAGATCCTTTCTTTTGTTTGGTAGCTTCCATTAATTGGACTGCCACCGGGGGGGTTTTTGTAATAAAGTCAAATGACTTATCTTTATAAACAGTAATCACTACCGGAATAATTTTTCCTGCAGACTCTTGTGTACGAGCATTAAACTGTTTACAAAACTCCATAATATTCACACCTTTTGCTCCTAATGCAGGACCAACGGGTGGAGATGGATTGGCCGCACCCCCTTTAATTTGTAACTTAATTAGCGCAGCTACTTCTTTTGCCATTTTTTTTAATTTTTCTGTTTGTAACTAAACGTCATGCGTTGATCTACAACTTTTCAACTTGTAAATACCCTAATTCCAGAGGGGTTTTACGACCAAAAATTTTCACCATAACTTTCAGTTTCTTTTTCTCCGAATTTACTTCTTCAATAATTCCGGTAAAAGTGTTGAAAGGTCCATCAATCACTTTAACTTCTTCGCCAACTAAGAATGAAATATCCAATTCAGCATCAGATTCAATCAGTTGGTCTACTTTTCCTAACATGCGAGCAGCCTCTTCAGGTCTTAGAGCAACAGGCGGATCGATTTTACGCTTACAGCCTACAAAACCCAACACACCGGGAACTCCTAACAGTTGATGAGTCACCTCACTAGTCATGATGGCTTCAATTAAAACATAACCGGGAAAAAGTGGTTTCTCCTTAAAAACCTTCTTACCGCTTCTAATCTGCAACACTTTTTCGACAGGGATAAGTACTCTGATTACCTTCCCCTTCAAATGAGGTGAGTTCGCCACTTCACTTTCTATCGCACCTTGAACTTTCTTCTCAGTTCCGGTTATCACACGAATAACGTACCACTTTGCTTCAACTGCCGCCATAATTAAAATGATTAATTGTTGAATGATCAACAAAATAATTGATTAATGAATAGCCGGAAATAACAAGTGTATTCCTGCATTAAAAACTGCATCCATCAAAAACACGATAAGTGCTATAATTAGGGAAGCAATGGATACAATCACAACGCTACTTTGAAGTTCCTTAGCAGTTGGCCAGCTCACTTTGTGAACCAGCTCATCATAAGTCGCTTTAAAATAATTAACTATTTTTTTCATTTTTCAATTATTTTCTATTATAAATTCATTCCTCGATTTTGAAAGATTCTAAATAAATCATGCAACTATTAAATTCTTAATTATACTACATCATTGTTGCTTTTGATTACTAACTTCTTAATAATCAAAAAAATAAGTATTTAAGAACAATAGCCAATTCATTACCCCAACCTTACAATTTTCGAGTCGGCAAATATACAAAAAAAAAGTATCAATAATGCACTGTTTATATCTTTTTTTTAATTAAATATTTAAAAGTGCTGATTATCAGGAATATATGATCCGATTTTTATTTTAAGATAAGAAATTATTTTCCCTTCCTTGAGCCATATATTTTCATAAAAGGTGGTAATCTCTGTCAAATGAGCATCCCCCCCCTCTTTATAAATATCAAAAATATCCTCTTCGATAATCCATTCCTGACGAGGTGCTTCTTCTTTCACGTAATCATATAGCTCACGACTATCTGTTTTTAAGTGGATTATCCCTCCGGATAACGGAAAAATTTGTCTGTATTTACTTACCATATTGGGACCTATCAATCTTCTACGTATTTTTTGAAGTTGCGGATCCGGAAAGGTGATCCAAATCTCGGTCACCTCTCCCTGCTCAAAATAGTACGCAATATCTTCAATCCTAATCCGTAAAAAAGCTGCATTCGTAATATTTTGTTCTATTCCCTCTTTGGCACCCTTCCACAAACGTGCACCTTTGCGATCGATACCAATAAAATTAGAATCGGGAAATCGCTTTGCTAATCCTAATGTATATTCACCTTTGCCACACCCCAATTCCAGCACAATAGGATTATTATTTTTAAAATATTCATTTTGCCATTTACCTTTAAGGGGGAACCCATCAGTCCGTGCATTGAAGTTATGATGTTGGTACAGGTTCTCAAAAGTTTCATTTTCAGCAAATCTTCTCAACTTATTTTTTCCCATATTACTTATTGTTATCCTGCATTCGTTGACACATTAACCAGTAATTTCCTTTTAGTTCTAAAAGTTCATTGTGTGTACCCATTTCTACGATTTTACCTTGATCCATCACTACTATTTTATCAGCTTTTTGAATTGTAGCCAGGCGGTGTGCAACCACAATCATCGTTTTCTGTTTGATTAGTTTCTCCATTGCTGCCTGCACTGCAATTTCCGATTCGGAATCTAAAGCGCTGGTTGCTTCATCAAAAATCAAAACTGAAGGATTATGCATAATTGCCCTCGCAATACTGAGTCGTTGCCGTTCTCCACCGGACAATGAAAGTCCACGATCCGATAAAACCGTCTCAAACTGATTCGGAAGTTTCATGATAAAATCATAGGCAGAGGCGATTTGAGTTGCCTTGATGAGATCATCCATATCATATTGATCTAAACCATAGGTGATGTTGTTTAAGACCGTATCATTGAAAAGAACAACGTCCTGAGTGACAATTCCATAAAGCGACCTCAGTTGATCAATGCGATAATTCTGAATGGGAATACCATCAATTTTAATTACTCCCTCCTGAGGATCATAAAAACGGGGCAGCAAGTCCACCAATGTTGATTTTCCCGAACCGGAAGGACCAACCAAAGCAACAAACTCCCCTTTTTTTATGGTTAAAGAAAAATCTGATATAACCGGAGTATCCTCATATTGAAATAAAACGTTTTCATACTCGATTTTGTCATTCAATTGTGTAATAGATATCGGATTCTCTTTCTCCAGTATCACCTCCTCCGCATCCAACAATTCATTAATCCTATCTATAGCGGCTTGTCCGCGTCTTAAATTAGCAACAGCAGCAGCCAGGTTTTTAGCGGGATTAATAATCTGGGTAAACAGTGCAATATAAACGATAAAAAGGGGTGCAGAAAGGGTCAATGAACCCTCTAAAACGCGCACACCACCATAAATCAGAATCAACATTACAACGGTTACCCCTAAGAACTCAGAAACTGGAGAAGCCAGTTCTACTTTTCTGTATATTTTTTTTTGAAGTTCTGTAAAACTATCATTGAGATTTTTAAAAACCTGCTCAGAATGAGATTGTGCTTGAAATCCTTTAATTATTTTAATCCCTGATACTGTTTCTTCCACATGAGAAAAAAGGGAGCCTAGTCTCAACTTTGCTAAACCGGTTCGTTTTCTCAATTTTCTTGAAACTTTGGATATCAAAAAAGCTGAAATAGGCAACAGAATAGCCACAAACAAAGTTAAATGAGGAGAAATCACAATCAATGTACCCAAATAGATTAGTATTGCAATGGGTTCCATTAAAAAGGTATATATCGATTGCATGATAGTAAACTCAACCTCTTGGGTATCATTCACCGCTCTGGAGATTAAATCACCACGCTGACCAGTTTTATAAAAAGAAAGGGGTAGAATGGTTAGTTTATAATAGATTCTATTTCTCAAATCTTGCAAAATGGAACTTTTTATTGGTGCCATAACAAATTGAGAAAGCACGAAAAAAAGATTTTTCAAAAGAAATAGAACAATTATAAAAAGGGATAACGAGTATATCGAATGATAAAGTTGTTCAATAGAAAAGTAAGAAGATAAAAGATTAACAATATAGTGAGAGAGCGGAGAGGATTGTTCCAATGAGCCGGTAAACAAAAGACTAACCAAGGGTTCCAGGGTTAAAAATGTCAGGATGGTTAACGCAACTGAAATCAAATTGAGGATAAATATCAAAAAAAAACGACCTTTAAAGGGCAATAACAATTGAGACAATAATGGTCTTTTTTTCATTGATTTGAATTTAAGTGCAAAGATAGTAAAAAAAAAGGGTTGGAAACCCAACCCTTTTCAGTTTTTATCATAATGATTATCTAGATTGGATAACCAATTTCTTAGTCACAAGTCCCTCTTTGGATCTATATGTTACAAAATAGATACCGGGAGCATAGTTATTTATTCTAAGAACAATCTCATGGTAATTAGTGATATCTTTTATTTGATATTGTTCTAGTACTAAACCATTAATGTTAGTTACTGTTAGAATACCATTTGAAGATAGATTAGTCAATGCAACCTTCACTTCTTCATTTGGAGTAGTTGGGTTAGGATAAATCTTCATACCCACAGACAAGGTACTTGGATCTTTAGCTACATCTCTTTCAAATGTGAAAGGTTGTGCGGGAGATGGTGTTGGATTAACAGTAATTGTCATACTATTAGTTGATAGAGTTTGAACATAATAAGTTCCTGCGTAGAAATCAACACCACCCACTCTTCCTGTATTCATAAATACTCCAATAGGATTTCCATGAGGTATAATAAGATCTACATCCTTGTAATGTGACACCAATTGGAATTCAATCACATACTCACCTGGTTCTTTGATATAATCCAAAGTAATGGTTCCTTCACGATTCTCAAAGAATCTCAGATAGAAAAAGTCAAAACCGTAGGTACCCAAAACAGCACCATGTGGAAGACCATACTGATCATTATATTTATATGGGAAATGAGATTCCACTTTGTCCAAATTATAGTCAATTGGTAGATAAGTCATTCCTGTTCCCTCTAGTCCCATATGGAAATTCATACTGGATGAAGTAGAGAAGTAATTAGAGAATGTATCAATCAACACATTATCTTTATAAATTTGATAATTAATAGCTAGACGTAAATCAGAATCAGCGTCACATAGGTCATCAACCATAAAGTGGAATTGGATTGAATCATTTAGATTAATTGAAGCGGAATTATCCTCAGGTCCATAATGATAGATTCTTAAGCGAGGCTCTCCTGAAATCTTAATGGTATCTGTAGTGTGGGTATATGTACAGTGCAGATCTGTGAATGTAAAGACAATATACAACGTAGTATCACTATAGCCACCAGGAACATTATAAGTAATAGAGGAAGAGGTATTTAGTGTTTGTTGTACCCCTTCCGGAGTATTAACTCCACTGTATAACTGAGCAGTCCAATCACCTGTAAGTGAAGGATCAACTTCAGCTGTAACAAGGAATCCTGAACCATTACAAACTTGAGGTGGCTCATTAGAAGTAATTTCCGGTACAGGATAAGATTCTATAGTGATTGAGTCTACTTTTTCACAACCTGCATTATCGGTAACAGTAAGATAATATTTACCGGGTAGTACATAAATAGTATCAGAAATATCTAACACGGTCGTATCACCAGCGCGAGTCCATTTATAGGTATAACCAGGTGTACCTTCGGAAACAGTAGCAAAAACTTTTGTAGTATCATATATACAAGTTGTAGTAGCCGATGTAGGATCTATGGTTAGTAGAATTGCATTTGGTTGAGCCACAACATAAGAATAAGAAACACTACAATCGTTAGCATCAGTAACTGTAACAGTATAAGTAGCTGCAGATAAATCGGTAATTATAGTAGTAGTATCAGAAGTATTCCACTTGTAAGTAAAAGGTCCTACACCGCCGGTAACAGTGTCGATCTCAAGTGAACCGTCATTACCGCCATTACATTTAACATCAATAGTATTTGTAATAAGTTCTATCAGTGCAGGTTGTTCAATCTTAATAGAATCTTCAAGGGTTGTACATCCGTTAGCATCCTCTACAGAATATTTATAAGTACCTGCTGATACACCGACAAATTCTCCATTGGGTTGAGTTGTTCCATCAAATCTATAGGTATATGGTGTAGTTCCACCGGTAGCATGTAAAGTAACAACAGAAGTGCTGTCATAACACAAAATAGGAGTAGCAGTAGCGGTAACCCTCAATGAATCGTCGGGTTCAGTTATAGTGAAATCGAATTCTCTTGTACAATCATTATCATCCTTGATAGTGATTGTATAATCACCGTCTGGTAAAGCAGCAAATGTATACGAACCAACGCTTGGGTAATAATCTGTTCCATTAATGGAATATTCGTAAGGAGCAGTACCACCTGTAGCCTCAACTGTAATGCTACCTGAAGGATCATCTTTACATTTTACATTTACTACTTCCACTGATCCTGATAAAGTATCAATTTTAGTTGGTTGTTCAATTTTAACTTTTGCAGTATCGAAACAGCCTTTAGCATCTGTTACTGTAACAACGTAGTCACCTTGAGGTAAACCGGTAGCTTCATCAGTATCATGTCCATTAGACCATGAATATTCATATGGAGGAGTACCACCGTTAACGTTAACGGTTACTTTTGCTTTACCGGTTGAATCACCGTAACATAGTACGTGAGTAATATCAGAAGATTGAATAGTAGCCACCAATGTATCAGGTTGTGATACAGCCAATTTAACCGTACAGGTATCTTTACATCCATTCTCATCAGTTACGGAATATCCGTAATTACCGGCTGAAACATCAAAAAATTCTCCGGTATTGCTTGGACTATGTCCTTCAAGCAGATAAGTGTAAGTACCTGTTCCGCCAGTAGCAGTTATTTTAACTGTTGCTTTATTACCGTAACAGTCGATAGAATCGGTAATAAGGGCTGAAACAAGAGTTAATGCAGCATCAGGCTGATTGACAACGATGTCAAAACTCTTATAACAGCTTGGATCAAGATCATCCTTAACTTTTATTGTGTGAGTACCTGCGGTTAAACCGTTAAACGTACCACTCGCTTGATCTGGTCCATCATTAATTGAATACTGATAAGACCCTGAACCACCGGTAGCAATTACCGTAATGCTACCATCATTTCCATTATAACAATTTACATCCACTACCGTTGTATCTGTAAGCGTAATTTCAGGTAATTGTCTGATCGTTACTCTTGCAGTATCGGTACAATCATTATCGTCAGTTACCACAACTGAGTAAGTACCTGCAAACAAACCTGTAGCAGTTGAATCTGCGTGACCATGAGACCAAGCATATCTGTATGGATAAGTTCCACCTGTAACTTCCACGCTCGCTGCTCCGGTTGAACCACCATGACAATTAACATGAACAGTATCGGCAGCAATAGAGGCTGTTAAAGGTGCATCAGGTTCTCTTATCATAAAGCCATATGTTGCTGTACAATTATTTGCATCCCTTATGATAACATCATGGTATCCTGCAATCAATCCTGTAAAGTCTCCTGTATGATTTGTATCTACTATAGTTGATCCACGTCTGAGTGTATAATGATATTCGTAGGGAGCTATACCTGGTGTTCCTCCGTGAGCTGTTACGTGGAGTTCACCAGTGTTATCACCATGACATTTAACTCGAACAACTGTATAAGTCCTTGTTATAGCAGTGGGTGCCACCAAAGTCACAGTATCTTTATATTCACATCCTAAAGAATCTTTTATGATAACAGAGTACGTACCTGCAGCTAAATTGGTAATCTCACGAGTGGTTTCCGTATTAGACCAGAGATAAGTATAACCATCATGAGGAGCAAGGTGGGGAGTTCCACCGATTGGATTAGCAATAATTGATCCATTGGAACCACCATTACAACTAGGATTAGTAGGAGTTAATGTTGCTGTAACGGGTGCAGCAGGTTGAGTTACTACATTATTATCAAAAGTAGTAATACAATCCTTATAATCTTTAACGTAGAGGGTGTATGTACCTGCAGGTAATTTATCAAAATGGTCAGTAGAGAAGTAATCAGTACCGTTGATAGAGTAAGTATAAGGAGCAGTTCCACCAGAAGTTAGTCCTATTGTGATTATACCTGTTGAATCCCCATGACAGTTAACATGAGTTACATCGATAGCCTCAACTGCTATTTGATTCGGTTCACCCACTTGAATTGGAGTAGACACAGCTTGACATCCATTAGCGTCAGTAACAGTTACTGTATAGGAGCCGGCTGTTAAATTATCCACTGTATTAGTAGTTTCCGGTGGAGTAGTTGACCATAAGTATGTCAATGGATTAGCTCCGGTAACATCAAGAGTAATTTTTCCATCAGATCCTCCATGACAAGTAACACTATCTACAGTTGGAATACCAAATACGGGAATTGGATTAATTGTAATCTTAACCTCTTTAGAAACTGTACATGTTAGAGAATCATGTACGTTAGACACAGCCACTGTAGCAGTATATTCTGACAAACTACCATACATAGCTGGTGTTATAGTTACACTGTCGGTAGTTGCATTTAAATTGTCTCCCGTCCATAATACCTTGTAAGTAGTATCAGTGTAACTAACCCCTATCTTAACAGAATCACCATAGCATATCTCTTGATCAGTTGAAACGGTATACACCGGAGATTCAACAGCATATACGTATAATGAATCGGTCTTTGATCTACAATTGGTAGTTAAATTAACAACATAACCACTCAACAGATAATCACCGGGTGCATTGACAACAGAAGATTGGCTATTTTGTTGTGAAATTCCCAAAGGTGTATTGATAGTATACTGGTAAGAGAAGATTGGATTATTGGTATATCTAACCTCATGCCAAATTGTATCTCCGGTGGACCAACAGAACTTCAAGTTAGCAGATTTATCTTCACCGGGAACTAAAGGTTTAGTATCAGCATGGAGGATAGCATCAAAACCAACATGTAATGAATCAACAAAAACATCCTGAGTGTAAGTACATCCGGGTTCAGTTTTTGATATCACATGATAAGTACCTCCTGTATCAACTGAAATCACCTGATCATTTATTTCATAAGAAGTACCACTAGGTGATATTAGAGTCCAATCATGAGTAGCATCCCAACCTGTAATTGTAATTTCTCCGGGAGTAATGGAGTTACAATGTTCAACTTCATGAGTCGCTTCAAGAGTAAATTCATGAGGAAGATTAGGAGTAATCGTAAACGTTGAATCCTTGGAACATTCTAAAGGAATATCATAAGGATTACCTGCTGCATCCTCTCCTGAATAATTGTAGTTGGCAGTTACATGGATTTTGAATGTTATAGCAGCATTCATTGTCTGTGTTAAGGTCGCCGTTCTGATCGTATCAGATGTTGCAGAATTAGTCCACTCATATTCATAGTAGTGAGGTAGATCTAAGACAGGAGTCGGAGTAACTTCCAAATTGATTTCCCCACCCAGACAAGGAACATCGTTTGTAATTGCCAAAGTAGGGAATTCATTGGCGTACACCCAGTGCCAGGTAGTATCACCACAACCGGTTACTTCATTGAAAACAGAACCACCAATCTTGTATGTTCCGGGAGCAGTAATCTGTATATAGTTACTTCCGTGTGCAATAACACCAGTAGGTACGATAATACTGAATAGATATGAATGTCCGGGGATATTATTCAAATCCTGAACCTTTGTTGGAATGGTTAGTCCGGAAGTCCAACAAACAGCAATATCTTTATCTTCATTATCCAACAGTAATTGTGCAACAGGCAGATAATCGGGATCAAGCTTAACTTCGTAATCTACACTATAAGTACAGCCATTAGTATGTGTAGCTGTAATGGTATAGGTTTGAAGTAATAGATCAGAAAACGTATAAGTTGCATCGTCAAAAGTAGCTGGGGGATTAATAGTATAAGCATAGTTGGGGTTAGGTGTTACTTTTATAATAGCATTGAGTTCGAGTGAATCATCCCTACAACCTATCTTATCTTGAAGTGTTGTAATATCAAAATAAGGATATAATAAAGCTTCCACCTTTACTTGTACAGGGTCAGAGCTACAACCTGTAAGGGTATCGGTAACAATCCCTGTAAAGTAATAATCTCCTTCAGTAACAATCTCAACAGTGGTTGTTGAAGTAATAACATCAACCGGAAGAGTAGGTTCTTTAATACTAAATGTATAATCTGCACTGTTAGGTTGAAGTGCTATGGTTACTTTTGTTGCGGTATCCGCTAGACAGAAACTTTCAGGATCTGCAGTTATAGTAGCAACGGGAGCAGGATTAAGGGTAATGGTTTGAACGTGAGTAGCAGCATTACCACAGTTATCTTTAATAGTAAAGGTTCTTAAAACATACCCGTCTTCTGTAATAGCACCAACATGATCTACATTATCTTCATGAGTTACAGTTATATCAGCTGCAGCTGAACAATTATCAGCAAGATCAGTTGGTTCTCCGGTAATTGCTAGAGAAGCGTCATAATTACCTGATCCATCTTTACAAATTGCAATATCATCAGGAGCAGTAAATGTAGGTGCTGTATTATCTTTAATTGTAATAACTTGAGTTTCTTCAGCTACATTACCACATTCGTCAGTAGCAGTCCAGGTTCTGGTGATGGTTATATTGCTTGTACATTCACCAGTTATTTGTACAGGAAGTGCATCGTCATAATCAACTACGATATCTGCAGTTGGAGTACAATTATCTAGCACATTGGTTGGTCTTCCCATTTTATCTGGATCAATATCGTACGCACAAGCAGCATCCCTATATATTGTAGTGTCAGCAGGAACATCAAATGTAGGTTTCATCTTGTCTCGTACTTTAATAAGTTGTGTAGCTGAAGTTGAATTGCCACATTGGTCAGTAACAGTCCAAGTTCTTGTAATATTTCTATTACCCATACATATATTTCCATAAGCTGCATCAGAGTAGGTAATTACAAGATCATCTTCAGCAGTACAATTATCGAAAAGATCAGTAGGTACACCGGTATTGGCTGTAGTAGTATCAACGTTACAATCAGCATCTCTAAATACAAACAATTCTCCGGGAGCGGTGAAAGTTGGTGCAATTTCATCTTTTACTGTTATCACTTGAGTAGCAGTAGTTTCATTACCACATAAATCTTTAACGCTCCAGGTTCTTGTAATAGTTATATTGCTTGGACAAGCATCGGTTTGAAAACTATCCGCGTAGGTAATAGTAAAATCTGCATCATTAACAGTACAGTTATCTTTAAGATTGGTAGGTACACCTGTAGCTGAAGGCATAGTGTCTACTGAACAATCATCTTTTCTGTATACTGTAATAGCAGCAGGAACATCAAAAGTAGGAGGTGTGTTATCTGTTAATGTAATAATTTGATCAGCAGTAGTTTCATTACCACATTGGTCTTTAACACTCCAGGTTCTTGTAATAGTTGTTTCGCAAGGACCTACAACAGGAGTAGCATCCACATGAGTAACTGTAAAGTCTGATTCTTCAACAGTACAATTATCTTTTAGATTAGTAGGTTTTCCTGTATTGTCAGGATTAATATCATAGTCACAGTCAGCATCTCCATACAGTGTGATATTAATAGGAGCATCAAATGTAGGTGCTATATCATCTATTACCGTAATAAGTTGGTCTTCTGAAGTTGCATTACCACAAGCGTCAGTAACAGTCCAGGTTCTTTTAATAGTTATATTACTTGGACAAGCATCGGTTTGAATATCATCCAGATAAGTAACTGTAAAATCTGATTCATCAGTAGTACAATTATCTTTAAGATTGGTAGGTACACCTGTAGCTGATGGCATAGTGTCAACCGTACAATCATCTTTTCTGTATACTGTGATAGCAGCAGGAACATCAAATGTTGGTGCTGTATTATCTTTTACAGTAATAACCTGGTCTTTTGAAGTAGCATTACCGCAATGGTCAGTAACTGTCCAGGTTCTGATGATGGTTACATTGCTTGCACATTCACCGGTTATTTGAACAGGAGTTGCATCTAAATGGGTCACAGTCACAGGACCACAATTATCCGCAACATTGGTAGGTTCACCTGTTATAACAGGATCAATATCATAGTTACAATCAGCATCTCTGTACGCTGTATAATCAGCAGGAACGTCAAAAGTTGGGTCTTCTGTATCATTTAGGATAAATGAAGAACTAGCTGTAGCAGCACATCCTGAATTGTTATCTGTTATTTCGAGCGAATATGTATATTCTCTGTTACAATCATCGGTAACATCAACATTTGCACGAATGATATAGTCAGAGCCTGTATCATCAAAACTTGTCTGAGTTGCTCCGGTCCATACAGGAGTAACTGCGTATGGAGTATACAATCCGGTAATGGTAGCAACAACCTCTTTTGTTCCTGTTTCAGGACAAAGGTTCGCAGGATTTGTAAATGTAATCTCAGGGATTCTATATACAGTTCCTTGTACATGTACAGGATCTCCTTCACACCCGAGTATATGCGCTGTAACCCATAGATCAACTATTGTATCTACAGGTAAACCGGAAATAGTGTAAGTTGTACCTTCATGTACAGGAGGAGCTGTCAATGCAGCATCTTCGTACCAATAGTATGTAATAACATAAAGACCGGGATAATCATCATCTAACTGGTGAGATGCAGAAAAGGTTAAATCCCCTGCTCCGCAACGTGTAACACTTAACACTGTTGGTTCAGAAGGCATTGGACTCCAGGTCAATGTATAATGAACAACTGAATCGATAAAATCGATACAATCGTCACTCTGGTTGTAGAAATAAACGTCAACCTCTTTTATTATAGAGGTATCGGGAATATATACAGTTTCAACAAATTTATATGGATTACCTTGAGGGTCAAGTCCAACATAAATTGTATCGCCGGAACAAGCATGTGCTTCAGCGGTTGAATAAGTTTGTTCTTCTAGAGTAAAAGAGCCGATTTGACGATCATACTGAGCTAATTTACCACCTATGTAATAATGTGTGGTGCCTTCAGCTGTTCTGTATTCATTTTGATACTCTTCTCCATTCTTACGAAGGATCAGTTTAAACGTCAACTTATAATCTCCCCAAGATTTACGATTAATTTTCAATCTAATCAAGTTATTGTCAGATGCATACTCAAGAAAATGCACATACAAGAAGTTGTACAAATTATTATTTTGCCCTTGAGCAAAATAGCTAAACATAGGAGTATTTTGACAATAAGCATTTGGATGAGGACCGCCTAATCCACCGGGATAGTCAGTATTATTAGGGCATCCTAATGTTGATAGCAACCCTTGTCCTGAGAGTAATTGCCCGCTAGGCACATAGCCATCATTGGACAAACTTTGAGCCATCGGGTTCTTCATTTCAATCTCAACTCCGAACTGCCCTGCTATAAGAGCGTCAACTTTCACCCCATTAACTTCGAAACTCCAGTCAATAGAAACCTTGTCATTAGGTTCCAATAGGCAATTATTTTCAAATTTGAAGTAATAATACTGCCATTCGTTAAGGCTCGTACTCATTGGATTTAGAGAGTACAGATCTGTAGGTTGGTCCGGATCTGCATTCTCAAGCCAGAAACAACATTCTTGCGCTTTAACAGTGTAAAACACTGATAATAAAACGCTTAATACAGAAAATAGTAAAAACTTTTTCATAAAATTTAGTGTTTATTAATTATTTAATTATATTTTCTCGTCGATATTTTCAGTTTATAAATTTAAAAAAGATTTTAAAACACAATACTTATATTCTAACTGCAAAGATACACATTTTTTAATATTAAATGACATATTTTTTAAAATATTTTATTTTTTTTTCAATCCCCTCAATTTTTGAGCTTCAAGTGATTGAATTTCAAAGAAAAATTCTTGTTCCACATACCCTTCATACGTAAATTCCCGCTCTTTGTTACAAAAAAGGGGAGACCTTGCGAGTCCCCCCTTTTTATTAATATTTAAAAATATTATTATTGAATAACCAACTTCTTAGTTAGAACAGCTTTATCATTAACTACTTTAATGAAATAGATACCTGGATTTAATTTCATTTGTGGAAGAGTATAACTTCTCTTAGTGTCTGAAATTTTGGTATCAAATTCATAAAGCACTTTTCCATTCAATGACACAACATTAATCACAGCATCTCCGCTCATGTTATCAAAATGGAGTGTTATAGCTTCCTCACCGGCTGGGTTAGGATAAACGGTTACACTCTTTTGAGTAGTTGGTGCCACTGGTGATGGTGCTGGATGTGGATCAGGAGCAATGATAATAGGATCACCTGAAACATTGATAATCATAGTATTAGTAGCCATTTCAATTGTATTGTTACAGAATGGGAATCCACTACCTCCATAAGACATACCGGCAACGTAGTTGGTTGAGTTGTCTGTTAGAGCGCAGGAAGGATCAGCTCCAATCAATTTATAAACAATAGTATATTGACCTGGTTGAGTGAAATAATTCACATTAACTCTGATAAATCTTTCACTGAAGAAGTGCATATAGAACCAGTCATAAGCGTTAGTTGAGTAAGATACAAAGAATCCGTTAAATGGTGCATATAATTCAGTATTAGCATAAGGAATTGTACCGTTAGGAATTCTGTTGTAATAGGTGTTATTCTCATTTGGATGTAGAATACCGTTTTGAGCGATATAATAGCTTACACTATATTGATTGTCACTCAAGTATGGTAACATATCATTTACAATTTGACCATCTTTGTACACTTGGAATTGGATTTGAGCTCTTCTGTCATAATCTCCACAAACTTCAACTTTGATGTAGAACTTGGCAAGTTCTCCGGTTTCTACATTCAACACATTATTTGGAGCTTGTGTAGAGTCAGTATAGAGTCTCAAACGTGGATCATCATTCACCAATGTAGTTGCAGTAGTATGTACAGGATAAGTACAACCATGAACATCAGTGAAAGTAAGTTCGAAGTAAGTATCTTCGAATACAGGCGCAGTGGTATGTGTTAACTCTCCAACTTGACCAGTATAAGTATTTGTTACGGTAGTAGCACCTGAAATCATGGTTACAACCCAATTTCCATCACCTATTGAAGCATCTTCATAAGTAGCACGTGCTCTGAGTGTAATTACATCACCGATACAAATTTGATCATTTACATCAGAAGTGATAGTTGGAGTTTCATAGTTAGTCACAATGATTGTAGCTTCATTAGAACAACCATTAGCAATGGTTCCTGTTACAGTGTATGTACCCTCTACAGTAATTCCAATAGCAGCAGTTGTTGCACCGGTACTCCATACGTATGTATCAGCACCTGAAGCTGTTAACATTTGAGGTACAGTCTCATTCCAACAGATATTCTCTGAACCGGTAATAACAACTACCGGAGTATGATTTGTTGTAATAATTTGAATAGCCTCAGTATAGTTACCGGCTTCATCAGTAACTCTCCAAGTTCTGGTGATATGACCATCTGTATCTGCAGTGCCAGCTGTAGACTCATCATCTGTGTATGTAACTGTAAGGTTTGTTGAGCAGTTATCCAAAACATTGGTTGGTTCTCCGGTTAAATCTGGAGTAATCAAATCAGCATAAGTTCCGTCAACATGTTTACAAATAGCTATACCTGCGGGAACTGTAAACGTAGGATTGATATTATCTTCTACGGTAATAATTTGAACAGAATCAACAGTATTACCTGCTACGTCAGTTGCAGTCCATGTTCTGGTAATAGTCCACACACCTGCAACAGGACCTGTTACGACATCATTGTATGTTACAACAGGATTAGGATCACAATTATCGGTAGCTGTCGCAGGTCCACCTGTAGCGGCTAGAGATGCATCATAATCACAATCAGCATCAGTGTAGATAGTAGTTGCTGCAGGAACGAAAGTAAATTCAGGAGCAGTTACGTCTTGAACTGTAATCACTTGTACTACGGGATCAGAAACATTGCCTGCTGCATCTGTTGCAGTCCAGGTTCTGGTAATAGTATAGTTATAGTGACCGATTACAGTAGCATCAGGATCTTGGGTAGATACTTCGGTAAATGTTATAGTTAATGTAGCATCACAATTATCTTCAAACTCAACATTTGCCGGAAGTGGAATATCGTCACATTCAACAGTAGCATCATCAGGAATAGTAGTTGTAATAACAGTTGGAGCTTCATTATCTTCAATTGTAATCACTTGAACATAAGGAGTTGAAGCGTTTCCTGAAACGTCTGTTCCAACCCAGGTTCTGGTGATGGTATATTCATTGGTTGCAGGATTTCCTGTGATTACTTGAGTATAAGTAACTGTTACAGGAGAGCAGTTGTCAGTAAATGCAACTGTAGTTTCGTCAGCAGTAGGAATTGTTTGGTCACAAGTGAGTGTCGTATCTACAGGTAGAATTTGTCCGTCAGTTAATACAGGAGCTGTTACGTCTTCAACAGTGATAACATATTGTACCACTAATTGATTTCCAATCACGTCTGTTACTGTCCAGGTTCTGGTAATGGTATAATTATAGTGAGCAGCCACAAGAGGATCAGCAACTTGGGTTGAAAATTCTGTATAACCTA
>Ga0208694_1002727_pt1 | contig 18076 bp, 20 predicted proteins | sample AD_UKC078_MetaG_FD_184442 | JGI IMG/M metagenome (GOLD analysis project Ga0208694, IMG submission 184442) | Active sludge microbial communities of municipal wastewater-treating anaerobic digesters from USA - AD_UKC078_MetaG (SPAdes) (version 2) | ecosystem: Engineered > Bioreactor > Anaerobic >...
AAAAATGTCAGAAGAAACTAGAAAAAAGATGTCTGCCTCCAGAACTGGAGTAAAGAGGGGAAAATATAAAAAATCACTTTGTAAATCTTCTTAAAGCATTTTCCGTAATGAAAACATATTCAGCTTCCCCTATAAATTCTGGGAGAGTTCTGGATCCGCAATAACTCATATTGGATCTTAAATAGTCCTCGAAATTTTCCACCCATTGAGAAAGATTATATTCAATTTTTTGATATTTCGTTATTCCTTCAGCTGTTACAAGTTTAGATTTTCCCCAACTTCTTTGAACAGCTTTTGTACTCATCCCCCTATATTTTTTCTTCACGGGGAAACCCCACTTCCATAAGGTCTTAGCTAATTCATAGGATTTTATTCTCTTACCCCATAGATAATTAAATCCTGCACTTTGCATGGCTTTATTAAATAAAGAACCAATCATAACAAAATCTGCTCCTAATCCAAGGGCTTTGATTATGTCATCATATCCTTGCATTCCGCCATCAGCTACAATTTTTGTTTCGAGATGGCTTTCTATTTTTATCTTATGGCATTCACTAATTAGAGAGCCAAGAGGATAATTAATAGCTACATTCGCGGCTGTCGTGCATCCCGCGCCAGATCCTATAGATATTCTTACATAATCAGCACCTGCCATAGCAAGGTTTTTATACGTAAGAGGATTAGCCACATTACCTACCATTAATTGAATGTTTGGCCAATATTTTTTAATATCCTTTATTATCTGGATCAATTTACCCATGTGCCCATTTGCTATATCAATTAGGACATTTGGATAATGATAAAATTCATCATGAGTTTCATCTAACATCTGATCCAATTCAGCATATTTAAGATTTTTTGTATAAGTTTCCAAAGCTAATTCAATCTCATGAAGACCAAAAGCTTGAAAATAAGAAGATGTATGAATTAGATGTTTGGATGAAAACCCTCTTGGCAAACAAGGAATAATTCCATGATCAATAAAGGTTTCGTAGTTCTTTTCGCAAACTACAGTATCCATTGGAGATGCCATTAAAGGAAGCATCCCTTTTCCATTAAAATCAGTTTTTACCAAGCATTCTTTTCTGCTTGAAATGTCGCTTTGTATTGTTGGGATAATCGCAATATCCCTAAGATCCCATTTTCTATCCATTGTTATAGTTTTACATGTATTATAAATGAAAAGACCCATAAAGTTTTATTATGGGTCCAAAAGAATTAGAGTTCTTCTGCTCCGGGTTCTTCAGTCTGTATTTCTTCTGGGGGTTCCTTCGAAGGAACTTGTTCTTTTGGAAGAAGGATAGTTGTAGGTTTTTCGATCTTTTTCTTAGGGGCAGCAGCTGGGGGAGGAGCAGGTTTTTCTGATTTAATAGGTTCCGTAGTAAGAATCTTTTTTCTTCCTCTTTGAACTTCTTCTGCAGGAACTTTTTCCCCGATATTTTTAAGTCTAGCTTCAGGGACTCTAAAGAGAGCATTATCTGCCATAGTTCTTGCATATACAGATCCATCGTCTCCAATCCTAATAATCTCAATTTGAATTTCTTTGCCATATCGATTGAGGTAGAACCTGATGTCTCCAACATTAAGTTCATCAATTGGTTCTTCGTATGGTTTTTCAACTGGCTCAACTTTTGGTTTTTCAACTGGTTTTTCTTTAGGAACTTTTGTAGCTTCCCTATCTTTATCCTGAACAACTACAACAGGACGACCTTTTTCTTCATCCTTCTTAAGAACTATTTCTTTGCTTCTTTGGGAAACACTCCTCCAAGCCATTTTATCTAGATCAAAGAATGTAGCTACTTTTGGGGAAGATGGACGTATTCCTTTAGGGTGATCTTTTTTTGGAATATATTTCATCATTGTTGTTCCCTCTGCCGGACGAACTTCACCGTCAAGTTTTATAAATTCAAAATTAACGATTTTTTGACGTAAAAGTTTTCTTAATTCCGGGACTGTGATTGGTTCTCCGAAGAGGAATTTTTCTAATAAAAGCTCACGATAAAAGTATTCAACAATCTGTTGATCTTCTAAACTTTCACACAAACGTTGTCCAAAAAGTTCCTCGGATAAAATACTTTTAATTATGAATTCTGTCATGGTATAATAATGTCTACGCCAAAATTTTCTTTGACTTTATTTATATATTCCCGATATAAAGAAGGCTTTACTACACGATATTCCTCGTCAGTTAAAGTCCTTAAATTTCTTGTAGGCTTCAGATTAGTTCTTGCCCACTCTGAATCTGTTACTTTCTTATATTTTTTGAGATATGTTTTTGGGAAATTCCCAATATTTCTTAAATGCCCTAGAGAAAATATTTCTGCATTTTCTTCATCCTTCATCCCAAGAAAAACATATATTATATTTGTATGAGGGTTTATTACTAATTTTCCTGGTCTCCATTCTCCTAATAGATCTTTTATCTCTCTTTCGGATTTTCCTCTTTGAAATGATAAAGATTCTAAAAGAATTTTTGCTTTCATTTTTCTTTGTAAAGAATCTACAATATCCTGATTATTTTCATCAGAAAAAACCTTTCTTAATGCTTTCTTTTCTTTTTCTGATAAAAGAACCATGTGATCATCCTTTATTTTTTGAAGATTGTATCTATTATCACTTTGCGGACTTCCTCCAAATGTAAAATTGGATCCGGTAAAAGATTCTTTTGGATCGATAAATCTTCCTATATAAAAATAGTAATTATATGTTTTATCTCTTTCAATATATGCAAAAACAGAGGGAAATTCGGGTCTAACAGCATGACTATCCTCGTATTTAAAAAGACGACCCGGAGAAAATACGCCCAATCCCATAGCAACTTTAGGATTTATTCCTCTTTCAAAATTTATGGATTCTCTTACTATCATACAAAAATTCTTACTCCTAATTTTTCTTCGATTTTTTTAATTTCTTTTTTATAATATTCCTTTTTGAGAGCTTTTTTTATAACTTCTCTTTCTTCTAAATTTGGAATTCTTAGATCTTTTTCTCTTTTTATAGTTAAACTCGGAAAAAATCCAACATGAATATAAGCATATTTTGGATTTCCCCCCATATGCCCTATCTCCATACATTGAATATCCCAGGGCTTTAAAACATCATCACTTTCTAAAGTTTCATTATAAACAAATAATTTAGTAACCCCGTGCTTACGTTCTGTATTATAAATTAATATTTGTCCTGACCTCCATCCAAAAAGTTTTTCTTTGATTTCTGCTTCTGAATAAGTTCTATGAAATTCTAAAGATTCTTTTACTATCTTTCCTTTAAATCCTATGATTTGTCCTCTTACTTTTAAAGAAGGAGGAAGAGAAGTTATTTTGGTGTTGATTAAATTTAAATCCCCTCCTACAGAAATATTATCTGGAAGAGAAGTTATTTTGGTCTTGATTAAATTTAAATCCCCTCCTACAGAAATATTATCTGGAAGAGAAGTTATAGGGGTGTTACTTAAATTTAAATTCCCTCCTACAGTAAGGTTATCTGGAAGAGAAGTTATAGGGGTGTTACTTAAATTTAAATTCCCTCCTACAGTAAGGTTATCTGGGAGAGAAGTTATAGAGGTGTTACTTAAATATAAGCTCCCTCCTACAGAAATATTATCTGGAAGAGAAGTTATTGGGGTGTTTTCTAAATCTAAACTCCCTCCTACAGAAAGATTATCCGGAAGAGAAGTTATAGGGGTGTTACTTAAATATAAATTCCCTCCTACAGTAAGATTATCAGGGAGAGAAATTATTTGAGTGTTTCTTAAATCTAACCATCTCCCTACAGTAAGATTATCTGGGAGAGAAGTTATTGGGGTGTTACTTAAATCTAACCATCCCCCTACAGTAAGGTTATCTGGGAGAGTAGTGATTGGGGTGTTGCTTAAATTTAAATCCCCTCCTACAGAAAGGTTATCTGGAAGAGAAGTTATTTGGGTGTTACTTAAATTTAAATATCTCCCTATTTTAATAGAAAAGTCTGGAAGAATCTCATATCTACTTTCGTCTATACCTAAATCAGAAAACCACTTAATGATAAGGGCTTTCTTTCCTATCTTCATAGAATGTTTGGGATCTAATCCTCTTTCAAAATTTATGGATTCGTTTAGGGATGGTTTTATTCCAGTTTCGTCGTATATTTTTTTGCGGTAATTTGGAATTTCTGCAAAAGTTTTTTGTACTTTTTGTAATTCTTCGGGAGTTAGAGATCTTTTATTTTCTTCCCATATAACTGTTTCGCCCAACATTTTCTTATGTCTTATTAAGAATTGGCTTAATTTTCCATCTCTTTTAGAAAGAGCCCCGATATAAGTAACTATTATTGGATTTCCCTGGTCATTAAATTTTTCTCCTTTTTTAATATACATATAAACCTCTTTATAAGGTTTATTTACTGGCCAGGGTTCTGTTGAAGTTATAATACTTCCAGGACGAAATCCAATTAATTTATCTTTTATTTGGGATTTAGTTGAAGATCGATGAAAAAGTTCCTCTTTTAATAGAATGGGTTTTCCGCCAGATCTATCATAAAAATTCATTTTATGGACTTCCCAGGTTCTTCTTTCCGGTTCTTTTTTTAAAGAATCGAGTATCATTTCTTTTAAAATTGAATCGATTGGTTTATAATCTTTTTCCTCGCCAATAGATTCGGAAAACCCCGAGGAAAATCTAAACCACTGAGAGGGGGTATCACCAGGATTACGAAAATTTAGATTATAGAAATATCCAATTCCTAAAAGTCTTAGAGATCTTTTAATGGTTTCCCCATCATAAATCGATTCTACTAAATAAGCTGGCATAGTAACTCCGCTTCTAGAATTAGGAAATGGAGGAAGCTTCGAAGGAATAACAATATGCCCCACTCTAATCCCAAAGAGACTAGTTTTAACAGATTCTTCATCTCTGTCTCCTCTAATGAAATTAACGCTTTCTCTTACAAGCATTTTAAATTATTCTGTTGTTTCGCCATCAAATTCTTCTGAAGATTCTTCAGCTTCTTCTTTAGAGGCATATTTTACACCATCTTTGTGATGCGGAGGAGAATAAAGAGTATATAATTTTAGCGGGCCTTCTCCGATATTAATGATATTATGTTTAGATCCTGCTGGAACAATAACCCCCGATCCATCTTCTACTTCATATTCATTATCATTAATGATGCAAATTCCTTCCCCCTCTTCGAATCTAAAGAATTGATCATTTTCATGGATTTCTTCTCCAACTTCTTCTCCTTCTTGTAGGGTCATTACAACTAATTGAAGATTTTCTCCTGTATATAGAACTCTTCTAAAATCCTCATTTTCAAGAGTACTATCTTCTATATTTTCATGGAATCCTTTTTTATTTGAAGTGGCTTCTTCTGATTCTTCTTCTGTTTCTTCTTTGGGGGATTCCTCTATTTCTTCATCTTCTATTTCATCTTCTATTTCTTCAGATTCCTCTTCATCCTCTGGGAAGTTTTCTTCATAAGATCCATCCACCTCAGGGTCTTCGACAAATCTTTCGTTTAGAAATTCGTCTAAATTTTCGTATACAAACTTTTCCATACTATTAAGTATTTTCTTTATATATTCCATAAAAAACCTATGTTTTCCAAACCCGAATAATCTTTATCTAAAATAAAGATATATTTTTTTCCGGATGTTTCGACTGCTTTCTTCTTTGCAAATACAGCATCTATTCCTCCTTGTTTTTTCATAATATAGGAGGATTTTATTTCTATCTCATAATTATCGATTGAAAAATCTGTCATTAGTCGAATTCCATATTTCCTATCCTCTGGCAAATAATTATAAGAATGGCCGTTACTCAATTGAGAGAGGATACCTTTATTTTCGCATAATTGCAAAAAATCATATTCAAATGAAGATTGATAGTAAAGTTCTGTATTTTTATATTTTTTTATCGTATGATTTTTCTTCCAATTAGAATTATATTCGATCATTCTTTTGGAAGCATTTTCTCTATTTTTAGGAAATTGACTAGTATTTATAACTCCGTATCTTTTTTTAAGGGTAGATATAGTTTTTTCAGAGGATCCAAACCGGGACTTATTATCCTGATTAATCTTTCCATTTTTTACACACTTATGACAATTTTCTCTCGGTTTACCCCGATAAAAATTATCATTTTCTTTTCCACATGATTTACATTTTGGAACACCATGTTTTTTAATATATTGTTCTTTTAACCAATTGTGATTTTGATGAGCTCTTAATTTTTGTCCTATAAGAAATTGCCCTCTATAAAAAGGAACGGGTTCATCACAGTATCCGCATTGACATTTCGGAACTTTGTCTTCATCATTATTATATTCCCATTTTACAACATATTGTCTGAGAGTTAAATTATGTTCTTTAGATAAATGGGAAACAAAATATCCATTAGAATAAGGAAACTCTTTTCCGCATTCCAAGCATTTAACCGGGTCACAAGAAAAATCCATATAATAGATTAATTTAAGTATTTATCTATTATATGGATGGGATAAATGTAAGTTTTTGTTAAAATTTGTTAATTTTTAACCACATCTGGAAAAACCACAAGACGGATTGACACATTTAACACATCCATCCTGCATAATAAGTTTATCTCCGCAATTTGGACATCCTTCACCATTTATCTCGTCTTCTACATATCTGGAAAGATACCTTCTAATAGCAGCAGAGAAAGAAGCAATATTACTATCGATCTTAGAAATTACATGATTTACATGATTTATTGGAGCCCCATGTCTTAAAAGCATCGAAGCCGAGAGTGTTAAAGTTCTTTCTTCTATTCTTGTGGAAGCTAATTGAAGATTAGGGATTTCAAATTCACCATTTATAAATTTATATTCCCCCTTCTTAACTTTAACGGTTTTCCCCCTTGTATTTTTCATCATAGGAGGGTTTTCAAATGCAAAAACCTCATAAGGACGATTTGTTCCGGGCCATAAACCAACAATAACTGCAAATTTAGCTCCTTTGACAGTTGCTACATAGTAATCTGCTTCTAAAACTCTAGGCCTTTTTGGTGCATGAGTTTCCTTAAATTCATTAGTATCCTTTTCTTTTTTAGAAATAAGAACACCGGATCTTGATCCCTCCCTATAAATAGTTAATCCTTTACATCCAGCTTTCCAACCTTGAAAATAAATGTCATTAACTTCTTTTATAGAAATTTTTTCCGGAAGATTATGAGTTACAGAGATGCTGTGGTCGATCCATTTCTGGATTCGACCCTGCATTCTGACCTTCTCAAGATAGTCAATATCATGAGATTCTGATTTAGCCCAAGGAGATTGAGCAACTAGATTATTTAATTCTTCTTCACCCTGACTTTCCAAAAATACTTTGGCTCCATTAAAAGTCATTTTTCCATCTGTTTGAGCACTAAACCACTCAATAAATGGATAATGGATTACATTATATTCTTCCCAAGAATCGCCATTTTCATCCACATGAGAAACCTTAACACCTTCTTCTCCGGGATTAACTTTTCTTCTCCTATGATAGAATATTTTGAATACGGGCTCTATGCCAGAAGTAGTTTGTGCCAAAATGGCTAATGATCCTGTTGGAGCGATAGACAAATTGGCAATATTTCTACGACCATATTGTAAATATTTCTCGTATTCTTTATTATCAAAATTCTTGCTTATGATTCTTCTAATAAAAGGATTCATAGCTTCTTTATCAGCATCCCATATAGGAAAACATCCTCTTTCTTTTGCAAGATTAACGCTTTCCCTATAAGAATTAATAGCAATAACTTTATGAATTTTTTCAGCTAATTCAGTAGCTTCGGGAGTTCCAAATCTCATTCCCAAAGCTGCGAACATATCTCCGAGCCCTAAAATTCCTACTCCAGTCCTTCTTCCGTTTCTTAATACTTTAAGAACTTTTGTCCAAACTTCTCTTTCAGTTCTTTTAAGTTCTTCTGGCTCCGGATCCTTGTCAATTTTATCTATAATTAGAAGAATTTTTTCTTCTTCTGCTTCGACAATATCGTCCATGAATCTCTGTGCCATCTTAGACCTTTTAGCTAATTCTGCCCAATCAATTCGAGCATCCTTTGTAAATGGTTCTTCAACAAGAGTATACACATTTATACTTCCCAAACGACATGAATCATAAGGACTTAGGGGGACTTCTCCGCAATTTTTTATACATATTCCGGAGGATTTAATAAACTTCTCGTCGGAAAAAGAGGTGATTATATGGTAATTATGATAATCATCGACAGTTAAATTATAAACATCCTCATATCCATAAAATTCTACAGATTTTACTTTATGATTTTCTGATACTTGATTTTTAAAATTTGTAAAAGATTGAAACCTAAAATTGTTTGCCAATTTAACTGGCAATCCTTTTTCTTTTGCAAAATTTATCCATTCTTTTCGAGTTATTCTTCCTTTTTCCCTGAATAATTCTTTGCCGAATTTAATTAGTTCGTCATTTGAAACATCGATATATCGAGGATTAGTTTTTCCTGGGTGAGAAGCAAATCTAAATTTCCAATCAGGATCCATTTTATGATAAGGATTTTTTTCCCCCCTGATTAAATCTGAATGAAGGTTTTTATGCTCCGATCTTAACATTTTTTTCAAATTTTCAATTCGATCATTTTTGGAATTAAAATCCTCGTGATGAACGGAATATAATTTATGATCTATATTTCCATTGAAAAATTCGTGAATTAAATGATATTGTCGTCGGCTTCTATAGTTCCCCCCGGACATTAATGAGCCTGTTCGAGAAATTTGACGATAATTATTAGAATTATAAGAGTAAAAAGGCATGATAGATTCACCGGGCACTAAGTCTTTAAGGGATTTATAAATTAACTTAGTTGTAAATATCTGGTGATCCGGAGTTGCAATTAATTCAGAGTTATCATCTAATTTTAATTTCCATACTTCTTTTTTTATGCCTGTTTTTCTAGGATTTCTCCCCCATTTAATTTCTGTTCTTCCTGTCATGGGGTTAGTACAATATACAGGAACATCTTTTCCTATTTCTGATAATTCACTTATAGAAACCGCATTTCTTCCGTCGGCAACAGCAATTAATGTATCCCCTGCAATACAAGGGTTGGTCCCTAATGTCTTGAACCCTAAATTGCTATACATATCTGCTGGGGATTCTTTAATAACATTATCCCAGAATAGAACTCCGGGTTCAGCATTTTTATGAGCCTGTTTAACAATGGTATTCCAAATTTCTCGAGCTTTTACTCGTCTAACATAAGAACCATCTTCTGTCCGATGAAGCTTATTATAAGTAAATTTTTCAAGCATTCTAGGTTGGGAAGATTCAACAGGCCATCTTAAGAGATAATCTTCATCTTTTTCCACAGCATTCATAAATTCATCAGTAACCTTAACAGATACATTAGCGCCAGTTACTTTTGTCAGATCATCTTTTTTCATAATAAAATCCAAGATGTCTGGATGATTTATGTGCATTGTAATCATTAAAGCACCCCTTCTTCCATCCTGAGCAACCTCCCTTGTGGAATTAGAAAAACGATCCATAAAAGAAGTAGCCCCTGTTGAAGATTGGGCTGCATTATTTACAGTAGCTGTAGCTGGACGAAGATGTTCAAGAGTAATCCCAACTCCGCCTCTTCTTTTCATTAATTGAACAAGGGATTCATCTGTATTAAAGATACCACCATAAGAATCCGAGCCATTATCAATGAAGAAGCAATTACCCAAAGAGGATATTTGGTCTGCATTACCTAAACCAAATTGGATAGATCCTCCAAAAATAAAGGATTTAAAGCTTTTAAATGATTCGTAAATTTCTTCGTAAGATAGGGGGTTTGGATATTTCTGTTCAATCCTGTGAATTTCTTTTGCTAATCTTTTGATTGTTTCATCTGGCGAGAGTTCTAAGTAGTAATTTTCTGTTTTTGATTTGAGTGCGTATTTCTTAATCCATACATTTGTTGCGAGAATATCTCCTTTAAAATACTGAAGACCAGATTGTCGCAACTGGTCTTCTGTGTATCGTTCCACCATATTTTATTTTAGTTATTTTAATTTATTTTTAGGTAAATTATATACCCCCCTTTAACAAACCTTGATGTCAAGATTTTAGGGAATCAGATGCAGATAATTCTCGTTCTTTTAGTATTTTCTGGAGTTCTGCTAAATCACTTTCTGCACCTTTCATTGTCTTCTGTGCTTGCTTTCTCTGAGAATAATAATCAGTTAGGATTTCTGGAAGAAGAGGCTCATAGGAAGCATCAAAAACTGCTCCGGATGCACATTTAACTTGTTGGGGATTAGGCTTAAAATTTTTATCCTTTGTAATAAAATTTTCTATTGAGATCTTGAATTGTCTCATAATAGTAGGATAAAGAGAGTTAAAGTCAAAAGATCCTACCCACTCATAAAGATCCGGAGTTGGATTAAATACAAAAGCTCCTTCATAACTTTCTCTTCTCCTTTCCTTCTTTTCTTGGGGAAATACCAAATTTCTTTCATAAGCATATCTGGTTGCTGTAGCTTCAAGCATATAAATCGGCGAAAAAGCGTTCATCGCTTCTACTCTTGTAAGGTTTCCTAAGCCTAAGAATATACCTAAAGTTTTTAATTTATAATGAATTTGTTCTACGAGAATGGCATCAATAGCATTATAAAATACATATTGATCAAAATCCTTTCTATAAAGTTCCGTAAATGATCCTGGATACTTAACTTTAGTAACACCCAAAGCTGCTTCAGTTGCAAAGTCCAAAGACATATTTTCCTTTGGATCGATAACCCTATCCCACTTTTTATAGAGTTCCATATAGTCGACAATCAGTTTATGCTGAGGAAGCATAACCTCAGCTCTCTGATTTTTATCCATAATCCTATGTTTGAACCATTGTTTGGTGGGGCTCATCCAGGATATATCTAAATGCAATCTTTGGCAACGGTTATAAATATATCTCCAGTCATAATTCCAGAAGTGCCACCCTATGATAAGAGGTGCATGGCGAGCATAGTTCCACAAGAAATCATAAAGCATGTCTGCTTCATTTTCATATTTCTTATAAATAAATCTATAGGTTAATCCCAGTTTCTCTAAGTGGTGATTAATATTTTTTTCTATAGAATCGATCTGAGAAGCTGAAAGATCTTTTAATCCAAATACGATAACCTGGTCCTTATTACTCCATGAAATAGTATTAATTCTACTAAGAGCGTCTCGGGGTTCTGCAAAACCAATTTCTTCATCTACGTCAACCTCAATATCACACGAATAAGCATTTGGCTTATTACGTTCAAATAAAGGTCCCACAATTTCTTCACCAGCATCTACAAAAAATTCCTGAATTCTATATCTTGAAAGAAATTCACTTGGAACTTTTCTAACTGGACGATTATCCCAGGATCTAACTCTGGAGTCTGCGCCACCACCTTTTGCATAAACATAAACATATTGATGCGCTGGCGGGATATTTAATTGCATAAAAGAAATATTTCCTTCCTTATTGATATAGGAAACAATTAACTTTCCCTTACGCTGTTCTATATTCACGATCATAATTACATGGTTATTTTAAGATTATATGCGGGGGAAAGGAAAAGTTTATATAAAAATTCGTTAAATAAAAAAGGCCTCTTTCGAGGCCTAATTTGCATAGAGAAAATTAAAAATTTTCATCGAAAAAAACTTTCATTTCTTCGACAGTCTTAAATTCATAATATTGTAATCCTAATCTTTTTGCTTCAGCTTCCTCCATATCCGCTCCTGTTGAAGGTATTTCATCGCCAAATTCATCAACAGGTCTTAATCGGACCACCATTTGGCAAACTCTTAATATTTCAAAATCGTATTCAAGCCATTCAGTATGAGTTCTTTCTTTAATTTCGTTAATAAAGTGGGTTAAAAGAGGAGCAATTGGTATAAATCCCTTATCTCTTAAAACATGCCAAGCATCAATTTGTAATTGTACCATTTGTAGCTTATCCCCATGAGTATAGGGAGAAGCAATGTAAATTTTTTGTTTTATCATTTTGGAAGTATTCCGATTTTTCTTAAAAATTTTGTAAACTTAGAAGGCTCTTCTTCAAATAGATCCTCATCAAATTCATCAATTTCATCAGTATCCGGTTGATCTTTCAAAGAGGAAATTTTTTCTTCGACCATTTTCTTAAGATCGTTGTATTTAATATCGTCGAAATCCTTTTCATAAAAAACTTGAATATGAGAATCTCCATTTACAGGAAGAATAAAAGTAAAATATTCATCGTTTGCATTAGAATCCTCTAATACTTCCTGAAGTTCTCTTAAATTATTGATAGCGGATGTCCTAGACATGCCAGATATGCAATAATTTATAATCATGATTGGCTTTGCCATTTTTATGAATTTATTTGTTCTACTTTCTTTGATTTCTTAGTATTATCTTCTAATTCGATAATCCCAAGATCCTTTAATGTGTTTATTGAAAGTACCACATTATTTGGAGCTAAAGAATAAGGAGCTTCTTCAAATCCTAATACTCTTGACAACATCAGATGCAAAGTGTAATTAGGGAGGCCTTGTTCCTTATATTGTTCTTCGACCTCTTTTAGTTTTTCTAGATTAATTTTCATCTTGCTGGGGTTTCAATTTGTTCCATTGCAGCTACTCCCATAGCTGTTACTTTTCTTATAATTGCCATCGCGGCGGGATAACATCCCGGTGCTTCCTGACGTGAAAGAATATGCTTAGCTTCGGCTAAATAATCTTCCATATAAACAATCCATTCCTCTGGGGTATGAACATGAGTTCCTGATGGCATTTTATCATCAATCCATCTTTTGTTTTGATATTCCCTTTCGCCATCAATTAATTTATAAACGTCTTCTCTTTCCATTTTTTATTTTTTATCGGTTGATCCAAATCCATCAGCTCCCCTTGTAGTAACAATATCTTTGTAAAATTGTTCAGGGGTTTTATTTTCTTCAATATCAATTTCAGAATTATAAATAGGCATTTCAAGAAACTGAATTGCTTTCATCCCTGGAGTTATTTCAATTATGCCCTTTCCTGATGGAGGGTTTATATCTTTATTAGTATTTATAAGGCTTATGTGAATTTCTCCTTGATATTCATAATCAACAACTTGAGCCCCAAAAATTAATCCATGCTTTGTTGCAACACCTGATTTATTTGCAGCAATAAGAGCTCTATGAGGAGAGGCCATCTGGCAATGAATCCCCGAAGGGATCAATACTCTTTGTCCAGGCATCAACACAATGGAAACGGGCTGTATTAAAATATCTGGATTCTTTTCTTGAAGATCTTTTAAGAAATCCTCGGTAAATTCCGGAACATAAAAATCTATTCCAGCATCATATTTGTTTGCTCTGGATGGGGATTTAACAGAACGAGTTTTAAGAAATTTAATTGTTTCGATCATAATATACTTTTAGATATTATAATCAGCGGAGGCAAAAAAGTTTTATCTAACGTTAAATTTTTGCATTAATTGTTTAACTATATCCCAAGAAATAAGTTCCCCATCTTTTCCTAGAATCCCATCTTTTCCAGCAAATATTTTTGTTAGAGATCCTATTTTGAAAACATCATATTGGTGATTACCCATTTTTATAGATTCCATTACAATAGGTTCTTCCAATGATTCCTTTACTAATTTCTTTTTCATACTTGCTGAGACATTGAATTTTGGTTTTTCTTATCCTTTTTCTTTTTAAAAGGAGGTTTGATGCCCATTTTCTTAGCCATAGCCATCCCTAATTTATCGTAAGGATTTATATTCTCCTCATTAAGAGATTCTTTAACTAATTTAATTTTTCTTCCCTTTCTTTTTTTCCTTTGCTTCCCTTTACCACCCCATAAATCCCCGGATCCTTTGGTAGCTGGCTGATAAAATTGATTTCCGGTTGTAGCGGCTTGCTGGGGAGGTACGGCATTACCCATTCCTGGTGTATTCACTAATGTTGCCATAGGTGCAGCAACATTTTCATTTATGATTCTATTTTTTCTTGATGAATCTGGAAAATATTCATCCAAAAAATTGTCTACCTGAGTTTTTCCTCCTTCAGCAGGTTCATTATTAAATTTGAGAAAATCTTCTAGAGTACAATCTTCGTCTGAATGACCCGCATTGTCTGAAGCCCATCTCATAAGTTTACTTCTCATAACTTCTTCAGTTTCTTCAGCATTATAGCCATGATCCAAAAGCCATTTTATAATATCCATCCAATTTTCTGCACCATAATAATTGAAAGAATATCCTCCTCCCTCTTGATAAGGTTTGCCACAAGATTGAAAGATCCTATTAGAAATACCCAGATCCAAGGTTCTTATAGGATTACGACTTCTTACAAATTTTCCACGAGTTCCAGCCATAAAGTCAGGATTTTTTAAACTCCTCCTGAAACAGTATGTCCGCTAGTTCCGCCTGAAGCAAAAGGATTTCCGAGTTTGATCTCTTTCATAGGTCTCCAACCAACCTGAAGTTTACCCTGAACATAAGTAGGAGAAGTTCTTCCATAAAATTTATCTGTTGCAGCCTTTTCAAGAAACTTAACAAGCATTTCTAGAGGAGCCTTCTGAGCCCACATTTTAAGGGATTTTCTTCCAGCTTCTGGTGCATCAGCAACATAAGTTTTTAGGGCAACATCCCATGCAAATTCTCTGACAGCTTTATCATTTTTTTTATCAAGAGCTTCATATTGCTTATTTAAACCAGCAAAAGCCTTTTTGAGACCAGACATGAAGTCATTAAGAATGGATTCAGAAACTGCATTCATTTCTTCATTTAATCTTGCATACATACTCTCATTAAGAGATTCTGCTACCATTTTTACTTTAGCCATATTAGTTTTATTTAATTTATTTTATATATTCACGCTATCTATTAAGCGAGTACGAATTCCGCCAACTTCTCTTGCCAATTCAATATTTTTAGAATTATCGTCAAAAAATGTTAATTCATCAAACTGGGATCGAAGTTGTTTAAGTACTTTCTTCTTTTCTTCTGGTATATTTATTTTTCCAAGATCATCGCCTATTGTAATAATATGATCCTCTGGGATAAAAATATCATTTGCCTTAAGAAAATTATAAATAGGATTTTGAGCTATGGCAGATCTAGCTGTAAGTATAAATATTTCGGAAGAACTTCTTCCTTGACGAATAGCATTATTCATATTTTGTAATGCCGGCCACATCTTATATTTTCTAGCTGAAAGAATTAATCTGGGGTCTTTAAACTCGGAAATATCTATTTCTTCATCGGGGGCTTTTACGTAATGGTTAAATTGTTCAGGAGTTAATGATTTAATCATTTTTCCTTGTTTATAAACATAAACCTTTGCATCAGTTTTTACCAATGTATCATCAAAATCAAAAACGTATGCTTTCCTATAAACGGTTTTAGCCCTCATGTTCTATAAAAATCCTGTTTTCATCCATGGGAATGATATATAGGGATTCATTTTCATCTTGAATAAGAATTCCTTTATCATCTTCCCCATCTTTTAATATTTCTTTAACTTTAATGGTATATTTTCCCCAGCCTTTTCCTTCTAGCATTGTTTCTTCATCAGGTTTTATAAGCATCTGGTTAAAAGTTCCGGTAATAATTTTTCCTAATAAGAGTTTTTCAACTAAATTAGCCCAATCCCTTTTCATCTTTTCCTTTGCTTCATAGCGAAGTTTACCAAATTGGATCCCGCCAGCACCTAACGAGGCTCTCGGAACCCCTTTTTGAAAATTTTGTATTTCGTTTATAGTTTTAGCTCTCATTTTTTATAAGTTCTTTCATTTCTTCAAGTCTTCTTTCGGTTTTCCATTCATGTTTATCCTGAGAAATCCTTATAGCTTTTTCAACATCAGCTCCTCTATTTACTATTAAGAAAGCTCCTAATTCTACTTTTTCCATCCATCCTAAAACTCTAAGTATTTCAGAATCACTTCCGTTTATATCTAGGCCTCTCGAAAGTATAAAATCCATAAGATCTATTCGATCTTCAGAAGCACAAGTTAAAAACATTTGCAATAAATTTTTTTTGTCAAATGTCCTGCCTTTATTTTGACAAATTTGGCGAATTTGACCCCACATACCAATACCCATATTAGTTTTTATATCTTCGGTACGAGTAAAATTCTGCGATTCGAATACAGTTATAGCTCTCATATCTTATATATTTTCCTTTAAAAATAAAAAGAAACAAAAAACCCCCGAATAACGGGGGTTTTAAGTTATTAAGAATTTTTACTTATTTAAGATCTTATCAGCAACTTTATCAGCTACTTTATCCATGAAAGATCCTGGTTGTTCTTCAACAGTTGGAGCTTCAGTGGTTTCTTCAAGATCCAATGAGAAATCATCAGCACCTTCGCCTTCTCCTTCATCTGGAGTTTCGTCTCCGAGATCTAATGAGAAATCATCTTCTTCGCCTTCATCTGGAGTTTCTTCGCCTTCTGGTTCTTCTTCGATTTCTATTTCGCCGCCGAAAAGTTCTTCGATATTTACGCCTTTTTCTTCAAGCCATTTCTTAAGAGGTTCCCAATAATCAACAGAAACTTTAATTTTTTCTTCTGTTTCGGGTTCTTCCCCTTCAGCTGCTTCGCCTAAATTAAGACTGTCTTCTTCTTTTTCCTCCCCCTCTTTTTCTTTTTCTTCACCTTCTTCCTCTTTTTCCTCGCCTTCTTCTTTTTCTTCTTCACCCTCTTCTTTTTCTTCTTCGTCTTCTACTTTTTCAGCAGGAACTCCAAGTTCATCAAGTTCTTTGATTGCTTCTTCAGCATTCGTTACAGTGATAATGAACTCTGTAATTTCTACCTTATCTTCTTCGCTTTCCTCTGGTTTTTCTTCTTCTTTTTCCTCGGGTTTTTCTTCACCTTCAGCTGATTTTTCCTCTTTCTTTTCTTCTTCATCTCCTAAATCGAGATCATCAAACGAAAGTTCGTCCTCTTCAGCTGGTTTTTCTTCTTCAGCTTCGTTAATTTTCTTTTTAGCTTTTTCTTCAGGGAATTTAGAAAGTTCGTTTTCATCTTTTTCCTGGCTATCTTCTAGCTGGTTATGAAGATTTTTATCGAGTTTTCCTCCAAGTTTTTTCTTGGATTTTTCTATTCCAGCTAGAGGGTCTTTACCCATAAATTTAGCTTCTTCTTCAAGAGATTCTTCTTTTCCTTCTCTAAGTTCCTGAGCTCTTTTAGCTCTGATTCTTTCAATGATAGCTTCAATTTTAGCTTTTCGAGATTCAGTTACAGTTTCAGAACATTCTTCATTTTTATCTTCTTCCTCTTCTGAGACATCATAAAGTCCTTTTCTTGGATACCCTTTTTTGGTATCTACGAAATCATAATCATCCTTGTTTTTCTTCTGCTCAGATAAAGTAGTAGCAGGAGCTTGAACAAAACGATCAGCAAGTCTTCTTCCTATAGGAGAAAGCTTGAAAAATGTTTGGCCTTCTTTAGATTCGGTTACAAAGAAATGGGAATTCCTCTTTAACCACATAATAGCAGAAGCATTAGGATTTTTGCTTCCTTCATTCAAACCAGCAATAAATCTTTTAAGATCCGTCTTTGCGACACGCTGGTTCTCGGCTACATAAGATAGGATCTGATTTCTTATAGGAGCAGTTGAACCCACAACCACGGGTTTTCTTTCGCCATACCCTCTTTTGAGTGTAATGGTTTTTGACTCATTAAGATATTGATCCAAAGTTACGGGTACATAAGTCTGTTTCATAGTTTTATTAACATTAATTTTGGAATATATTTTATATATCCATGTTTATTTTTAATGATTTGCGAGTTCCTGATTAACATCAAAGTTTTACTCATCCTCTTCTGGAAAGTATTGAGAATCAATCTCTTCTTTATCGTCTAATAAATCCTGATATTCATCCATGGATATTTCTTCAACCTCATCATAAATTTCTCCAAGTTTTTCAATGATGTCTACAAATTCCATATCCGGATCGAATTGCATTGTTTCGAGAGGATCTTCGCTGCCTTGAACTACTCTTATCTTCCAGAAATCATTATCCTCATTTTTATAAACTTTTGCAATTATTTCTTCATCTTCATCTGGATCGCTTATTCTAATGGCAAATACATCTTCTTTATCCTGTTCAGCTGGAC
>Ga0208694_1002733_pt1 | contig 18045 bp, 15 predicted proteins | sample AD_UKC078_MetaG_FD_184442 | JGI IMG/M metagenome (GOLD analysis project Ga0208694, IMG submission 184442) | Active sludge microbial communities of municipal wastewater-treating anaerobic digesters from USA - AD_UKC078_MetaG (SPAdes) (version 2) | ecosystem: Engineered > Bioreactor > Anaerobic >...
GCTGGCGTACGCCGACTGTCGCCTCCCGAGTGGCAGATGAGGATGCGCCGCCCGGCAAAGGCTTCCTCGCCCCGCCCGTCTGCCACCTGCGCCAGCACATTCAGCGTGGCACCAAGCGAACCCACGCGGCGGCCGCCGGGATCGGTGATCACCCGCGTTTCGGTTCCCGGCGGGATCAACCCGTTTGCGCACCGCCAGACAAGCTGTGCACGATATCCCTCGGCCTGCGCCTCGTTGGCTGCGGTCAGAATCAGAATGTCAAAGTTCTGCATGGTCGCCTTTTTCCTTTTGCAGTGGGTCCTTCGATTTTGCAAGAGCTTTGATTGCTCGGTCAAAATCGCTTTCAAGCTGCTTCATCTCACGCGCGCGATAAATGGCAAACTCTTTCTCGGCCTTTTCAATGGCCTGTTGATGAGAAACGCGCCCCGTGCCCTTCAAGACTTCCCGCCGGACGGCGAGAATTTGGCGATCCAGCGCATCGACCCAATCCGCCATGGACATCGGTTGCTCCTGTGCGGCCTGAAATTCAGCCAAGTCAAGAAAGGCGGCCACCAGAAGGTTGAGTTGCGACAATTCCCGTTCCGACAAATAGTTTTTGGCTATCTTCACATCGTCTTTGGTGATGTAATCGCCCTTGAAACTAGTCATGCCGACCAGCGGTTTGTCGCTGTCCACACGGTCATGGATGAGTTCCGCAGCCGTGTGGGCATGCACCGCGAAATGCAGTTTGTTCTGGACGGTGGCGAAAAACGTTTTGGTCAAGTCAGAACGCGGATCATAGTCGATGGCGGTGGCGTAGATGTCCGTAACCTTTTGGTAGAAGTTGCGTTCTGAGGAACGGATATCGCGGATACGCTGGAGCAGTTCACGGAAGTAGCGGTTGCCGCCCTGTTTCAGGCGCTCGTCATCCAGGGCGAAGCCTTTTTGGATGTATTCGTGCAGACGCTGGGTCGCCCAGCGGCGGAAACGGGTGGCGATCTGCGATTGCACCCGATAGCCGATGGCGATAATCATGTCGAGGTTGTAATGGCTGATGTTGCGTTTTACCTGTCGTGAACCTTCGGTTTGAACTAACAAGAATTTCTTGTAAGTTGACTCCGACGACAATTCTTTGTCGTTGTAGATGTTCCTTATGTGCTGATCGATGTTCTGCTGCGTCGTGTCATAGATTTCAGCGATCTGGTTCTGCGTCAACCACAAATCTTCATCCGCGAAAAGGACACGCACATTCGTGATGCCGTTTTCGTCCTGATAGAGAGCCACGCTGTTGTCCGGCTTCTGCATGACCGAGCACTATCCTATTCTTTGACGATCTCGTAAAGCAGCCGTGCACCTTCCGGATGGGCGACATCGGCGGTGAAGCACAGCGCGCCGTCGACCACGCGGGCAGGTACTCGGTCCAGGCGGCGTCCGCTGGTTGCGAGCGCATAGACAGTGTAAGCTTCGGGATGCTGTACCTTGAGCGCGATCTCCGCCTGTCCCACGCGCACGAGATGCGGCGTCTTGCCCCACGCCAGCAGGGTCTTGCGCGCTTGATCCGCATATTTGACATGGGTGTTCTGCACATCGGTCAAGTGCGTGAGCAGCAACCGCCGGCTGCGGGTCACCGGCTGGTCGTCAAGCGCACTCACCCAGACCGTGGCGGGCGTCCCGCGCAACGTCACCTTCAACGCACCGGCCGAGATGCTTCCCTCCTCCGCGAAACCGCCCATCGTGCGCTCGGTATTCAGCGTGAATGCGCCGCGCACCTGGTCAATCGCCAAAGGGCCGACCGTATTCGTCAACGATGCGACGCATGCCACCGTGCCGGTCGCATACGCTTCGCTCTCCGGCAACAAGCGCCAATTCGCAAGAGGCACCGTTGACGCATACGTCCCGACCTGCGCGTTCCACGCTGCAACGCGCCAGTCGGGCGCAACCCGTTGCGCGGTCTCGGGCAGTGCCGCGCCTTTGCTGTCCGCCTGCTGCGCGATATGAATCGCTACGCGCGACGATAGGGGCGCGAGGTCACGGCGCAGGAAGAGGCAGATCGACGCACGGTCCGACGCCTGCGAAAGCGGATCGGTCGCCACATCGAAATATCCGGCGAAACTGTTCGTGGAGAACATGTTTTCCAGTCGATGCGAATAAGCGAAGCGCCACAATGCGCTCCAGTCTTGCAGCGCGCCCATCGCGCCGGTCATGATTCCGCCAACGCCGCGGTACATGCCAGGGCCGGAAAAATTGTACTCCGAAACGGTGAATGGTTTGTTGGCGAGGCGGGCGAACGCGACACCGCACGGCGCTGTACATCCGGCACGTAAAGGATTTACATTGGCGCACCAGCTCGGCAATGCCCAGCGCTTGTCGAGAAAACGCGGGTGGTCGACGTAAAAGTGGTCGTCCACATAATCGTACAGCGCCTCGCGTACCGGCTGGAGCGTGGTGTAGTGTATGCCGCAGTTGTAGTTCGAGATCAAGGCGCGGCAGCCGATCTCTTCGCGCAGAAAAGTCTTCATGCGCTTGACCATGCGCGCTTCGATATCGGCCACGAAGCGCGCCACCGCCGCGCCTTCACGACCAGACATGCGCAACGGCATCGTGTCCGGAATATCGGCATAGGCGGCAGGGTTTTTGGCGCGCTGCTCGGCCAGCCACGCGGCCCATGCGGCTTGCATGGCCGGGGTTTGGCGCGCCTCGGCTCTGGCATAACCGATCGATCCTTCGTTGATCAATGCGATGAACGGCATACCCGGCTCGTCGGCGTAGCGGCGGCCGGTGTGCGGGTTGACGTGATTGAGAAACGCACGCGCGAACGCGACCCAATTCTGGAAGGCTGGCTCGTGTACCGCGATCAACGCCTTGAGAACCTGTATATCATCCACCTGACCGTCCTTATCAATGCCGATGTGACGCCAGGCAACCCGGCGCGAGACGTACAGGTCGGTGGTCACATAGAGCCCGCGTTTGTAACAGGCGGCCAGAAAACCGTCGAGCCGCGCCATTTGGTCAGGGTTGAGCGTCAATGCGTCCGGACTCCCCTGCACGCAGCCGTTGTCGTGATGGTGGATACGCACGCTGTTGTAACCCAAGCGCACTAAGCGGTCCGTGAGTTGGTCGGCCTGCTCTTGCGACGGGAAGTTGGCCGTGCTGCAGAAATTGACGCCGTAGAAGCGCTGTGCGACGCCGGGTTTGCGCTCAAACTCGAAGTGCGGGCCGACCGCCTTGAGCCACCCGTACTTGCCGGCCGGCGCATCGGTGAAACCCATGCCGGAGAAATCGAGCGCGGATCCTGGGACAATCTCTTTTTCGTACGCGAGTGTCACCCACTCCGGCCCCGCTTCCAGCACCACCGGCTGGGCGTATTTAAGGGTGAGCGGCGCGTGCGTTTTGAGCGTGAACCCGACTTGAAGCGACTTGCCGGCCGGATAGAGCCCCGCGCCACCGGCGATGACGCGGATGCCAAATACATCGCTCCAGCGACGGCTGTCTTGGATCAAAACAGAGGTCGGTTCATCGAACGTAAAGACAAGACGCTGCGCGGTAGGCGGCGGCATCTCGATCTCCAGTTCTTTGACTTTGCCGCTGAAGAGCGCAAGTTCGCCCTGCTTCTCGGGGAAGACGCCCGACTTTTGGTCAGCCCGCCAGCGTCCGCCGATTGCCTTCTGCGCGGGGAAACGGGTACTGACAAAGAGGCTGTTCAGCTCAAGCGCGGCCTTCGGCGTGAAGATGTAGTGCGCGTGGATCGCGCCATCAGCAATCGGCACCACTTTTACTTTAGCGGCAACCTGTTCTTTGTCCGAAAGCTTCAAGGCGCATGCGCATGTGCCGTTCTTCTCATCGGGGAACGTGAAGCCGGAGGCGGAGACACCACGCTGCCAGCCCTTTGTGAAGAGACTGCCTTTCAGTTCGAGTGCGGGTTCGCTGAGTGTCAAGGCCCCGCCCATGCCGAGCATTGCTTCGCCGCCGAAACACGCCAGCGGCAACGCGGCCACTAAACCGGCCACAAAGCGGCGCCACAGGGGAGCGGCGTGAATGCCGCCCACAGAACCGGATGCGCACCGCTTTCCCATTGTTTCACCCCAGCGGCTCCAATGCCGCGCCTCAATCGTGTCAATCATGTCAGTCATGTCCCAAAAGTGATCATTGCATCGCCATCAACTGCTGGATTTCCTGTTCCCACAACTCCTCGTTTGGCGTCTCCAGCACCAACGGCATGTTCTTAAAACGTGCGTCGGTCATGATGCAGCGAAAAACTTCGATGCCCAGTAATCCCCGTCCCAGCGACTCGTGCCGGTCGACGCGCGAGTTGAGCGCCACCTTGGAGTCGTTGAGGTGCATGCCGCGCAGATACGAGAAGCCGACCGTCCGGTCAAAGTGCTCCATCGTTGTCAGAAAGCCGTCGCGGGTGCGGAGATCGAATCCTGCGGCGAAGGCGTGCATCGTATCCAGGCAAACGCCCACGCGCGTCCGGTCGTCCACGCCGTCGATGATGGCGCGGATCTCCTCGAACGGAGCGCCCAGATTACCGCCGCTACCGGCGGTGTTCTCGATCACCAGCGTCACATCCTGCGTCTGCGCCAGTGCGGCGTTGATCGACTGCGCCACGCGTGCACACGCCGCTTCAGGCGTCAGCTTTCGCAGGTGGCTGCCGGGATGGAAATTCAGTTTGTCGAGTCCCAGCGCCATGCAGCGCCGGATCTCATCGATCAGTGCGCCCATCGATTTCGCGTGTGCCTCCTCATCCGGGTTAGCGAGATTGATGAGGTAGCCGGCATGCGGCATCACTTGGGCGGCAGTGTAGCCGTCTGCTGCCATCTGCTGCTTAAACGCTTCGATGTCTGCAGGCGTGTACGGCGCGGCGGTCCACTGCCGCTGGTTTTTCACAAACATGCCGAAGCCCGTTGCACCTAGCGCTTTGGCGTTCTTCGGCGCGTTGGTCACGCCGCCTCCGATGGACACATGCGGTCCGATGTAGTACATGCCTGCTCCCTTTCCTAACGCTCTTTCTCGCCCCACGAAGTATAGCCATTTTTGAAGAGCCATTCGGCAGCGCCAACGTGGCCTTGCCGTGCGGCCTGCCTAAATAGTTCGACCGCGCGGACATGGCTCCTCTCGACGCCGCGCCCATACTCGTACAGGGTCGCCAGATTGTAAGCTGCGCCGGCGGCACCCTGATTGGCGGCGGCCGTGAACCACTTTGCGGCGAGAGCATGATCTTGTGGCACGCCCTCACCTCGTAGATAAAGCATCCCAAGATTGTTTTGTGCGGCGGGAACCCCGGCTTCGGCTGCGCGGCGGTAATGCTGTTCAGCCTGCGCGTAGTCCTTTGGCACCACGATCCCGCGATAGTGAAAAGTGCCGAGCGCATGGATCGCGCGCGGGTTCGCCTGCTCCGCCGCCTTCGTGTACCAATTGAAGGCGCGCTCATGATCCTGCGGTACGCCGCGTCCCTCTTCATACATCTGCCCGATGAAAAACTGCGCCATCGCGTGGCGCTTTTCGGCGGCCTTGGCGAACCAGGTGAGCGCCCTGCGGTTGTCTTGCTTGACGCCGTCACCATCGCGGTAGAGCAGGCCGATGTTGACCTGCGCTTCGGTGTGTCCCTGGTTGGCAGCGCGCGCGAACCATAAGCCTGCCTCGCGTGGATTGCGCGGCACACCGCGCCCCCGGACGCAGATAAAGCCGTAGTTGAATTGGCCGTCGGCATTGCCGGACTCCGCCGAGCGACGGTACCAGTTGGCTGCGGCTACCAAATCCTTTTCAGTTCCGCGTCCTTCCTGATAGAGCCATCCGAGGTTGTTCATGGCACTCGAATGGCCCTTTTCGGCGGCACGCGTGTAGAGCGTAAGCGCCATGCTCTCATCCTTGGGCACGCCGCGTCCCTGAGCGTAGAGTGAGGCGAGGTTGTACTCGCCGTTGCGGTCTCCTTGCAGCGCGGCCTGACGGAAATACTCGCTGGCCTTGTCATCATCCTGTGGTACGCCCTGACCGAGGTAGTAGATAAGCCCCAACGCATTTTGCGCCAAGGTCTGACCCTGCGCCGCAGCCTGCTGGTACCAGTTGCGCGCCTCTTCCGGCTGATTCAGATTAAGGTCGCAGTCCAGCCCGATCAGATATTGGGCCAATGCGTTACGTTCCTGGGCGTGCGCGCGTATCAGCGGTCGCCCCTCGTTCAGATAACGTTCCCGCTGCTCGTCCGACAACGCGCAGAGAGGCTCTTGCGCGGCATGCACTGCCAGCAGAAAGCGGAAAAACGTCTGACCGGCATCGGCCATCTCTCTGACCTTCGCCACTGCCACCAAAAAATCATCGGTACTGCCTGCCGTTCGTGCGTTCACGAATCGCTCAACCGCGCCCCGGATCTCCTCCATCGCGGCCGCAGTCTCCTCGTCGGCGCGGACCACAGAAAACGTGAACACAAGTGCCGCGCTGGCGACCTTAAGAAGCGCGAGTCGCAAAGGGCGGCATGACCGCCGCCGGGCGCCCCTCCCGATGTTCCGCAAGTAATGAAACCTGGAAATCCTAAATCCTAAATCCCAAATCCTAAATCCCAAATTCCTTCGCCTCATTTGAACTTGTCCAGCGAGAGTTGGCTGCCTTCGCGGCGCGGGTTGAATAGGATCGCGTCCGAAACCGGCGTGTGTTTGCCGAGCACGCTCACCTGCTTGGAGCGCCAGCCCTTACGTCGGCTGTAAACGGTCATCTGATGACCGCGCGTCCAGAATAGCGGCAAATCCATCAGCCATGCCACCCTGTACAGCATCCGCAACCAGACATTGCTCGATCCGCGGATTCCGGAACTCCTGCGGCGGCCGTCCCAACGTCGCACCATCTGCACCCAGAAGCGACAGGAAAACCTAAATCCGAGTACGTCGAATCCGTCTTTTAGCAGATGGAAGATGTCGGATTCGGTGTAGCTGTCTCCAGCGCCGAACATCGTGCGCTGTCGGCTTAGCATAGCCGCCAGTCCCAATGGTTTACGATACGCTACCGTCAGCAAAAACATCCCGCCCGTCTTGAGCACCCGGTGGCACTCCTTGACGATGGCGCTGGCGTGAAAACTATCGGTCAGCACGTCATGTGCAAGTACGACAGCATCGAACTGCTTGTCCTCAAAGGGCAGTTCCCCATCTTTGCCGAGACACAGCACAGTCTCCTGTCCCAGCGCCGCCGCTACCAGCGAACGCCGTTGCTGTGTGGGCTCCACGGTCATCCAGTACCCGCCGACCAAACGCAGCGTGCGGCTGACTCCCGCATTGGTAAACCCCACATCCAATCCCGTCCGGACCGTGCCCGGCTGTGCATGCAACAGATGCAACACCGCATTGACCTCGCTCCGCAAGGGCAACGAGTACAATGCACTGTCGACGAAGGTCTCTCGTTTTTTGTACATGTTTCCAACCCAGATCGTCTTAAGCATATCATCTCGCAAACAGAGCCGTCAATAAAACAGGGGGTCTAGTCGTTCAAAACCGTCGTTCGAAATTGAGCAGTATACTTGTTTTCGTGTGAGAAAAAATGCTCTGTGCGTTTTTCGCGTCTTTAATTTTTTTTCATTTTCCTAAAAACAGTCCTTGCATTTTTCCCGATACACGCTACAGTACAGTCATAACAACATATCGGTGCATTCTCTCGTGGTGCAACGATCTGTTGTAGTTAACGGGTTCAACCTAACGAAAGGACAACGCAATGGCCACAGCAAAGAAAGCAGCTCCTGCGAAAAAGGCCCCCGCGAAAAAGGCGGCGGTGAAGGCAGCTCCTGCTAAGAAGGCGACGCCTGCGAAGAAAGCGGTTGCGAAGGCTCCCGCGAAGAAAGCGGCTCCGGCCGCCAAGAAAGCCCCCGTAAAGAAAGCGGCAGCCCCCGCGGCGAAGAAGGCGCCCGCCAAGAAGGCAGCTCCTGCGAAGGCACCGGCTGCGAAGAAAGCTCCGGCGAAGAAGGCGGCTGCGAAGAAGTAACACGCGACCGTCGTAAAAAAGTCACGCCTGCGGTTCCGTGCCGCAGGCGTGTTTTTTTTTGTGCATGCTCCAGCGAGCGACGGCTTAGCTGTCGCGGTAGATCACCTTTCGCGGTCCTTTTTCGATCACTCCGATCAGGACCGGCGTCTGACGCATCTTGGAGAGCAACGCCATCGCGGCGGTGGCGTCTTTCTGGCGCACGACGATGCAGAAGCCGATGCCCATGTTGAAGACCCGGTACATCTCGTCGCGGTCGACTCTGCCTTGGCGCTCGATGAAGGTGAAAAGTGTGGGCACGCGCCAGCTCGAGCGATTGATGACGGCCGTACAATTTTCGGGCAACACACGCGGAATGTTGTCCACAAAGCCGCCGCCGGTGATGTGCGCCATGCCGTGCACCGGCACTCGCGCCATCAGGGCGGTGACGGGTTTCAGAAAACTACGGTGAAGCGCCAGCAGTGCCTCGGTCACGGTGTAGCGGGTGCCGGGCAGCAAATCCTGCGGCATCAGTCCGCACTGGTCGAGGATCACCTTGCGCGCCAGCGAGAAGCCGTTGGTCTGTAGGCCGCCGGAAGGCAGTCCGATGATGACGTCGCCGGGTTTGATCTTCTTGCCGGTGACGAGCTGCTTGCGGGGAACCGTCCCCACGATCGTACCGACCAGATCGTACTCGTTCTGCGGATAGAGCCCGGGCATTTCGGCGGTCTCGCCGCCCAACAGTGCGCAGCCGTTCTCCTTGCAGGCCTTGCACAATCCGGAAACCACCTCTTTAAAAACAACAGGGTCAAAGCGCGAGGCCCCGATGTAGTCCAAGAAAAATAGCGGTGTGGCGCCTTGGACGAGAATGTCGTTGACACAGTGGTTGACGAGGTCCTGACCGACCGTATCGTGCTTCTTGGCGATGACGGCGACCTTGAGCTTGGTTCCGACGCCGTCAGTGCTGGCGACCAACAGGTTCTCCTTGCCCGGCGACTGGAAAAGACCGCCGAAACCGCCGATTCCGCCCACGACGCCCTTGGTGGCGGTGGCGCGCACCATCGTCTTGATGACCTCAATGCCGGACATCTTAGAATCTATGTCCACTCCAGCCTGCGCATACGCAGAAACTTTTTGCGTGTCATCGGCCTGTTTCATCATCCGTATCCTCGTGCTTCGGTCATCTTTCAAAGGAATCGCCAAAGGTTATCACAGTAAACCCCATGATTCCAGTGCAAAAAGTAAAAGATCTGCGTCTTTTCCCCCTTTTTTGTCCCTTTCCTTACGTTTTAGTGGCAAGAGCACGGTCGGGCCGGTTCCTTTTGATTGGCCGCGGGGGCTGTGCTATTCCTCTGCGCTTTCCTCTTTGCCCTTCTTCTCAATGGCGGCGGGGGGCTCGTCCTTGATTCTGGCGATGATCCTGTCGGCGACCTCGGGGTTGTTGCGCAGGAATTCGGTGGCGGCGATTGATCCTTGGCCGATCTGCTCCGACTCGAAGCTCAGCCACGAGCCGCGCTTGGCGACCACGTTGCGCGCAAGCGCGGCGTCGAGCACCGACCCCTCCCACGAGATGCCGCGGGCGTAGAGAATGTCGAATTCCGCCTCGGTGAAGGGCGGCGCGACCTTGTTCTTGACGACCTTGACGCGCGTGCGGTTGCCGATCACCGTGCCGGCGGGATCCTTGATCGCGCCGATGCGCTGCACCTGCAAGCGCACCGAGGCGTAGAACTTGAGCGCCTTGCCGCCGGGCGTGGTCTCGGGATTGCCGAACATCACGCCGATCTTGTCGCGCACCTGGTTGGTGAAGAGGCAGAGGGTCTTGGTCTGCGCGATGGCGCTGGTCAACTTGCGCATCGCCTGCGACATCAGGCGCGCCTGCAGGCCCATGTGCGCGTCGCCCATGTTGCCGTCGATCTCGGCCTGCGGGGTGAGCGCCGCGACCGAGTCGATCACGACCACGTCCAGCGCGCCGCTCTTGACGAGCTGCTCGGTGATGGTGAGCGCCTCCTCGCCCGAGTTTGGCTGCGAGACCAGCAGGTTGTCGAGGTCCACCCCGATGCGGCGCGCGTAGTTGGGGTCCATCGCGTGCTCGGCGTCGACGAAGGCCGCCAGGCCGCCGGTCTTCTGCGCATTCGCGATAATGTGCAGCGCCAGCGTCGTCTTGCCGGAGGACTCCTGCCCGTAAACCTCGACCACCCGCCCGCGCGGCAGCCCGCCGACGCCGAGGGCCAGGTCCAGCGACAACGCGCCTGTAGAGATGACCGGGATATCCTTCGAGGCCTCGGCGTCTCCCATGCGCATGATGGCCGACTCCCCGAATTCCTTGCGAATCTGGTTGAGGACCGCGTCCAACTGTGTGTTCCCCGACTTCTTCTCGGCCATGCCCCACTCCTTGTTCGGTGTTAAAAAAACGGAGGCCACAATACCAAAAACGCCCCCCAAGAGGGGAGCGTTTTTATGTATCTCTAGTCAATCGACGGTTCGGCTATTCTCGATCCTTACCGCTCAATACGTCAACTTGCGCGGCAGTTCCTTTGCCTCAGCCACCCATTTGGCGACCTCGGCTTCGGTGGGTACGCGGCGAGTGAGCTTCTTCTCGTCGTTGACCTTCGCCATCGCGGCGGTCAGATTCTCCGGATTGCGGGTGGCCAATTCGGGAACCGTGTCGACGCCGGCCGCTTCGAGCAACTCCGAAAATTCCGATCCCACGCCTTTGATCCTGAAAAGATCCACCATGTTGGCGAACCTCAGGATGAGTTTTCCGGAGATGCCGGTTGACTCGGCAAGTTCCTCGCGCGCTTTCGGCGTAAGGCACTTCTCAAGCAACGTATCGGTGTCCTTGATGCCGACACCACGCAATTTCTCGCCCATGATCGGGCCGATGCCTTCTACTTCCTCGATCGGATAATTGGCCATGACACACCCTTTCTACAGGCTGACACGCGCACGTATTTGGACGTGGTAAACCTTTGCAGGCACACCCGTGCCTACTTTTGACAGGTTCCGCAATCAGCGCAGTGGATAAAAGCAGAGTTAAGGAGAAAGGTCAACGATGAAAATGCAACCGTCGAATTGAACGGCGTTGACGGTCTGTCAGCCAAAATGATAGAGTCCGGGCAGTTGACAATGGGGAGGGTCGTGATGTCATGCTTTAATCGTTGGAACGGTGTGTCAATCACTGCCATGACGGCGGTTTTTCTGGTCGGTGCCGCCCTGTGCGGGGCCGATATACCACCGCTGGAACTTGTGGCTGTCAGTGATGCAGTGCGGGTGTTCGAGGATGGATATGGTTTCACCAACCATCAAAGCCAGTGCCAAGAAATCAATGTGTTCGGGCTACGGAGTGAGACGATCTCGGCACAATGTGTCGTGCGCGCGGGGCGCGACCTGCCCAAATTGACAGCCACATTGACCCCACTGAAAAAGGCGGGAAGCAATGCCCAAATCCCTGTTGAAAACCTGACTTGGAGGTTCGTGACGGACATTCTCGTGTTGACGAATACGCCCAGAATGCTGGTGTCCGACCTGACGCGTCCGGCGCCCGCCCGTTTTCCTGACTGCCTGTCTGAAGACCGCCAGTGTGCTGTAACCAATGGCGCGTTGAAAGCGATTTACCTGACGCTGCGCATACCGGCGGACGCGGAGCCGGGAGAGTACCGCGGCAGTTTGAAAGCCAGTTCCGACGGTGCCGCCGCCACATTGCCCATCACGCTGAACGTGTACCCCCTGACGATGCCCGAGCAGCGGCACCTGCTGGTCGTCGAGTGGATGTCCACCAGACATTTCAAAAAGTTTCACGGGGTAGAGTCAGAGCAGTCGGATCGTTACTGGCAAATCCTGCGGGCTTACGCAAAGAACATGGTCGAACACCGGCACAACACGTTCAAGATCGGTCTTTCGCTGATCAAAACCACAGTGGATGAAAAAGGCAACTACAACTTGGACTTCTCGGAGTTCGACCGGTATGCGCAGGTTTTTTGGGAAACAGGCCTCATGGATGCGATGGAAACCGGCTTTGTGGCGCGGCATGTCCCAGGCGGATGGTCTAGCCCTGAGATCAAGATATACGACTTTTTCACGGTCTACAACAAGGCCGACGGCAAGGCGCAAAAGGTTCCCGGCGAAGCGTTCTTGGCCAAGTTCTTGCCGCTTTTCGTCAATCATCTGCGCGAGAAAAAGTGGCTCGACAAGACGCTTTTCCACATTTGCGACGAACCCGCCAACCACAACATTACGCACTGGCGGAAGGCCTCCGAATTTGTACATCGCTATGCGCCGGAACTCCGCAGGATTGACGCGATCGAGACGCCGCACTGTCAGGACCGGTTGGAGGTCTGGGTTCCCAAGTTGGACCATCTTTCAACGTGGCAGGGCGCCTTTGAAGAAGCGCAACGCCGTGGCAATGAGCTGTGGTTCTATACGGTGGGCATCTATCAGGGCGGCGCGTTGATGAACAAGACCGTGGACGTCCCGCTGATCGACACGAGGCTGATGCATTGGCTCAATTACCGTTACCAGCTTAAAGGCTATCTGCACTGGGGGTTCAACAAATGGACTGATGACCCGTGGGAAGCACCGGGACTACACCGCGGCGACGGCTGGCATGTGTACCCCAAGCGGGATGGCCTGCTGGATTCGTTGCGATGGGAGCAGATGCGCGACGGTCTTCAGGATTATGAGTGCCTGTGGTTGCTGGAAGACAAGACACGCCAGATCGCGGCATCGCTCAGCCTGCAGGTGGCCAAGATGATTGAGCCAACCCGGCGTGGTCAGGAGATCGCGTCCCGCGTTGTGCGTTCTTACACCGACTTCAGCCGCGACCCGCAAATCCTCTACGCGGCCAGACGCCAAGCGATCGAAGAGACACTGGCTATGGATGCCGCGCCCCGCATCATCCTTCAAACATTCCCGCCGGAGCACTCCGTAGTGGCACGAAATTGCACGATTGATGTCCACGGCTGGGTTGAGCCCGGGACGCGTTTGAAAATCAACCACAGTAAAGAGGCGGTACCCGTGGGGGATGATGGTTCGTTCTTCGCACGCGCCTATCCCTCACGCACGGGAACAGTTGAATTCGAGGCAGAAGGTGCAAAGGGGGGGCGTAAAGTTTTCACCCGCAGTTTCCGCCTGCAAACGTTCCCGTGATCGGTAACACAACCGGGACTCTTGCAAAACCCTTTGCTTGCAAGTGTGGCACGGGCATCTTGCCCGTGTGTTTCATGGGCGAGACGCCCATGCCACGAGGCGTTTTGCAAGAGCCTCAACCGACAAAAAAACAGCGAGGTTGCTTGCACTGCCCAACGATTTGTTGTAAAAAGCAAGTGAATCTGGAGGGAGGTTTGGGTCGGGGTGTGTTCACGCCCTGAGTGTTAGCAAGAAGAGGATCTGAACCATGGATACAGAATCTGACCGTCCGCAACGTGATCAGCATCCCACAGCAGATGCATCGGCAATGGAACAGCGAACAGGCTGCCCATCATGCGGCAATGCCGTCTCCGATCCAGTCATGCCGTCTCCCCCTCCTGTACCACAAACATCGAGCGAAATCATGTTTTGCCCGAAATGTGGACAGCAGAACCTGGAAAACAACTTCAGATGTACGCGCTGCGGGTTTGTCCTTCACGACCCCGCACAGCCGCAATATGTCGTCACGGATGACAACACGCTGGGCGGGCTGATCCCATACAAGAATGTGCAAGCGTTATTGGCATACTACTTGGGGGTCTTCTCGCTTATTCCATGTATCGGCATTCCCCTCGGAATAGCGGCGCTGGTACTGGGAATCAAAGGTCTGAAGTATGCCAAGCTTCATCCCGAAGCCAAGGGTAAAGCGCACGCATGGGCAGGAATTATCTTGGGCACACTCTGTGCCGTCGCCTATACCCTGCTGACGCTGATCGTGGCGTCGGTGTCATTCATGTTTGGATGATGGATGTGTCCAATCAACAGAAAGGAACGAGACATGTACTGCAGGAAATGTGGCACACAGAATGATGACAACGCACACCTGTGTATCAAGTGCGGCGAGGTGCTTCAGCAGATCGGTGGGGCCGGCGACCCTCCGGTGAAAATTCCCAACTACCTCGCGCAATCCATTCTGGTGACGCTGTTCTGTTGCATGCCGCTCGGCATCCCCGCGATCATCTTCTCCGCTCAGGTGAACGGTAAGATTCAGGCAGGTGATATTCCCGGTGCGCTGGAAGCGTCTCGCAAAGCCAAAGTTTGGGCCTGGTGGTCGTTTGGTGTCTCGCTCGCCTATGTCATTATTATGGTAACCGTTAATGCGTTCGTCGCAACAGCAAGCACCCGATAAATTGGATCGAGAAAAGAAACGCTCTTTGGCGACGGTCATCACTTTGGGGATAATCGCCTTCGTAGCGCTCTGTGTCTTGTACGCCGTCAACCCCTCGAAGTCGCGGTTGTTTCCGCCGTGCCCCCTGTATCGGTTGACCGGCCTGTACTGCCCGGGTTGTGGTTCGCTACGGGCAACGCACTCGCTGCTTCACGGAGATCTTAAGGGCGCGCTCGGCATGAATCCGCTGATGGTTCTTTCCTTGCCCGTGCTTGGCCTTCTTGCGGTGCGGCCGCGTTGGGCATATTTACGGTGGATGCCGTGGGCCGCATTCGTACTTCTGGTCGTCTATGGCGTTGCCAGAAACATCCCGATGTGGCCGTTCACTTTGCTTGCGCCAAGGTGACGTTAGCTAATTTCGCGCGTAGCGCGGCGCGGACGCCGCCGACGGGAGCGGCGGCGCGTACCGCTGTTCTCCTTTTCAGCATCGTGCGGCGCGTCCGTGTCGTCCCGCGTCTCGCGCTGTGCGCGCTGGCCCGCCTGCTGCGCATACAACGCCTGCCACTCATCGAGACAAGAGTGATCGGCCTTCTCGGCGGTCAGCAGGATACGCTGGAAGGCCAGCGCTTCCGGAAAACTCGGGTGAGAAAGAAAACGACGGCCGCGTCCTTTGGTCGGCGAGTCGGCGAACCGGCGCGGCACGTCCATCAATGCCTGTGCCGTGTAGAGCGTGGCTTTGGGGATGTGCAACCGCTGCGTCACGGCGTGCAGTGCCCGACGCGCGACATGCTGCCGGTTGACGCGGCCATTCGGACTGCGCCGTTCCTCCTGCCGCAACAGGCTGAAAAAAAACGGGTAGATGAGACAGGCGAGACGCACGCCGTTGGAAAGCTCCTCGTTGGCGGCATCGGCATCAAGTGCGCCCAGATAGTCCCAAAGCGGCGACTTCTTGCCGCCCGATTCTTTAATGTAGGCGTCCAACTCCGGCAGCAGATCACCCAGCAGCTCATACTCCCACAGTAGCATGAACGCGGCGCGGGACGAGCCGAACGTAAAGAGGCGAAAGATCTCCTCGCAGAGACGGGGCGCAGAGGCATTGAGAATGTCGGCGTGATGTTTCAAGATGGCCTTGCTGCTGGCGCGGTCGACCGTGAACCCCAGACGCGACGCAAATTTGACGGCCCGCATCATGCGCACCGGGTCTTCGCGGAAGCGGATGTTAGGATCGCCGATACACCGCAACAGCCGCTTCTCAAGGTCTTTCAGGCCGCCCACATAGTCGATCACAGAGAAGGTTTTGATGTCGTAGAAAAGCCCGTTCACTGTGAAATCACGGCGCTTGGCGTCCTCCTCCGGCGTGCCGAAGGTGTTGTCTTCGGTTTGGTACAGGCCGTTTTCACTCTCCACTGTATCGGGCTGACGCCGGAAGGTGCTGGTTTCGATCACCTTGCGTCCAAAGACGATGTGTGCCAACCGGAAACGCCTACCGATCAGAAAGCAATTGCGGAACAGGCGGCGGATCTCATTTGGCCGCGCATCCGTTCCGACATCAAAATCCTTGGGCTGGCGGCCGAGCAACAGGTCGCGCACGCTACCGCCAACAAGATAGGCGACGTGCCCGGCTTTTGCCAGGCGATAGAGCACTTTCAGTGCGTCGGGATCAATGTTTGAGCGTGAAATACAGTGTTCAGCGCGTTCGCAGATCACGGGCGCGTCATTACGTTTAAAAAAAGGAATCATCGTGCAAATCGTTCGTTCATGTTTACAACAACCGGGCAAGTATGACAAAAAGCCCCCCCCGAAACAAGTTGGTTTCTGGTTTTGACTTACCACCGCGGTATCGCGGTTTGACCGCGCGTGCTTATTGAATCGTAAGGCACTAATTTCCCCAACGGCCGTTGTGCACGAAATCCGGATTGAAGCGCGTACGGGGCGCAGGCGTTTCCGCCGGTCGACCGATGGAGATCGCGGCGATCGGCAGGATCGCCTCGGGCACACCGAACAGGCGGCGAATACCGGTCACGCGGTCTTCGTTCGGGTGGACACCCAGCCAAACCGCACCGAGCCCAAGCAGATGCGCGGCTATCAGCAGATTCTGGACGGCGGCTGAACAGTCCTGTAACAGGTAGGAGAGTTCTTGGCGATTAGCCTGCGCCTGATCGCCGCAGACAATGATTCCGAGAGGAGCGTGACGGAGCATCTTGCCGTACGGCAGCAGGTCCGCCAACGCATCGAGGTCCGCGCGCTCGCGTACCACTAGAAAGCGCCACGGATCGCACGCCCTGGCGGACGGCGCGGCCATCGCAGCCTGCAGTAGAGCGCGAAGCTCATCATCACTGACCGCCTCGCCTTGACGGTAAACGCGAACACTGCGCCTTTCTAAGAGGGGAAGAATCTTATCGTTCATAGGTCACTCCTTCTTTCATTTTCTGTTCCAAACGATCATAACAAAACCGCCCCAAAACGCAAATTGCAGATTGCGGCTCTTGCACCCCGCGCGTGGCATGGGCGTTCCGAAGCACACGGGCGGGATACCTGTGTCACATGAAGGTTCAACCCTTTCGAAAAAATAACTGAATGGTGGACATGACGCAGAGGCGGAAATATGCTTTAATAGCTACGCTGAACTGGATAGAAGGCCCGCAGACAAGTTGTTAAGTACGGGGGATAGCATGCACATTGTTGTTTGTGTCAAACAGGTTCCGGATACGACGAATGTCCGTATCAATCCGGAGACCAATACGTTAATGCGTGAAGGGGTGGAAAGCATCATCAACCCCTTCGATGAATTCGCTTTGGAAGAGGCGCTCAAGCTGAAGGATGCCCACGGTGCGCGCGTCTCGGTCGTCTCGATGGGACCGCCGCAGGCGGAGGTCGTGTTGCGCGAGGCCATGGCCCGCGGCGCTGACGATGTGGTGTTGCTGACCGACCGCGCCTTTGCCGGTGCGGACACGCTGGCCACCTCGTATGCGATCTCGCAGGCGATCAAGAAGATCAATGCGCGGCCCGATCTGGTGCTCTTCGGAAAACAGGCGATCGACGGCGACACCGCGCAGGTGGGGCCCGGCGTCTCGGAGTTTCTGGGCTACCCGCTCGTCACGTATGCCAAGTCGATCAAGGTCGAGGGCGATACGTACACCGTCGAGACCATGATGGATGAGGGCGTGGACGTGATCGAAGGGAAGCTGCCTGCCGTGATGACCGTCGTTAAGGAGGCTTCGACGCCGCGCTTCGCCACGCTCAGCGGCTGGATGCAGGCCAAGAAGGCCGATATCCCGCGCTGGGGGGCGAAAGATGTCAATGCGGACCTTACCATGTGCGGGCTGGATGGATCGCCCACCAAGGTGGTCAAGATCTTCGCACCGCCGGTTAAGACTGGCGGGACGCGCATGGATGGCCGCGAGCAACCTTCGGCGGCGGTTGACGCGATCGTGAAACTGTTGCAGGAAAAGGGAGTGGCATAATTATGGCAGACGCACCGATTTTCATTGATCCCGAGAAGTGCCGGGGTTGCAAGAAATGTATTACTGCGTGCCCGTTCGACGCGCTTTACATGGAGGGCAAGTTGGCGGTGGTCAAGCCGGACGAGTGCCGCGCCTGCAACGCCTGCGTTAAAGCCTGTCCGTTCAAAGCGATTGTCTCGACAGCGGCCGAGACCCCGAAGGCCGACCTCAGCGCTTTCAAGGGCATCTGGGTCTTTGCTGAGCAGCATCAAGGCAAGGTGCAGGAGGTGGCGTATGAGCTGCTGGCCACAGGCCGCCGTTTGGCCAAAGACCGTGGTTGCGAATTGGCGGCCGTGGTGTTGGGCCACAATGTCAAGGATTCGGCAGCGCACCTGA
>Ga0208694_1002737_pt1 | contig 18021 bp, 20 predicted proteins | sample AD_UKC078_MetaG_FD_184442 | JGI IMG/M metagenome (GOLD analysis project Ga0208694, IMG submission 184442) | Active sludge microbial communities of municipal wastewater-treating anaerobic digesters from USA - AD_UKC078_MetaG (SPAdes) (version 2) | ecosystem: Engineered > Bioreactor > Anaerobic >...
AAATTAGCCGTAGAAAGGTTCGTTTTTAATTTTGATATTGATAGAATAAGAAATAAGTTAAGAGAAAAAGCTATAAAAAAAGGTTTTACTTCAGAAGACGATATCTTAAACAAAATTTCATGAAAATAATATTGGACACAAATGTTATAATATCAGCTTTTGTTTTTAAAGGGAATTGCGGTAAAGTTTTTGATTTATCGGTTAATTTTTTTGATAGTTATATATGTTGCGTTTTGCGCGCCCGGTTTGGACGCAAGCCGGATTAATTCGGAGAATTCAAAATAACGCATATACGTCGTTTTAGACTTCTCGTCTTCAGGATGAAAAGCGCTCGACCCCGCCGCGCGCTAGTCCATCCGTGGACGTCGGTCGGTTTTGGCGTTATACCCATATGTGTCAAAAAACTAATAGGATACTTTTTCATAAACAATAGTATTGATTATTATTCAAGAATTGTTTATATTTAAGTAATAAAATTATAACTTAAGGATGTTTATATGTCTGCTTTCAACGCTGTCATTGAGGATTTTGACGAATTAAAAATAAATGAAAAAAAAGAGGTTTTAGGTATTCTGAAACGAAGATATATTGAAGAAAGACGGTTAAAATTGTTTAAATCGCTAAAAATTGCAGAAAAAGAATATGTTAATGGCAATATAAAAAAAGGTAATGTAAACGATTTGCTTAGAGATTTGAATGATTGAAATATTTTGGGGCGATTATTTTAAAAAAAGATATAAAAAATGGTTTCAAAAAAATCAAAACTTAGCTAATATTTTCGAAATGAGAGTTACTGAATTTTCAACAAACCCTTTTAATCCTGTTTTAAAAACTCATTCTTTGTCAGGTAGATTATCCGGATGTTGGGCTTTTAGAATAAACTATAAATTTAGAATTATTTTCAGATTTTTAGATGAAAATAAGACAAAAGTACAATTGATTGATATAGGTAGTCATGGCGAAGTCTATTAAAATCTAGCCTTCTCGTCTTCAGGATGGACTAGCGCTCGACCTCGCCGCGCGCTAGTCCATCCGTGGACGTCGGTCGGTTTTGGCGTTATTACCCATATGTGTCAAATTTTTCGGGAGCGTCGCGTCGGTTATGCGTCGCATATGTGTCAATTTTTTTCTTTTTTGCTATTTGATATTGCAAATTTTATTTGTTTATTATATAAGATATTGTATCTATGGGAGAATAATTTATATAGTAGGAGTTTTGTATGCATATTCCCGATCATATGTTAAACGGAGCCGTTTGTCCGGTATCGGCGGCGGTAATAAGCGTCGCGGGAGTCGCGACGGCGGCAGTTTTAGCCGTTAAAAGTAAGGATAAACCTTCGCCGTTGAAATTTGCGGCTATCGCAATGTTTATATTTGCCGCTCAGATGATGAATTTTCCGGTTTTAAATGGGACGTCGGGGCATTTTCTGGGAACGACTTTTGCCGTCGTACTGTTGGGAATACCGTTCGGCATACTTTCTACAACGGCGGTTTTGATCGTTCAGTGTCTGGCTTTTGGCGACGGCGGATTATCCGTTTTGGGAGTAAATATTCTAAATATGGCGTTGATTGGAGCGATACCCGGAGCTGCGCTTACTTTTATTTTCAGATCAAACTTTAGGTTTAATAAAATTCAAAAAAGTATTTTAATATTTGCGGGATCGTGGCTATCGATAGTTATAGCCGCCTTTTTTTGCAGCGCCGAATTAGGAATATCGGGAACTATAGATTTTACGACGGTGTTTTCGTCTATGGTCGGAATACATAGTTTGATAGGAATATTTGAAGGAGTTATAACCGTAGCGCTATATTTGATTGCGACGTCTGAAAAGGCGCAAAAATCCGAAAAACTATCTGTCGGAATACTAGCCGTATCTGCCGTAATTATCGGTCTGGTTTTGAGCCCCTTTGCAAACGGTTTTCCCGACGGATTAGAATGGGTTGCCGAGAAATACGCTTTTTTAAACGAATCGGCGGCTCCGTTATTAACGTCCCCGTTTAACGATTACTCGTTATCTTTAATTAATAATGAAATATTGACTGTAAGCGCCGCCGGATTCATAGGGGTAATAATTACTTTTATTGCGGTAGTCGGGCTTGGGTTTTTATTAAACTTCAAACGCGACGACGCTCAATCGACGGTTAAATAATTGCGCATTTTATAAACGAGGGGTTGTCTCAAAAGTTGTCATTCCACCCTAAACGGCGCGCGCATCGTCGTATATGCGTTAAAAATGACACATATGCGTCGGGTTGAAACAGTCCCCTTATTACTTCAGCAAAAAAGATGTAATTTCAAATTTTAAAACTTTCTCTTTTTAATACGTTCAGCCCTTTGATAGATAGCGTTACGACTGGGTATTTCCCCTGTTTAAGAAGGAGATATTTCGTTTTAATGAGTAAATTTATTTCGTTTGCTATTGTCTTAATATCTGCCTCTTTTAACATTCCGAATTCGTCCCAATCTCTGTATCTTGGTTCAAGATCGTAACTCCCCTTCATGATCTTCGCGATTTTTTGTTTGCCGACTTCTCCGTCGCGCAGAAAGACGCAGTATAAAATTTTTTTGTGAATAAGTTGGATCGAAAAATTTTCTACGTTAGAAATATAAGTTCCTCTGCATACGTCGCATTTACCGCAATTTGGCTCGTTATACTCTTCGCCAAAGTAATTAAGCAAAAATTTTCTTCTACAATCGCTTGATATGGAGCAAAATTTTACGACTTCTCTAAATTTAGCTTGGTCAAATTCCATTTTTAATTTTATTTTATTTATATAATTCAATTTATCCGCTTTGGTAAATTTATTTTTAAGAATTTTGATAATTTTACCCTTTTTTATTTTATTATATTTGATTAATTTTAATTTTTGAAGGGCGTCGAGTTTTTCAATAATATCGTCTCGCATATATCCGGTACGTTTATACAGAGCGTCGATAAAACAACTTAATTCGTTGTCTCGAGAAATATTTTTTATCTCCTCAAAAAAAGTATTCAAATCGTCGTCGACGACGTTTTTGTCTTTTATAATAGAAATATTTACTTTCATATCTCTGATATATTCAAAATCTATGTAGCCCAGGAAGTGTAGTTGTTTCATCGCGGCTTCTACCTTAAAGCTATTAAGATTACTAGCGCCGGCTAAGAGCGTTATATCGTCGGTATAAAGAGGTTTTCTCTTAACGTTTACTATAATATCCAGAACGTTCGCAAGATCTTCAAAAGAAGGATTTTTGGATTCTATAAAAAATTGTTGAATGCGTTCGTCGTCGGTAAGATGCATTAAAAGACAGTAACTTGTTTTACCGTCTCGACCGGCTCTACCGGTCTCCTGATAATACGCCTCGATCGTTCCGGGAACGTTGTAATGCGCGACAAATCTGATATCCGGCTTATTTACCCCCATGCCGAAGGCGTTTGTCGCAATCAATATATCGACTCTGTTTTCAAGAAAATCCTCCTGAATTTTTTTTCTGATTTTCGGCGCCAAACTGCCGTGATAAATTCCTAATTTTTTATCTACGTTCGAAGAGAGAACGTTTAAAAGATTTTCCCCCTCTTTTATAGAAGAAACGTATATTATTCCGGGCGAACTGACTTTACCTAAGAATTCTATCAACGCCCTATTTTTTTTTTCAAAAGATATATGATTTTGGACGCCGTAAATAAGATTATCTCTGTTAAATCCGCTGACAAAAACGTTAGGTTTATTAATACCTAGCGATTTAGCAATATCGTCTCTTACCTCTTCGGTTGCGGTCGCAGTTAAGGCGAGAATAGGCGGGTTTTTCAAATCCTTGATTATGGCGGAAAGTTTGCGATATTCGGGGCGGAAATCGTGCCCCCATTCGGATATACAGTGAGCTTCGTCTATGCAAAAAAGCGATATTTTTTGTTTCAAAAGCCATTCGTAAAAATTCTTATTCTTAAATCTTTCGGGAGTGAGATATAGCAATTTTAACGAACCGTTTTCCGTTCTGTTTTTCACGTCGTTTTGATAAAAGTAGTCCACGGTAGAATTTAACATTCCGGCCGGATAATTAATGGAGTTCAAAAAATCCATTTGATCTTTCATAAGCGATATCAAAGGAGATATTACGATAGTAACCCCGTCGAAGCATAAAGCCGGTATTTGATAACACAAACTTTTACCTCCGCCGGTCGGCATTATACCGACGGTGTCCTTTTTATCAAGAACCGACTCGATTATCAACTTTTGTCCTAGCCTAAAATCGTCGTAGTGAAAATATTGTTTTAGATATTCAATCGCTTTATTAATCATCCGGTTATTCCAATCTATATGAAAAAGATATTTCAGCTTCGTTATTTGGGAAGCCTTTTAATATTGCGCCCTCCCAAAAAGCGATAGTATGCTTAAAAACGACGGCAAATCCGCTTTTCTGCCAAGATATCTCCTGTATTACTTTGTGAGCCAAATGGTAAGACGGGTCGCGGGCGAGCGTCAGATATTCAAATCCGTAGCCGATATGGAACTCTACCCCTTTTAGACCGCCGTAATACAGAGTAACAAAAAGTTTATTGTAAGTATATTGCGAAGTAAGATCGTAAAAATCAGGTCTGCCGGTTAAAACGTAACTAAATATATTTTTTACCCTTATGCCCGAATTAATTTTTTTGTTAACAAAATTAAGAAAAGCAAACTTGATATTCAAAATGTTTTTTATTCTTATCCCTGGATACCATCCGTCGGGGGTATAGGTAGCCATTATAGCCAGAGAATTTATGTCGCTGATAAAAAGATGAGCCGGAACAATCGGCGCTAATAAAAATAAATTCAAAAATCCGCCGAATTTAGCGGTCATAGCGCCCGATATTTCGTCGTTATTAGTCAACTCGGCTCCAAAACCGACGTCCATACTCAAAAGAAAAATAGGCATATTGATTTTTTTTAAAAATGGGGTAAATCTGAAAGATAATCCCGGTAAAACGACTCCGTTAAACTGAAACGAGAGGATATCGCTAGAAACGTCTTCGTAAAATATTTTTAACACATTTTGAAAAAATCCGGAACACCCGATCGCCGCGTTTTTATTTATGGGGTAATGATAAGCGACCTGAATTTGAGTGTCGTTGTAGGGGTAAAAAACGTCGTTCGGCTTTTTGATCAATATAGAGGCGTTGTTTCCAACGGTAATATTCGTAGTATTTGATATGGAAAATGAAACGTTGTTATTCTCCTTTTTTAATAATATTTTATCTAACATAACGTTAGCGTCTGTCGAAGCGTCTTTTGAAAAAATATATAACGAAGAAAAAAGCAACAACGTAAGTATTAGATTTCTCAAGAGATTGTCCGTAAGCTAATTTTGAATAATAAAACTTTTTTTGACGTTAATGTCAATCATTATTTAAGGTTTTGTAGCGCCGTCGGTTTTTTGGTAAGGGAAATTGACACATATGGGATGCAGTACTCCTCGATAAAAATTGACGCATATGTGTCAATTTTTTTTAATCAGTAAATTATTTGTTATTTTCTAAAAATTTATCCAAGTTTTTGTAAAGAGTTTTCTACTTTTAGTTGTTATATATATAAAAGAAAAGGAGAAAATTTTATGAAAAACAAAAAACATCTGTTCCATTTTATAGTGTCAGAATCTATGAATAATAATGTCATAGATTTCTTACTAAAAGAGTTCAAAATTAATACTTTCAGCAAATTGTTTGAGACTATGTTTCGCCTCGTTAACAAAAAAATGCCAAAAATGAAGAGAATAATAGGAAATCATTGCTCCGAATACGCCGTTATAGATAACTCCGACGATAAAAGATTGGACAAATATCTTAGAATCAGCGAAGCAGACTATTTGCGAATAAAAAGATGGCATTCTTTGTATAACGAATTCGGTATGGCTTCGACGGTTCGAGATATTATAATGTTTTTCTATAACGGCGTCGTGAAATACGGGCTAGAAGGATTTCTTGGGATTGTTGGTAAAAAATTGAAGATTGATAAGTTGAAAAACGATTTTTTGAGTAAAATGACACAACTGTTAAATATCGTCGCTCAAAAACAACTATTACACGAACTTGTAATCGAAAATTACCCCAAATACGTCTACCTTACGTAGTATTTTCTTATTTCCCAAAAAAACTAACGAGTCGCCTTTAACATATGCGCGTTTGACTAAACTCCACTAGTTTTAAATACCGACAAATGTTCGTCAATTTTGTTTATTCTTTCATTATTGATATTTAATAAGTCTACGGCTTGATTAATGATCTCGTTGACCTCGTTTTCTTTTGATACTATATCGTTAGCATACTCCTTGACTTTTTCTGAAATATCGGAAAGACTTGTTACTTCATCAATTATCGCCTTGCCCCCGGCGGTCATTTCGACGGAGCCGGCGCGAACGTCTTCGGTAATTTGGCTGATATTCTTAAAATTTTCTAAAATTTTAGCGGCGCCTTTAGAATAATCGTCAAGAGATTTGCTTATTTCATTTTCAAGATTTATAACGATTCCGACCGATTTAACGATTATATCAAACGAATCGGAAGTTTCATTCGATATATCGACCGCTATGTTGATAGTTTTTTTAAATTTTTCAAGATTAGTAGATATTAGTTTTGATTGTTCGTTAGAGACTTCCGCGAGTTTTCTTATTTCGTCTGCGACGACTGAAAATCCTTTACCATATTCCCCCGCGTGAGCCGCTTCAATAGCTGCGTTCATTGCAAGAAGATTTGTCTGAGATGCGATATTTTTAATGATATTATTTGATTCAAAAACGCTGTCGGATTGACTGGATAAAGCCCCAACCATCTCCTTAAGTCTGTTTAGGTTAGAATTACCGTTATTTAAAACATTTTGTAATTTATCAAACTCGTTTAGGTTGTCGTTTAGAAAAGCGCTGATGGATTTGGTTTTATCGCTCATCTCAACTATTTCGTTTAAGCTCTCGGCAACGCTTAAAGTTTGCGAACTTATTTTTAAATCCTGTTTTTTTATCGCGTTTGTTATCTCTTCGGTATTTGAAAAGACTTCCGTAACTAGCGCGGATTGCCGAAGTATTGCCGATTTTACCTCCTTTACGATATTGTTGATTGTCTCCGACGAAGATTTTGATTTATTCATCGCTTCTAACAATCTTGTTCCGTTTCGGTTAGTTTCATTTACAATATTTTTTACCCTAAACAATTTTATTGCGAGTTTATCTAAAAACTTATTAAAATTCTTACTCATCATACCCAAATCGTCGTCGCCGTTTTCTTCTAAACGCATCGTTAGATCGCCTTCCCCTTCGGCTAAACCGTTGGTAATATAGGTCAGTCTTCTTATCCCTTTTAAGACTGTAAGTTTTCCTATCAGATACGATAATCCGCCTACCAGTAAACCTGCTAAGACGCAGGCAACGCAGAATAAAACAAATAGAAATTGAGACTTATACTCTTTCACAAAAATATTCGTAAAAATAGGAAAAATTAATCCGACTATAACTCCGGAGAATATAGACAGAATTAAGAATTTGCGGATATCGCCTTTTTTGAATTTGATTTTATTTAACATAGTTTACTTCCATATATCTGTTTATCGTTGGCTTTAACGATACTATCATGGTAAAATAGTATTCTCCATCTTGAAGTCGTTAAATCTTTTTCTAATGCTTTTTTATTATATATCGAAATAGGACAAAGTCAAGAAAAAGTATTTAAAAATTTATTTGACACAACTCTAATTATATTTTATTATTGCTTATCTTAAATTATTAACAACGGTTTGAAATTTTGATACGTATGCTTTAACGACCAAATGGTCATATGGCGGTTTTTTAGGGGGCGTTTGATGAATAGAAGAGTAGTTATTACCGGTATGGGGACTATCAATCCTTTGGCTCATACCGTTGAAGAGACGTGGAAAAAACTTTTAGACGGGGAGTCGGGGATCGATACCGTTAATACTTTTGATCTTGACGGAATCAGGAGTACCGCCGGCGGAATAGTTAAAAATCTGAATTTAGAAAAATATCATATTGACAATAAACTGGCTAATAAAATGGACGCGTATCAGCAGTTATGCGTATGCGCTATGTTCGAGGCGGCTCTTTCGGCTAAAATTCCGATGAGGCATCCGGAAGAGCGCGAGGTCGTATTCCCGGAGTTTGAGGGGATGAAGCCCGCCGTTAGCGACCCATTTAGATTGGGAGTAATGCTTGGAGTAGGGGTAGGCGGACTAAAGACGTTTGAGGAACAGGCTATCGTTCTACACGTAAAAGGGGCTAGAAAAGTTAGTCCTTTTATGATACCTAAGATGATAGCCAATCTGGGCGGCGGCTGGGTCGCTCAGGCTATTAACGCTATGGGGGTAAACTCTTGCAACGTTACCGCTTGCGCTTCGGGCACAAACGCGCTTGGAGAGGCGTTTTTTGCGATAAAAAATAACAGAGCGGACATTATTGTTTCGGGAGGATTTGAGTCGGCTATATGCAAGATCGGTTACGCCGGTTTTTCTAATATGCGCGCTCTTTCAATGAGAAACGACGAACCTAAAAAGGCGTCGAGACCTTTCGATAAAGACAGAGACGGATTTGTTATGGGCGAGGGGGGGGCTATCATAGTTCTCGAAGAGCTTGAGCACGCTTTAAAGAGAGGAGCAAATATTTTAGCCGAATTTGTCGGATACGGACTGACCGCCGACGCTTACCATATTACTTCCCCGGAACCGTCCGGTAAAGGCGCCGTTAGAGCTATGAAGGACGCGATAGATAACGCGGGTATAAATAAAGAGTCGATCGACTATATCAACGCTCACGGGACTTCCACCAGCGCTAACGATCGCATGGAGGTAAACGCCATAAAAGAGACGTTCGGCGAACACGCTTACAAGTTGACCGTTAGTTCGACTAAGTCTATGTCCGGTCACCTTTTGGGAGGAGCGGGAGCTTTTGAGGCGATGGTTATAATCAAGTCCTGCATGGAAGATAAAATACCGCCGACGATAAATCTTGATAATCCCGACGAGGGGATGGATATTGATTTGACTCCGAATAAAATGAAAGAGAAGACTGTAAATTACGCAATGAGCAACTCTTTCGGTTTCGGCGGTCATAACGCGGTAATAATTGTAAAAAAGTATAAAAAATAAATTTAAGGAGACGTCTATGGATTTTGAAAATAAGGTCGCGCTGGTAACCGGAGCGTCGAGAGGAATAGGAAGAGCGGTAGCGGAAGTATTTGCCAAAGGTAAAGCTAAGCTTATCCTAACGGCTACGACAAATTCGATCGACAACGTCGCAAAAGAGATATCCGAAAAATACGGCGTAGAAGCGATAGGAGTCGCCGGCGACATATCCAAAGAGCCGGACGTGAAAGATCTATTCAAAATTATTATGGAAAAATTTGGTCGGCTCGATATATGCGTCAACAACGCCGGTATAACAAAAGACGGGCTTTCGATGAGAATGAGCGTCGAAGATTTTGAGTCTGTAATAAACGTAAATCTAAAAAGCGCCTTTATAGTCAGCAAAGAGGCGATTTTGCTTATGATGAGAGAAAAATACGGTAGAATCGTTAATATGTCGTCTATAGTCGGCATAAGGGGCAATGTTGGACAGGCGAACTACGCCGCGTCTAAAGCCGGGATCATAGGGCTTACAAAGACGTTGGCGAGCGAAGTCGCTAAGAGAAACATCACGGTCAACGCGGTGGCTCCGGGTTTTATAGACACCGATATGACTAAAGCGGTAGCGGACAAGGCGAGGGAAGAATTTTTATCCCTTATACCTATGAATAAAGCCGGCCAACCCGAAGATATAGCCGAAGCGGTAGCTTTTCTAGCGTCCGATAGAGCCAAATACATAACCGGACAGGTGTTGGTTGTAGACGGCGGATTGATGTTAAAATAAAAATTGACGTTAAAATAAAAGAGGGGGACGATATGTTAGATTTTTCATACGAAGGAAAAGTATTCGACTCTTTTACGTATAAAGTGGAGAGGTGTAAGATAAAAGAGCTGGCGCAAGCCATTGGCGACGATAATCCGCTTTTTTACGACAAAGATTACGCCGTTTCTCAGGGATATAAGGATACGCCGGCTCCGTTGACCTTTCCGACGGTCATAAATTTTTGGGGATATCCCGAAATATGGAAAAGAATGAGCGAGATAGGCATCGACGTGAAACGTCTTCTTCACGCTAAGGAAGAGTATCAATATATAGAGCCCATATACCCCGGCGATGTTCTGACCGGAACGGTAAAAGTCGATTCGATGCGATCGGGCGGTCTTATGGATATGGTTACTTTCAAGTCGACCTTTATTCGCGAAGGAAAAGAGGCGCTAACCGCAAAAATGACGATAGTGGTCGTAGCTCAAGGAGAATAATATGAAATTACCAAAATATGAAGATATAACCGAAGGATACGAGATACCTTCTCTAACTAAGGAGCCGATAACCCAACTGCAACTCGTTAAATACGCCGGCGCCTCCGGGGACTTTAATCCTATTCATACTATCGAAGCGAACGCAAAAGAGGCGGGGCTGGATGGAACCATAGCTCACGGTATGCTCGTTATGGGAATGTTGGGGCAGGCGATAACCAATTGGGCGGGTATAATGAGCGTGAAAAGTTATTTGGCGACCTTTAAATCGATGACAAAGCCCGGCGACGTTTTGACGGCAAAAGGGACGGTCAGAAAGAAGTACGAAAACGAAGACGGTAAATTTGTCGACTGTAAATTCTCAATTGAAGATCAAAACGGCGAAGTTAAAGTCGACGCTAAAGTTACCGTTAAATTCTAGCGGTTATTCTCGGCATAAAGGGCGCTTTAACGCTATATAATGGTTTACTGAAAATTTCCCGATATTTTGAATTGTATTCTGTCAGTTTTTTGGGGCGGGAAAATTAACGCATATGGGACGCAGCGCTCTTTGATGAAAAATTGACGCATGTGGGACAAATAAATTGACACATATGGGACAAATATTTTTAATTCCCCAAAAAACCGACGAGTTACTTTTAAATTTTGCTTTATTTTTTTATTATTATGAATTAAACTGTTATTAATGAAAAGCAACGCAACGTTATTTGATTTATTTCTAACCGGCGCTTTGGTTATATGCGTAGTATCGCTGTTTTTCTTGAAACTCTTTTTTGGAAAAAACGGCAGTACTATACTTATTCAGACTTCGAAAGATAAATTCGCCTATTCAATTGATCAAAAAATAGTAGCGGATATTTCGGGCGATCTCGGATTAACTAAAATTGAGATAGATAACGGAAAATTCAGATTTTTAGAATCGCCCTGCAAAAACAAAAATTGCGTAAATTCCGGTTGGGTTCGTTCGGCGAATTTTCCGGTAGTATGTCTGCCCAACAGAGTTTCTGCGTATATAATGAAAGAGGGGGATAAAGACGCTTCCCTATACGACGGAGTAACAAGATGAACGGCTCTAATAATAAAATAGCGCTTTTTGCGGGATTATCTTCTTTTCTAGCCGTATTTGAAAACTTTATTCCTATACCGGTCCCTTTTTTAAGAATAGGAATTTCTAATATACCCGTATCTTTAGGTTTTGTACTGTTTAATTTTAAGGAGTTATTGTTCATCGTTCTATTTAAAACTATATTTTCCCATTTGTTTCGAGGAACTCTTTTTTCTTACGTTTTTCTAATCGCCTTATCGGGAAATTTACTATTTATTTTTATAACTTTTCCCTTTTATCAAATTTTTAAAAAGCGTATAAGTTTCATATCGTTAGGATTAATTGGCGCGATATCTCATAATTTAGGTCAAATATTCGCATCTCTTATTTTTTTACCGGCAAAAAGCGCTTTACTAATCGGGTATTTTATTATTTCTATAGGTCTTATTTTTGGATTTGCAAACGGTTATATTTGTAATATAGTTTATAGAAAATTTTTTACAAGGGCGTTATATGGTCAAGTTGTATAAAAAAGTGGATAATAAAATTCAATGCGATTTATGTCCAAATTTGTGTAAGCCGGATAATCTAAAATTCGGAGCGTGTAATATCAGGAAAAACGTCGACTCAAAGATAATCAATCCATACGAAGGGATCATATCTTCTTCGTCGCTCGATCCGATAGAAAAAAAACCGTTATATCATTTCTTGCCGGGTTCTAAAATTTATTCTATAGGTTTTTTTGGTTGTACTCTAAAATGTAAATTTTGTCAAAATTACGCTATCAGCCAGTTCGCTCCAAGAGCGCCTCAAGCGATAACTCCGGAGGAATTCGTTAATTTTCTTATTAAAAATAATTATAAATCGGTAGCTTTTACCTATTCCGAGCCGCTTCTATATTACGAGTGGGTCTATAAGACGTCGAAATTATGTAAAGAGAAAGGCGTCAAAACCGTTCTTGTAACAAACGGATATATTAATCCCGAGCCTGCGAACGAACTGCTAAATTTTATAGACGCGGCAAATATTGATTTTAAATCGTCAAAAGACGATTTTTACGTCGAAATGTGCTCGGGGCATTTAACGCCGGTTAAAGAATTTATAAAAATAGCGTTTAATAAAAATGTTCATATAGAACTTACGACTCTGGTTATCACAGACTTGAACGACAATATTGAAGAGTGCGTTGAAATATCAGAATTTATCTCTTCTCTATCAAAAGATATTCCGTATCATATATCTAAATATCATCCGGCTTACAAACTGAATAAAAGACCGACAAGCGAATCGACGATAATGGAGTGGACAATGGAGGCAAGCCTGAGACTAAACTACGTCTACGCGGGCAACGTCTCTTTTAGTAACGATACTTATTGTAAAAATTGCGGAAATATACTTATAAACCGCGACTATTATACGGCCGATATAAAAAACCTTAACGAAGACGGGACGTGTCGACAATGCTTAACTGATAATAATATTATTCTTCATTGAAAAGTATCCCATCAGTTTTTTGGGGAGGGGCGCGGCGGCTATGTAGCTCCATATGTGTCAAACTTTTAAATAGCGCGCCGCGTTACCGAGCCAATCAAATTGGCTTTTTCCCGAAACTGTCCGAAAACTACGTCGGAAAGAAAATATCCGAGATATTTGCTAAAACGAACTCTTCAAACAGAGTAGAACTTGCAAATAAAATTACAAAAAATCCAAATTCTATATAAAATATGGAGGGGGTAAAGAAATATACCCCAAAAGGTAAAGAAATATACCCTTGTTTTTTTTGACAAATTACCGTAACATACCGGTCAAACGTTACTCTCCCAATCTGAAATATTATTAATTTATTAATAAGGAGGTATTTTTTTGGGGAATAAAAAAATTGACACATATGATACCGACGTATTAAATATTACTGACAAGGATATAAGAACAGTAAAGGCGTTATATGGTAAATAGGAGAATTTTATGAAGAAAATAATTTTACTTATTTTTCCCTTATTAATGATAATCAATTACAGTTGCGTTCTTGATTCAGAATCTGAAACCATAACTGAAGCGCCATATCATCCTGTTATAAAATTAAAGGTAAATTTTATTAATAATTCCGACTTAACATTTGATTATTCTATCAATAATGTTGAAATTGGCGTTACCGGTTTAGATAATACTCCTGATATATTTAGAAACTATGAAGAGTATTTGAACTTTAAAAATCGTTATTCTATAAACGAAGATTTTAAAGAAACGCCAGTTATAATATCCGGAGAAGGACGGTTTGACGACGTCAATTATAAAGGTATAGTTTTAGTAGATAGTTCTGATGATTTAATTTACTACGAAGATAATATGTTGAGACCTTTATCGTCTATATCAGTTAAAATTAAGTTTAGTAATAATATTGAAAAAATTTTAGCCGGTTGGCCAAAATATTATTATAGTAAACTTTCAAATGTCGTTAAATATGGATTTTGTTATAACTTTGTTAATTTTGATAAAAAAATATGGGATTATTGGACCGGAACAGAACCATACATTACATTTTCAATTGATAGCGACGATTCAAATGGGAATATAAGAGGATATTTAAAAAATACATTATATTCTTTACGAGTAACAATAAATAGTCCGGATAATATTATTTTTGAAGTATTGCCTGAAACCGGAGAGAGTTTTTAGTCCGGCGATTTATGCCCAAGCTTGTCGTCCGCGACAAGCTTGGGGGCTTAATATTTAGTTTAAATCGCTAAATAGGAATTAAATATAAAATGGAGGTAAGTATGAAAAAAGGTTTATATTTTGCGCTTGCAGTAATTTTAATGATTACCATTTTTTCTTGCGTAGGGTGTGGTGGGTATATTCCAGATTGGGGACCAAGAAATATTAAGTTTACCCCCGGTTCGGGTAAAGTTGGAGATATAGTAACGATCACGGGAGAGAATTTTTTTGAATTGGAAAATATGGAACTGTATAAAAATGATAGACAAAAATTTATAAATAAATTTAGCAATTATTGGCCTTTAGCATATTTTAATGTTAATCTTTATTCTACTGCCGAGGTTGGTTATAGTCAATTACATATTGAGGGAGAGGAGTGCATGGAATATATTAGTTTTGATACCAATAAAATAGTTTGTAAAGTCCCGGAAGGCGCGAAAAGCGGAAAAATATGGGTAAACGGTTATTATGCAGGAGGCGGAATGGAGCTTCATCATCCGTCGGAAGAGGAGTTCATCGTTTACGACGAAACGGGAGATATAGTGAGGTAGATTAGCCCTCCGCCCTGCGGTTATCGCCGGGCGGAGGATAGTATTCTGGAGGTAAGAAATGATTAAAAAAACGATTTTTTTTATAATTTTAATAATTGTATTTATTATCTCATGCGATAATTTTGGCGAACCTGGGTATGTTCCGGATTGGGGACCAAGAAATATTAAATTTACTCCCGGTTCGGGTAAACCGGGCGATACAATTACGATTACGGGAGATGATTTTTTAAGCAAAGAGGAGATGGAAATTTATTTAACGGATAGACAAGAATTTATTTATAGACATAATCCATTTCCACTTATAAAATTTAATGTAAATATTTATCATGATCCTGAACATCAATCAACCTTTGTTCTTGAAGGAACAGAAGTTACTGAATATTTAGAATTTAATACCAATAAAATAGTTTGTAAAGTCCCGGAAGGAGCAAAATCCGGTAAATTATGGGTTAATGGGAAATATACCGCATTTATAAAGCCTCTTCATCATCCGTCGGAAGAGGAGTTCATCGTTTACGACGAAACGGGAGATATAGTGAGGTAGATTAGCCGTATCCGCCAAATCAACTCGAATTAAGCGCGGCGCGTATCATATGTGTCAAATTCCTTCGTCGGGGAGCGCGACGCGTATAGCTTCCATATGTGTCATTCCCCAAACAACCGACGGAGCGTCTAGTTAAGGTTTAAACGTTACGTATTACAAAAAAAAAGAGGCGGTCCTAAAAGACGGCCTCTTTTTTTTGTTGTAATCTATCCCAATCGTTTTTTGAGAGCTTCGTACTCGTCCCAAAGTTCTTTTGGCATATGAGAGCCAAATTTTTCAAAATGTTCTTTGATACCGGGTATTTCGTTTCTCCATTCGTTAATATCTACTTTTAACGCCTCGTCGATATACTCTTTTTTAATATTCAATCCGCTAAGGTCGAGTTCTCCATCGTTAGGAACTTTGCCAATCGGAGTTTCTTTTCCTTGTTTTACTCCGTTAATTCTTTCAATAACCCATTTTAAAACTCGGCTGTTTTCGCCGTAACCCGGCCATAACCATTTGCCCTCTTTATTTTTTCTGAACCAGTTAACGTAGAATATTTTTGGAAGTTTGCTTTGATCCGCTTTCTTACCAATCTTAATCCAATGAGCGAAATAATCTCCCATGTGATATCCGCAAAACGGCAACATTGCAAAAGGATCTCTTCTCAGTTGTCCCATAACTCCCGCCGCCGCCGCGGTCATTTCGCTGGCGACGATCGATCCCAAAAATACGCCGTGATTCCAGCTAAGCGCTTCGTGAATCAAAGGCACGACGCTCGCTCTTCTTCCGCCAAAAAGTATAGCGGAAATAGGAACTCCTTTCGGATCGTCCCAAGCTTTATCTATAACGGGACATTGGCTAGCCGGAGCGGTAAATCTGGCGTTTGGATGAGCGGCGGGTCTTCCGCATCCCGGAGTCCACTCTTGATTTTTCCAGTCTGTAAGCTTCTCGGGCTCTTTATCGGTCATTTGTTCCCACCATACGTCCCCGTCCGAGGTAAGAGCTACGTTTGTAAATATAGAATTTTTAGTTAACGATAACATAGCGTTAGGATTTGAACTCATCGAAGTTCCCGGAGCTACTCCGAAAAATCCGGATTCAGGATTGATAGCGTATAACCGCCCGTCGGCTCCGAATTTCATCCACGCAATATCGTCTCCAACGCACTCTACTTTCCAACCGGGTATAGTAGGTATCAACATTGCTAGGTTTGTTTTTCCGCAAGCGCTTGGAAAAGCCGCCGCGACGTATTTTTTATCGCCGGTTTTTTCGTTTGTTATGCCAAGTATGAGCATATGTTCGGCGAGCCATCCCCCTTCTCTAGCCATGACGGAGGCGATTCTTAGCGCAAAACATTTTTTACCTAAAAGAGCGTTTCCGCCGTAGCCGCTTCCGAAAGACCAGATAGTTCTCTCTTCGGGAAAGTGAGTAATATATTTGTTATCTGCGTTGCATGGCCATGGAACGTCCTTTTCGCCCGGTTGTAAAGGTTTGCCGACGCTGTGAAGGCACGGTACAAAATCGTTATTTCCTAAAGCGTCTAGAACGGCTTTGCCCATTCGAGTCATAATTCTCATATTATTAACAACGTATATCGAATCGGTCAGTTCTACTCCGATATGCGAAATATTTGAACCGATTGGTCCCATACTGAAAGGTATAACGTACATAGTCCTTCCTTTCATACATCCTCTATATAAATCGGTCATGATTTTCTTCATTTCTACGGGATCTTTCCAGTTATTTGTCGGACCGGCGTCTTCTTGTTTTTTTGAACAGATAAAAGTTCTGTCCTCTACTCTCGCTACGTCCGCCGGATCAGACTGAACGTAGAAAGAATTTGGTTTCAATTTAGAATTCAATCTTAAATAAGTGCCGTTTTTTATCGCTTCTTCGGCAAGCCGATCGTACTCTTCCTGAGATCCGTCGCACCAATAGATCTTATCCGGCTTACACATATCGGCCATATCCAAAACCCATTTTTTCAACTTCTCGTTTTTTGTCATACTGCTGTCGTTCATCGTAAAACTCCTTATGTTTAATAAAAATATTTATTACTTCTTAAAATTATCTTCCCTAAAAATATAAAAAAATATTTAATATTTCAACTGTTTTAAATATTAATTTAATTTACCATAATATTTTAAAAATATCAAGATAAATATTGATTTAATTAAAAAAATGTTTTATTAATATTAATATTATTTATTTAATCTTTAATTATACGCTATATTTTTAAATTTTATAAAGGATTGAAGATGAAAACTATAAGTTGCCCCGGTTGCGATAGAAAAATGCTCATAACGAAATTAGAATGTCCGACTTGCAATATCAAAATCAAAGGGGTATTTCAATCTCACAGATTCGGTTATCTTGATAAAGAATCTCTCGATTTCATAGAGACCTTTATTCTTTCTCGAGGAAATATCAAAGATATTGAAAAAGCTCTTGGAGTATCTTATCCCACGGTAAAAACAAAACTGGATAAAGTTATAACCGAACTTGAGAGAATTAAATCCTTGGAAGAAAAAAACATTCAAATTACTTCGGAAGTATAAAATATAATAATTCCTAACGTTACAAAACCGTATCTCGCCGTTTTTTTTGTGGGATAAAAAATAATTTTACGTAGAGTAGACGTATTTGGGATAATTCTCGATTACGAGCGCGTATAACAGCTGTTTTCGAGCGGTAATATTTAACAGTTGTGTCATTTTATCCAAAAAGTCATTTTTCAACTTATCAACTTTCAATTTCTTACCAACAATCCCAAGAAATCCTTCCAATCCGTATTTTGTAACGCCGTTATAGAAAAACAGTATAATATCTCGAACCGTCGAAGC
>Ga0208694_1002744_pt1 | contig 18012 bp, 16 predicted proteins | sample AD_UKC078_MetaG_FD_184442 | JGI IMG/M metagenome (GOLD analysis project Ga0208694, IMG submission 184442) | Active sludge microbial communities of municipal wastewater-treating anaerobic digesters from USA - AD_UKC078_MetaG (SPAdes) (version 2) | ecosystem: Engineered > Bioreactor > Anaerobic >...
CTGTCACGGAAGAGGTCAGCTTTACAACAGATCTTCTTGTCCTCAGTTGTGCCATTGTGCCGAGAGACAACGAAGCCATTGCAACCCTCTTCAAGGTTCCGAGAACAATAGACGGCTTTTTTCTTGAGGCACATATGAAACTCAGGCCTGTTGATTTTCCCTCAGACGGCATGTTCCTGGCTGGACTATGCCACTCGCCGAAGAATATTCGTGAAAGTATTGCCCAGGCAGAGGCGGCCGTTGCAAGAGGAATAACGATCCTGTCAAAAGATCAAATCGCAGCCGGCGGAGTAGTCGCAAGGGTTGAGCCAGAAAAGTGTGCTGCCTGCCTGACATGTGTGAGGGTATGTCCATACTCTGTCCCGGTGATCAATGAAAAAGGTGATGCAGAGATCGATATCAGTAAGTGTAAGGGATGTGGCATATGTGTTGCTGAATGCCCTGCCGGGGCCATTGACCTGATGCATTACAGAGATGCTCAGATTATAGGCAAAGCTAAATCCCTTTTTTCTGAAGTAACAGGCGACATGGTAGCAGAATGTGAATCGTGAAAATGAAGATTGCAGATTTAAAAGAACAGGATGAAGAAAAGGTTGACGGTGAGACCGAGGACATTTGCTTTCGAAACATGAACTGTAGTTGAGGAATTCTAATGGGGAAATTTGAACCGCAAATTATTGCCTATTGTTGCGAATATTGAGGGTATACTGCGGCGGACCTGGCAGGTTCGATGCGTCTTTCTTATCCTACAAATGTGAAAATCATTAAAGTCCCCTGTACAGGTAGGGTAGATATCACTCATGTTCTTAAAGCCTTTGAGGACGGTGCAGACGGTGTTTATCTTGTGGGGTGCCTTGAAGGTGACTGTCACTACCTTGTGGGAAATATTAGGGCAAAAAAACGGGTAGAGTATTTGAAACATATCCTTGATGAATGCGGGGTGGGGGGTGAGCGCGTGGCAATGTATAACATGTCTTCAGCTGAGGGGCAACGTTTTGCCGAAGTGGCAAGAGAGATGACAGAGAAAATCCGAACACTAGGGCCAAATCCTGCAAAAAAGGAAAAGTAAACGTTTGGCAGTTAGCAGTCAAAAATGAGCAAAAGGCTAATAATATGTATTTGACAATAACTGAGAGCTGAGATAACAAGGAGCCAAAAATGATAGTAGCAAACAGAAAACCCTTTGAAGAGATTATCGAGATGCTCAAGCCCTATTCGAAGATACTCCTCCTTGGCTGTAACGAATGTGTAACTGTCTGTGCCACGGGCGGTTCAAAAGAGGTTGCGGTTCTGGCATCTGAGATTCGCCTTTACAGGCAGAAGGAAGGAAAACCTGTTGAGATAGGGGAGGTAACGCTTGAGCGCAACTGCGATCCCGAGTATGTTGAGAGTCTGAAACCTTTCATTCATGATTACGAGGTGGTCCTATCTATGGCGTGTGGCTGTGGGATTCAATTTGTAGGAGAGCATTACAGAGATAGGCTGGTTTTGCCGGCAGTCAACACGACCTTTTATGGTGTCACTGAAGAGCATGGTGTATGGACTGAGAGGTGTCAGGGCTGTGGTAACTGCATTCTCCACAAAACCCTTGGAATCTGCCCTGTCACTCGATGCGCAAAGAGTATATTTAACGGTCCATGTGGAGGCTCCCAGGGCGGCAAGTGTGAGGTGGACAGGGATATTCCGTGTGCCTGGCACCTTATAGTGGACCGTTACAGAGAGTTGAATATGATGGATAAATACCTTGAAATCCAGCCCATGAAAGATTGGTCAACGAGCAGGGACGGTGGTCCAAGGAAAAGGGTGAGGGAGGACTTGAAAATATGAGCACGCAGAGCAACCTCGAACGGGTCCTGAAAAGCGGGACCTTTGCTGTTACATCGGAGTGCGGCCCTCCACGGGGGGCTGATCCTGAGGTTGTGAAGAAAAAGGGCAGTTATCTGCTCGGATATGTAGACTGCGTTAACGTTACGGACAACCAGACAAGCGTAGTTCGCATGAGTAGCTTTTCTGCGTGCCTGGTGCTCAAAGGGGTGGGTCTTGACCCGATAATGCAAATGGTATGCAGAGACCGCAACAGGATTGCAATGCAGAGCGATATCCTCGGAGCTGCTGCGTTGGGCATCAACAACCTTCTCTGTCTTTCAGGGGATCACCAGAAATTTGGAGATCACCCCACGGCAAAAAATGTATTTGACATAGACTCTATTCAGCTCATCCAGACTGTCAAAGGGATGCGGGATGAGGGCAGGTTTATCAGCGGCCAAGAAGTTAAAGGCAAACCAAATATTTTCATAGGTTGTGTGGAAAACCCCTTTGCTGATCCCTTTGAGATTCGGGCTTTAAGGCTTGCAAAAAAGGCTGCTGCTGGTGCCCAGTTCGTCCAGACCCAGTGCGTCTTCAATGTGGAAAAATTCGAGAAATGGATGGAAATGGTACGTGATCTTGGTATTCACGAGAAGATTCATATCCTTGCAGGCATTACACCCATGAAATCCATCGGAATGGCTCAATATATGAAAAACTCTGTTCCTGGTATGGACGTTCCTGAGGAGCAGATCGAACGCCTTAAAGGTGTTCCCAAGGAAAAGGTTACTGAAGAGGGTATCAAAATAGCCGTTGAGACAATCGAACGTGTGCGGGCAATTAAGGGCGTCGCAGGTGTCCACATTATGGCTATTGAATGGGAAGAGAAGGTGCAGGAGATCGTAAAGGCTGCTGGTCTCCATCCACGACCCTGATGCCATATCTTTTTAATCCATAATTCAATATGGCACTGGTGTCTTATTCTGTTTGAGTTCTGTTCCTCATCTCACTTCCCCTTCGGCATTACAAGAAAAACGTCCCATAGCACCTTGACACAAGCCCTTCTAATCCGCCACCTTCAACGCACTGAAGTTTGGATTTCTTAAAGGAAGGTGTTTCATCTGCAAATAGTCAATGTAGCAGCTTTCAATCTTTTCTATCTCCTGATCATCCATCATTCTTTTGACAATCTTTGCAAACTCAACAGATGTAGGCCTATAATTATTTTTCTATGTGTTATGCGACTTGAAACATACCTCATAAACCATTCTTTCCATTTTCCCGGAAACCAGGCGATCAATCGACCATGTCGACGTCAAGTTAGTTCAAAAGAGCTCCTAAACAAAAATAGAGGCTATTTGCAATAATTAACAACGATGATGTATAGAAAAAAAGTTTCGTTGGTAAGCAGTAATGCAAAACAGAGACATTTACCATGTTGCACGCCTATAAATACTTGATTTCTGAAATCTACTGGTATACAGTATCCTAAATTATGATGACTCTTGATTTTACGAATGATACTGCAATATGGGTTAAGGTTTACGAATATGTCAAAGAAAAGATAATATCCGGTGAAATACACCCAAATCAGCGCCTTGTGGAAGCTAAAGTAGCCAAAGAAATCGGGACCTCGCGGACTCCGGTGAGGGAAGCATTCCATAATCTTCAGAAAGATGGGTTCGTTGAGGCAATACCTCGGGTTGGTTACAAAGTGAAATCGATCAGCAAAGAAGAAGTAATTCAAGTATGCAAAATCAGGGAAGCCCTGGAGACGCTTGCTGCTGAGTGGGCTATGGAAAAGGCCTATCCCGTTCTAATACAGGAATTAGGAAAAATCATTTCAGAATCTGAAGATAAGATATCCAAACAGGATGTTCATTCCTATCCGGACCTGGATGCTCGATTCCATGAAACAATAGCGCGCCTCAGTGGCAGCACCTACATTATGGAAATAACACAGTTGATGAGACGCCACATGGTTCGGCACAGGATTGCAAGTTTCTATCACTCAGGCGTTTTTCTGAGAGCTCTGGATGGACACAGGCTCATATATAAGGCCATAGAAAGGCGTGATAGTGATGAGGTAGCACGTGCAATCCATTACCACCTTGAACTTTCTTTGAGAGACATTTTAATGGCTGCTCCCAAAGAAGAACTGTCAGAAACGGACCGTATCTGACATAATCCCTGCCCAATGGTATACTATTTTCCAAATAAAGCACTGTATCGTAAAAAAGCTGCCAATCAAAATATCGTAACTATCTGTAATTATAAGCTTAACATCACACAATAAGAAAATCATTGCAAGCCTATAAAAAACTTGACATTATTTTTAAAATTGGTATACCGTATACCAATAATTCATTGTTATTTTTAAGTTCTGTTTAGTGGTTGCAAGGATATTTAATGAAATGAAAAGATATTGATATCAAAATTATTAGGTGCCATTTAACAATCTGAAAATATGATGCATTCTACCTAGGTTTATAATTACTGGTGAGATTAAATTTTTTGGCCCGGAGGCATGGGGTGGCTATTACTGTTCGGATACTGGTAAAAGCATATTTATCATGGGAAGATACCCAATACTACATCCTTATGGTCTGTTCTTATACTCGAAAATGCTATCCGGACTTCTGTTCCTGCAAAGATTGAAAAGAATGTGAAGGCAGCATTACACTCGTATGAGATGACGTCAGTTATGGTGGAGGGTAATAATTAATGATCAGAAAAGAAAATATTAAGTTGGTTGACCATGAAACCATTATCCCATTGTCGAGGCTCAGTACCGAGATTTTCAAAACAGGTCAGTGGAGTCCGCGAAAACCGTTGTACAGAGAAAAGCTTTCTCCATGCCGCGAAGCCTGCCCTGTGGGCAATGATATCCCGGGAATTCTTTCCTGTGTGGCAAAGGGTGACTTCGACGGAGCCCTTGCCCTGATCCTTCACGAGAACCCTCTCCCCGGTATATGTGGCCGCGTATGCTATCATCCCTGCCAGGTCAACTGCAACAGGATTCAATTTGATAAGGCGGTTGAGATTAGAAGTCTGGAACGCTTCATTGCGGACTACGGGCAAGCAACTCCTCAAGTGTGGACCAACCAAAAGGGGAACCAGGTTAAGGTGGCAGTAATAGGGTCGGGGCCCGCAGGGCTGTCAGCCGCGTATTTTCTTGCACTGTTTGGACACAAAGTTACCATCTTTGAGGCAAGGCCTGAACCAGGGGGCGTCCTCAGATATGGTATCCCTGAGTACCGGCTCCCCAGGGAAATCGTGAAAAGAGAAATTGACCGGATTCTTGGGTTGGGTATAGATCTGGTTGCGGGGGAGCGCGTGGACACCGAAAAACTGACCGATATAAAGAGGAAATATGACTATGTCTTTCTCGGAACAGGGGCATGGGTGCCACAAAGAATTGAGGCGAGCTTCGAACACCGGGATACCATAATATACGGCCTTGATTTTCTTTCACATGGAGACAAAACAGGGATGTGTGAAGGAAAGAAGAATGTTGTTGTTGTCGGAGGGGGAGATGTGGCTGTTGACGTGGCCAGAACGGCACGCCGCCTCTGTGACCCCGATGCCGGAATCACGATAGTCGCTCCCGAGAAGGAAGGCGAATTCCCTGCTATTCAGGAAGGGCTTGTGGAAGCAGAGCAAGAAGGAATCCATATGATAGGAGAATACCAGCCGATAGAGTTTATAGGCAAAGAGCACCTAAAACAGATTAAGTTCATCAAAACAAAAGTAGAAAAAGACCAGGCAACAGGGAGATACAGACTGTCACCGGTTAAGGGAAAAGATCGATTCCTTGATGCTGACCTTGCGATCATTGCAATCGGCCAAATCCCTGATACAAGCGTGTTTTTTGAATCTATAGTGGATAAGGAGTCTTCCAGAGTCTTTGTCGATGAATTGGGCAGCACTCCGCTGTCCGGTTTTTACGCCGGCGGGGACGTGATCCGGCAGCGACCTGCAGTGGCGGATGCCATTCTTTCGGGAAAACGGGCTGCTCTTTCCATTCATCTCGAGGTAAACGGATATGAGCCGAACAGGGTAATGACATCCCTCAAACTCGGAAAAGGCACCTCCCTTTCAATCAGCGCATTCGTAGATAACAGAGGGGTAGATTTTGGTAAGGTTGTTGGGTTTTCCGAAATTAACACATTGACGTATAGAAAAGTCGAGCCGCACCACGGAATAACATTATCTCCAGAAGCCAGAAAAACAAATTTCAGGGAGGTAAACAGGGGACTTGAAAAAGAAGCAGCCATTGACGAGGCAGGCAGGTGTTTTTACTGCGGTACGTGCATCGAATGTGATCTCTGTTTTCTCCTGTGCCCGGACATATCCATTATCAAGGAAGGACAGCGGTTATACAGCGTAAATAAAGACTATTGCAAGGGATGCAGTATCTGTGCAATAACATGCCCCCGCCACGTGATAGAAATGGAGGACGGCCAATGAGGGAACTCTTAACAGGAAACTATGCAATTGCGGAAGCTGTGAGGTTGGCCAAGGCCCAGCTTATCTCAGCATATCCTATAACACCTCAAACTCCAATTTATGAAAAACTCTCAGAAATGGAGGCTCAGGGGACACTGCCGGGAATCATGGTACGGGTAGAGTCTGAGCACTCGGCAATGGCCATGTGCATATCTGCGTCTCTCACCGGCGCGCGGGTTTTTACAGCCACCTCCTCACAGGGATTGGCGCTCATGCACGAAATGCTCCATTATGCGTCAGGCAACAGGGTGCCCGTTGTCATGGGGTGTGTGAACAGAGTCCTTGCCGTACCATGGTCTTTTGGGAGTGATCAGACCGATACACTTGCCCAGAGGGACACAGGATGGATGCAATTCTATTGTGAGGATAACCAGGAGGCATTTGACACAGTTATCCAGGCCTACAAAATTTCCGAAATAGTCATGCTTCCCTCCATGGTTATAATTGATGCCTTTTTCAGTTCCCATTTCATCGAGCCCATGGAAGTACCGGATCAGGTCGCGGTTGACCGGTTCCTGCCTAAGGCTGCCCTTCCTGAACGATTCGATATAGAGAACCCTACTTTTGTCTCGAATGTGGTGACTACTGGTTCCCAGTTTATGCCCTTTCGGAAAAGGGGCTTTGACGACATGGAGAATGCAAAAACTGTAATCAAAAAAGTGGACAAAGAGTTCGAGGAGCATTTTGGCAGGAGATACGGAATGGTAGAGGCGGTCCAAACAGAGGACGCACAACTGGTTCTTGTAACAAGCGGATCAATGACAAGTACCGCCCGTGTGGCAGTTGATTCTTTAAGGAACAAAGGATTAAAGATTGGGCTTCTAAAGATAAAGACCTTCAGGCCATTTCCTTCAGGGGAGATTAAAAGCGCCTTGCAAGGTGTTGCAAAAGTGGCGGTGGTGGATCGTAACATCTCCCTCGGAAATGAAGGTATTTTTTGCCAGGAATTGAAGTCTTCCCTCTACAATTCAGATATCCGACCTCCTGTATACGGTTTCATAGCCGGACTCGATGGCCTCGATGTTTCTCCGGATACTCTTGAGGGTATTGCCATGGAAGTCATGGGCAAAGATGAACCGAATGATCTTCCTGTATGGATTGGAGGCAGCTAAGATGGAAAATGAAAAGGTCATAGTAGATATGATGAGATCAGGGCATATGGCCTGTCCTGGATGTGGGGTTGTTATTGCCATGAGGCTTGTGCTTCGCGCCCTCGGAAAAAAAACGGTAGCAGTCATCATTCCGTCGTGTTCTTCTATCATCGCCTCCACCTATCCGAATACCTCCCTCAAGGTCCCTGCGTTCCACGGCACCTTTGAATCAGCAGCACCAACAGCGGCTGGAATATCATATGTGCTCAAGCTGCAGGGGAAAGATGACATATCAGTGGTTGCTTTTGCCGGAGATGGTGGCACCTTTGACATAGGGCTTCAGGCACTCTCAGGCACTGTGGACCGGAATGAACATTATATCTACGTGTGTCTCGACAATGAGGCATACATGAATACCGGCATTCAGGCGAGTTCTGCAACCCCTGAATGCGCTTGGACTATTACCACACCATCAGGGAGACCTTTCAGAAAGAAGAATATCATGGAGATCGTGGCTGCGCACCGGATACCCTATGCTGCAACAGCCTCGATAGGGTATCCTCAAGATCTTATGGATAAGGTAAAAAAAGCAAGAAACATACAAGGGACCAAATTCCTCCATATTCTTACTCCCTGCGCCACCGGCTGGAGGATGGCTGAGGGTCTCACGGTAAAGGCTGCCATGTTATCAGTAGAGACACGACTTTTCCCTCTGTATGAAGTGTTTGACGGCAGAAGATATGTAATAACATATGAACCTCAAGGCTTCCCCATTGATGAGTATCTCCAGATGCAGGGTAGATATGGCCACCTGACCCAGGACCAGATAGCAAACATGCAGACACAAATTGAAGTGGAGTGGGAGAATCTCAGAAATAAGGTTAAAGATTGTCAATGTTGATCTGACAATCAGGGAATCGTGACCGAATAGGAGGAAATTATATGGACTACTATTTGAATTACGAAGGTGGTAGAATAAACTTTTCCCTGCCATCAGGCTGGAATGTACTTACCTGTCAGGATTGTTCGGCAGTATCCGAAGTACAGGATGTTGATAGAGAGATTGAGCGTGTCCTTGATAGTCCGATCGGGTCTTTGCGCCTTGAAGAGCTTGGTAAGCCAGGGATGGACGTGGTGGTGCTTTTCGACGACATTCAGAGACCGACACCGTCCCATCTCGCCTTCCCGCACATATTGAACAGGCTCAACAGGGCAGGAGTCCCCGATGAACGAATAAGTGCCGTTTGCGCATTAGGGACACACCCATTGCATACCAGGGAACAACTTGAAAAAAAGGCTGGCAAGGAAACATTTCGCCGTCTTGAGGGTAGAGTCTACAACCATGACCCCCGTTCAAATGAGAATATTCTGATTGGTCGAACCAGTAAAGGTACGCTGGTTGAGGTAAACAAGCTTGTTGCCCAAAGTGATTTGATTATTGGCATAGGGGAGTGCATGCCTCACCCATATGCAGGATTTGGAGGTGGATGCAAGATTGTCATGCCAGGAGTAGCATCTTATCGGGCGGTGGCAGACCATCATTACACGTGGATGCGACACCGTAACTGCAAGCTTAATTTACTGGAGGGGAATCCCTTTTACGAGGACATTGTAGATGCAGGGCGTTTAAGCAGACTGAGTTTTAAGCTTGATTTCGTTATGAACGAAAGACATGGTGTAATCAAGGCATTTGCGGGTGACCCGGTTGAAGCACACAAGAAGGCATCAGAATTTGCCTCATCTCTCTATCTTATTCCGTTGGCCAAACGACCTGATGTGGTGATAACATCCGCAGCTCCGCTTGAAATAGGCGTTAATGCCATGAAATCACTGTTGAACGCCAGTTTTGCCGTCAGGACAGGAGGCACCATCATTTGGGTCGCATCGCAAAAAAATTCAGGTCCGATCATGCCACTTGTAGAGCAAATGGCTACCAAAGAAACGGCAAATGAATATCACCATCGATTGATACGAGGAGATATTCCTGACCATCTCAAAAATTTCGGTATTTCATTTATCATGATGGTTGTTATTTTTAAGGAATTATCAGAGAAACTCAGTGTTGTCCATGTGACGGAGGCATTGACAAAGGAGCAGGTAGACATGATGAATTTCATCTACGCTTCAAATCTTGATGATGCGGTCTCTGCTACGTTCAAGAGTATGCCCAAGGCTGATGTGGCAATTTTTCCATCAGGAGGCAGCGTCATTCCGGGAATAGCATGATTCAGTAAAAGAAGTAGCACGATGATGATAGGGTATTGTTTATGATAAAAGAGTCGATAATAGTAGACCTTCAAAGAATAGTGGGAAAAGAAAATGTTTTTACATCACCAGAATGTTTGAAAACATATTCTTACGATGGAACAACGACGTGGACACACAAACCTGATGTAGTCATATTTCCTTTGAATACAAAAGCCCTCTCACAGGTCATGAAATTATCGAACAGAGAAAAGATAGCTGTAACACCGAGAGGTGGTGGCACAAATGTAAGTGGTGGTTCGATACCCATTTCGGGTGGCATAGTCCTCTGTCTCTCCAAGATGGACAGGATAACAAAAATTGACAAAGAGAACATGATGGCGACGGTGGAAGCGGGCGTTGTGCTTCAGGATTTAGTTCTGGAGTTAGCCAAAGAAGGGCTTTTTTTCCCGCCTGATCCCCAGAGTTATTATGGTGCCACGATAGGCGGTATTATTGCTGAGAACGCTGGTGGCCCCTCTTGCCTGAAATATGGAGTGACAAAACAATACGTTTTGGGAATGGAAGTGGTTCTTCCTACTGGTGAAATAATAAATCTTGGCGGGAGGACTTTGAACAACGTCATTGGTTACGATCTTCTCCACATTATCATTAGTTCTGAGGGAACACTCGGAGTGGTAACGAGAGCAGATTTAAGACTGATGCTGTTGCCACCTGCAAGAAAGACAGTCATGGCCGTGTATGGTGATGCAGTCATTGCGGGCGAGAATGTTTCCAGGGTACTGGAAGCAGGTGTAATTCCAACAAAGATAGAATACATTGACAACTGGGTAATTAACAAAATAGAGGAAACGATGCCGTTCGGGCTCCCGAGAGATGCCGATGCAGTGCTACTTTTTGAGACCGATGGTGCAAGCGAGGCTGTGGAAAGGGAGACCGAGATTATTGTGGAGGTAGCACGAAAACATGGTGCAAAAGAAGTGAGGATAGCCAAGAGTATCAATGAAGCCAATCAATTCTGGATGGCGAGGCGTGTTGGTGCTTCGGCTATTTACAGAGATACAAAGACTGTCCTCGTTGAGGATGTCACAGTTCCCAGAGGTAATCTGCCGGTACTGATAAAAAGGTGTAAGGAACTGGCCAAGAAGTACAATCTTGAAATAGTCGCACTCGGTCATGCAGGCGACGGGAACCTTCACCCGGCAATCCTGACTGATATCACCGATGTGAACCACTACCAGAAGGCTACAGAAGCCATGGATGAAATTTTTCAAGCAGCCGTCGAATTTGGAGGAGTTATATCGGGTGAACACGGTATAGGGCTTGAAAAACAAAAGTTTTTAATGAAAACTATAGATCCAACTGTACTCACAATAATGAAAAAGATTAAAACTCTCCTGGACCCTAACAATATCATGAACCCTGGGAAAATTTGGAGTGAGAGCGACAAACCACCTCGTAAATTTGAGATTTGATTAAAGCGAATGCACGTTACACAGCCTGCAAACAGGTAAGAAACGCCTCTTAAGAGTGGTGAAATGAACCTAAGAAAGGCCAAAGTTATTTGGGAAGGGACTAAAGCAGGATGGCCAATATGTGCAGGCTACTTCCCCGCAGGGCTTGCATTCGGTGTTGCGGCTCAAAAAGTAGGGTTATCACCTGTTGAAATTGGCCTAATGTCATTACTGGTATTTGCAGGTAGTACACAGTTTGTAGCAGTTTCCATGCTTGGTTCGGGCACGGGTATTGGCCCCATTGTCTTGACTACCTTTACGATAAATTTGCGTCATGTGCTCATGAGCTCGGCACTCGCTCCGTATCTAAGCAAGTTGAGAAGAAGCTGGATCTTTCTCTTCGCTTATGGCGTCACCGACGAGAGTTTCGCGGTAAATGCCAGCCGTTTTCGGTCAGGAGACTGGGACTGGCGCAAGGCAATCATTGTGAATCATGTTTCAAATCTATCATGGGTTGGAAGTAGTATTCTCGGAGGATATGTGGGGGAATTCGTTCCCTCGAACGCCTTTGGCATAGATTATGCCCTCAAGGCTATGCTCATCTGTCTCGTGGCAATGCAGATGCGAAACCGTTATTTTTTTATAGTGTTCGTCATTTCTGGCGTTTTGGCCATCATTTTCTGCTTGGTCCTTCCGGGGAACGGATATATTATCGTTGCATCGATGACGGGAGCTACCTTGGGCCTAGTTCTACGAAGAGATTGGAAAGAAGACTTCAGGTCTGGTAAATGAACGGGATTGCTAATTCCCATACAATTATACTTATCTTTTTCATGTGTGCTGTGACGTACCTTCCCAGGCTGTTACCCTTGTTCTTTCTCTCAGGAAGAAGGCTCCCCCTATGGATGGAGGAATGGCTTGGTTTTATTCCTATAGCGATATTGAGTGCTATCATCACACCTCTCTTGATTGTTAATGGCGATACGGGGCATGTAGTCTTCTTGAATCGTGAAGTTGTTGTCGCAATCCCAACCTTTGTATTTGCCTTGAGAACCAAATCTATAGGTTTCACTGTTCTCATTGGTATGGCACTGTACTGGCTATTAGGAAGGTTTCCGGTTTTGTATGTGATGAAGATATACGGGTAACGCTAAACTTTTAACCCAAATCATGCATTAAAACATCTGTAAGGTGGTCTCGCTGACCGTGTAATATCGGATAACCCATCCAACCAGGCACGTTTTTCTCTCGCAAGGGCGATCTTTAGGATGTTCTAGCGGGAATGTTTTGTCAACCATGTTCCTGATGCAAAGCATCTGAACCGGGGTGTTTTCAAAGTGGATTGTTTTTCTTCGTGGAGCACCATCTGAGCCGGCAGATCAAGATTGGTGACGAATACGCTAAAGCGGTATTGTTCATCTATTCCATCCCAGAGCAAAAGCTTCCCGCCGGACTTGGGACGCTTTTACAGGTTTTTCCCACAGCAATCATACGCCTTTGTAGAACGTAACCGCATGAATGTAGTTGAGATTCCGTTTTTCGCAGTACACCATGAAACCATTGGCGAAGAAGCCGCTGTCAGCCCGGACGAGCCCCACCTTCTTATTCGACAAAATAGAAAATGTCTCATCAAGAAACGATCGGTAGTTGCTCAAATCTGCTGTATTGCCAGGACACAGCCAGGTGTTCACTACCATTCTCATCTCGGGTGTAAAGGCAATAAGGGGTGATGGGAAGGTTGCCCTGGTTTGGGGGATTATACTCCCTCCTGTTCTTTCCGTATCTCGTGACAACGAGATCAAGGGTCATGTTAGCGGGGTCAAGCTATTCGAAGAACCACCGTTGCAGGGAAGGGAATAGGTGAACTTATGGAAGAATCTGTACGCTGACCCAAAAGCTCTCAATGATATCGATCGGATCATATCCCCGGTTAGACCCCGATTCAGGAAGATCGAGGGTGTTCATATATGCTTTGATTGCTGTTTGATCCACATGATTCTTCATCAACTTCATCCCACCCCACGGAGTGATATCCCGGTCGCTGTATTCTATCTGGAGGTCTTCCATCTGTCCTTTTGTCCTCACCCGTTTGATGTAATGGCGCATTGGTTAAAATATGGCGAAATGTTATCGGGTTATGTCACATAAAGTAAGTGGTATTGCGTGATTTGGGATAATCCTGATCCATTTTGAAGTTCAGATGCGTGCCTGGCATCTCTTTAGAAGCTTTTGGAGGTGTGGCAGGGATGGTATGTGGGATACTGCATGCTGAAGATTGGCCAGGCCGGCAGGAATATAATCGAGAAAGGCTGCAAGCCCTTTTTTGTGTCCCAGAAAACCGAAAGCACCGAGGGCCTGGATAAGTCGCTGTGTTGAAGCTTCCCAGAATGCCTTCTGAAATTCAGACCAAATCAGATCCTTTTCTGATAACTTGAAGTAAAACATTAATAGCTCGTCAATCTCTTCTTCTGAAAACTGCACATAGGGATCACAAAGAAGGGATCCCAAATCGTAAAAAGGACTCCCTATACGCATCCCCTGGAAATCGATAAGATAGGGCTCTCCGTATCTTATCATGACATTCTGGGACTGAAAATCACGGTGAACAAGGGATTGACTCGATGCATGAATGCGATCAGCGAGGGACTGAAGCTCTTTATCGAGCTGTTGTGAAAAGGCTGGTTGAAGCTTTATTTTGCAGACTTCAATCACAAAGTTGTCCCTGAAATAATCTTGTTCCCACTTATAGAGCTCGGGTCCAAAAGGCTCCATGAGTTTCACCTGTGCCACGGGAAAATTTTCTATTGGAAAGGTGTGAAGCACATGAATGACAGTCAAAGTCTTCTTATAAAATTCTTGACGAATGTCCCATGGCTCGTTTCTTAGCGACCAGAGATCAGTGTTTCCGAGATCTTCCATGACCATGATACATTGGTTAGAATCCTGACAGATCAGTGCAGGAACAGGGACGTTAATAGCTCTGAGGAAATTAGCGATATCTCCATAGTAGGTGTTCTCAATGCGTATTGAATTGTAATGAATAAGGATTGCAGATCCTGTAGAATCCCAGGTGAGTCTGTAGAATATCCGGTCTGATCCACGACCGCCGAGAGGTGTAAGTTTCATTTCGACATCATGTGCAAGCCCCAGAGCTTCCTTTGCAAACTTGATCAATGTTTTGCTGGTAGTCATCGGGACTCCATATGTGCCTTTAGACCCTCATAGGCTTCGATGGATCCGATATCGTGCCAGTCACCTTCGTCCATGACGATACCCATTACTGATCCAGGCTTAGCAACCAGACGTCTCAGAAAAACTGGAATGATAGATTCTATTTTTCCTGCCTCGATAAAATAGAGAAGGGACGTTTCAACGGTATAGATGCCAGTGAAAAGGTAACTCCCCATCCCTTTAATGCCGAGGGTATGGCGCAAATCGACTATCTCACCATGGTTGTTGATATTCACATTGAGAAGGCCACCGCTGCTTCTGAGGCCAATAGCTGCTTCAGGCCTGTTCTTCTCGTGAAACTTGATAAGCCTTTGCAGGGGAATGCTGCTCATGACATCACCGTTATAACAGATGATCGCTTCATCATCAGTCAGGAGATCTTCTATGTTTTTTAACCCACCGGCAGTTTCGAGAAGGACCGGCTCATGACGGAAGAAAATGGGAACACCATGCCATTGTCTCTCTGCGAACACCCTACTATATACCTCTGGACAATGGTGGGTATTGACGATGAAACGATCCACCCCAATTCCGATGAGATGGTCCATGGCATACGTTATTATGGGGCGACCATTCATGTTGAGAAGAGGCTTGGGGCAATGTTCAGTCAAAGGACGGAGCCGTGTTCCCAATCCTGCTCCTAAAATAAATGCAGTTTTAAATCTTCGTTTTTTCAATTAAACCCAACCCACCGTGTACCTGCGAAAAGTCAACCCATTGTCTCTTGCCCGTCCTGCAAGTGCGCGCAGAAGGTACGGAGTTTTTTGTCCAAAGTTTACCATGAATTCGAGACTGGGGAATTCATGGTGAATCTCAGGTTCGATTTCTCTTAAAATCAGGTCGAAGATAAAAGGATTTCTCAGCGTGCTCTGTGGGCTCGAACGTGACCAGAAGAAGTAAGGACGAGTGGGCACGAGGTGATAATGAGATTCAGGTAAATTCATCAATATAATCTCTGTATCTTCGTGCCGGGAAAGTAGTGATTGAGAATCTCCCCGGCTGTAAATCCTTTGCTTGCCATGACAGCCGCACCGATCTGACAGAGGCCCACGCCATGTCCCCATCCGGATCCATAAAGAACAAATCGATCAATCTCTCCAAGTTTGTCACGATGTACTTTCACAACAAACGCACTGCTATAGAGATGACTCCTTGAGAGCCATCGCCGAATCTCAAGCTCTTTTCCAACGATAATACTTTTCTTTGAACCCACTATTTTTAACCTTGAGATTCGCCCTGACGGCCCACGGTGAAGCGGCACGATATTCTGAAGTGTCCCGAAATCAAAACCGGATTTTTTCTGAAGAATCATCTCAAGCTCTTCCCGTGCATATTCTATTTTCCATCGAAAGAAATCGCGCGTCTCCCGGTCAAAATCCCGTAGCACATTTTCAAGAAAGTCCGTATCATTCGTGTTGCAGTAAACCACTGGCCGAGAGCTTATCCAGTGCTCGGCTTCTTCCTCACTTCTTATTGCGCGGTGAGGAACCGACGAATCTGATATGCTTGTCAGATAATGGACCTCTTTATCGTCCCATGCTGTACCATAATTTTCTGTTAATCCGCCACATGCCTTGGAGTATCTGGCATCGCAGATGGTTTCCCCGGACGTGATGACCTGGCCATGCGTCTGGCGTACAGCATCTATAGCCTCTTTGGATATGATCTTTGTGATCCCCTGGTATCTCTGGCAGTGATCATCTGCACAGACATCATAGAGGTCATGATCTTCCCTGTCATACCAGCGGACAATCTCATGTTCGGTAATTTTTGTTGCTCCTTCACGGGGTTGATGTGGTACTTTTTTTCTGTTCAACGCTGCCATGAGCCAGCTTCTGGAAAGTATTGCATGAGCCTTGAGAAATTCCCTGGGAGCCCTGCTATTCATCTCGGAGGAAATGACACTTTTCAGATAATCCTCAAGATTGATTTCGTTGATGACGGCAATCATTCCATCTTTACGCAACGCCAGGATGAGGTTACCCTGAAAAACCTGCTCTTCTTTTCTTTCCCAGTGAAAGTCTATCCCGATAGTCACCTCTGATATATGGAATAGCGAGTCAGGTTGTGCCGTACATCTGATCTTTAGACCGTGGATTATTTCAGTGCCATTGGCATCAGATAGAACGATTGCCCCGTTTTTGTCCCTTGCAGTAAAATTTCCGGAGAATTGACCAACACCTTCCACACCATAATAACCCTCAAAACAACCTGCGACTTCTTTCCGGTGGTCCATGATGCCAACAGTAATGGAGGGTTCGGTAAATGTGTGGGTCAGAGGGTTGCAAGAGAAAGGTGCCAAGAGGTTCTCTTTATAGTCTATCAAGTTTTTCACTACTGTAGATTGTATCTTCAAAGACAGTGCAACATAATCATACAATCCACAAAGCAAAGCGTCAACTAAACTTCGAGACCTTTGCACGGTATTTTCCCCTGAAATAACTTGTAACTATATGATATATATGGTAATATACCTCATTCTGACAACATGAAGGAGGTATCTTTGAAAGACACATTTACCACCCCCACCTTTGCCGATTACTTTGTCGAGATCCGGAAGCAATCCCGGAAGAACTTCCTTGATGATGTGAATCGTCTCATTGACTGGAAACCCATAGAGAAGATTCTGAAGAAGAAATACCGGAAAGTTGCCAGTGCTGATGGCAGACCTGCCTATCCTCCTGTTCCCATGTTCAAGCTCTTACTTCTCCAGAGATGGTATGGTTTAAGCGATCCCGGATTGGAGGATGCCCTCTCTGACCGCATCTCCTTCATCAGGTTCAGCGGTTTTTCCCTGGGAAGCACGTTACCTGATCATAGCACCATCTGTCGCTTCAGGAATACATGTATGGAGTTGGACATCTATGAAAAGCTCTTTGGAGAGATCAACCGACAGATTGAATCCCATGGACTTCTGGTTAAGGAAGGGGCCATCATCGATGCCACCATTGTGGAATCATCCCGGAGACCCCGGAAGGTTATCGAAGTAATGCGAGAAGATAGATGTGGGAACGAATCATCTCAGGAACCTTCTTCACATCAGATTACTTACTCCGATGATCATGATGCCACCTGGGTCAGGAAAGGGAAGAAACCCTACTACGGATATAAGACTCATGTGGTGGTGGATACCAAAGAAGGGTTTATCTTAAACGGTCATGTCACCCCTGCCCATGTTGCGGATACCACGGAATTTGAGAACCTTATGGAAAACCTCTTTTTACCCGATACATCCCCCGTCTGTGCTGACAAGGGATACGCAAGCCAGAAGAACCGCGACCTTCTTGCTGCCCGCGGCTATGAAGATGCAATCATGCATAAGGCAGCCAGGGGAAAACCGCTTACCTTCTTCCAGCGTTTTATCAACAGAATCATCAGCGCCTTCCGTTACCGGGTGGAACAGGGAATGGGGACTTTGAAGAAACACTATGGGTTTGCCCGCATGCGCTATCTCGGCCTTAAAAAGGGGAACATGGAGTTCCTCTTGATTGCCATGGCCTTTAACCTGAAAAAAGCAGCACGGATGATCGAGACATAGGAAGAGGAGCGTTCAAAGACCACGAGAATAATGAAAAAGAAGAAAATAGAGACTATATATGACAACCACCAAACCCTGAAAATCCGGCCGTAGGGAGTGAAAACAGAAGAAAATCCTCCCAGAGGCAGAGGTCATAGGTTATGCAAAGGTCTTGCTTCCTGTTATCGTATGTATGGGG